>OLFZ01000486.1_pt1 | contig 43410 bp, 37 predicted proteins | sample 1604861 | NCBI WGS metagenome assembly OLFZ01 (sample SAMEA3888895, study PRJEB22519) | human gut metagenome | biome: human gut; feature: human-associated habitat; material: faeces | place: Denmark | collected 2011 | reverse complement strand
GGAGGGCTAAACCTCATATGCTTATCGGTAATGTGAGGTGATCCCGAATACTTACATTATATGAAGTACTTATTAGTAGTTCATCTTGATCCCACCATTGGTAATTATGGTTGTGTTGTGCCACAAGGTGCATGCTATACCATTACTCCGCTTAATGTGTCGTGTATGCTGAATGTACCTGTGGAAGAGGTGGAGAAAGTTATGCGCTGTGCGCAATGTTGAGTTTTGAGTGTTCAATTTTGAATTATTATGGCTTGAATAAAATATGTCTCGCAAATAATGTAGATAAGGCTGCATCTCGGCATAATATTCAAGCAAGCTTGATTCTCGTTATAAACAAAGCAAGTTTGTTTATAACGAGAAAATGGATGAAATAGAAATTCATGTAGGATTCTGCAAATGAGAAAAGGAATACAGTTGTTCGAATACCAACTTGATATGATTAGACGGATTGATGAGGCTTTTAGTGCCCATCAATCTGTTATGGTTCAAATGCCTACTGGTACGGGAAAAACAATGCTCCTGGCGGAGCAAGTGAAAAGTGAAGAACGAAGAGTGAAAAATCCTGATGGAGTGAAGATTCCTGATGGAGTGAAAAGTGAAAAGGGAAAAGGGAAGGAAGAGAAAAGTGAAAAGGGAAAAGTGAAAAATCCATGTGTGTGGATTGTGGCGCATAGAAGGGAACTTGTAGAGCAGATCAAGGAAACACTTGAGGCTTCGCTTAATGTGAAATGTGAAATGCTTAATGCTACGCATAATGTTAAATGTGAAATGTTAAATGTTAAGCGTGGAAAGCCATTGGATTCTTCACTTTTCACTCTTCACTCTTCACTTATCAAAGTTTTCTCGATACAGTGGTTGTCGAAGCACTATCATGAATTGGAGGAGAGACCTTCGCTTATTATCATTGATGAGGCGCACCATGCCGTGGCGAAGACATATAAGGAGGTGATGGATGCATATCCCGAAGCGAAAAAGTTGGGACTGACCGCTACGCCTTGCCGACTGAACCGACGAGGGTTTACGGATTTGTTTGACGTGCTGCTGCAATCATGGTCAGCAAAGAAGTTTATTGCCGATGGGTGGCTGTCGCTGTATGACTATATGTCTATCAGAGAGGACAGCGAAGATTGGCGCATGGTGAACTCGCTCAAAAAACGAGGTGCCGACGGAGACTTCTCGCTGAAAGAGATGAGCGAAAAACTGAATGTGCAGCCAAGCATCGAGAGGCTTTGCGATACTATCCTGCGATATGCTCCCGACAAGAAGGGCATCACCTATGCCATAGACATCGCTCATGCGGAACGAATAGCGCAATATTACAGGGAACATGGACTGAATGCGGTGGCGATAAGCTCGAAGACTCCGCTGGAAGAACGGAAAGCTATAATTGAAAGGTTTAAGGGCACGAATGACTCTTTAAAGGACACGAATTGTCATGAATTGTCCATGAATTTAGCCAATAATAACTCTTTAAAGAACACGAATTGCCATGAATTCAAAATTCAAAATTCAAAAATTCAAAATCGGCTTTGCCGACAATTCAAAACTCAAAATTCAAAACTCAAAATTCTTATAACCGTTGATTTGTTCGGTGAGGGCTTTGACTGTCCCGATGTAGAGTTTATACAATTGGCAAGACCTACACTTTCGTTGGCTAAGTATCTGCAACAGGTGGGACGTGGCATGCGTGTGTTTGAAGGCAAGAAGTATTGTCTGATATTGGATAATGTGGGATTGTACCGCTTGTTCGGTCTGCCATCGGATGACAGAGACTGGCAAGCTATGTTTGAGGGACGTGTAGCAGGAAAAGGCATTCTGAGCGAAGATGCAGAAGGAATGTATAATATTGCCTATTCCATTCGCAACGAAAAAGAAAGAATCACATCGGACGCACGAACAGAACTTATCACCGTGATGACACATGAGGGGCAACGTATGGACTTGGAAGAAGCATACGGCTACGAGATAGTCAGCAACAAGGAAGGACTGTCGGGTGTTATGGATAAGGACGGCAAGGAAGTGCTGGCATGTGAATATAATAAGGTAGAACTGAAAGCATACGGAATAGCCAAGCTGTATTCCAGACGGAAGATAGACAGAGAACGTCCCTGGATGGACTTGCGCAATGGCGTGCGATACGTCAAGCGACCGAGAATCGAAAAGCACGGTTTTCTGGAATTTTCCACTACAGACGGGCAGCGCCTCTATCCGAGAGTAAGGACACGGCAGATGGACGAGAACAGTTTTGTGTTGCGGAATGCGTTGGACAATGGGACAGACGAAGGACTGCGATTCAGTAATTTCTTTGTGCAGCCATCAGAGCCAGACAGACTATACATGTTCAAGGAGAAAATAGAAGACCAGTCGATTTGGGAAGATGAGCAAGGATGTCTGGCATGGCGCAAGACTTGGGATAGCATGGTGCACCCCATGACCGCTGAGGAATTAGCAGAAAGGAGAAATGCATGGGAAAGAGATGTCAAGCAGTTTGAAGAGGAAAAGAAACAATACATAAGGTTTTTCAAACCAGCAATAGAGATTGACCACATCGATGGCAAGACACTGTTGGCTGATTATAAGGAACCTGCCAATCTGAGAATCACAAGCGACACGATGAATAATTATCAGGTATACTATCGCAGAAATCAGCTGGAAAAATGGGAATCATTGGGCAGTTATGCCAAGATATACCCCCAGGCGTACGGCATAAGAGTGGTGCAAAACAGAGAAGGCAAATACCTTGTGCGTACTGAACTGTACAAACCAATGGAAAAGCCTGAACAGACGTATGAGTTTGCAGAACTGCAGGATAACGCTCTGCTGCACTTTACAGAGCACGGCAAGGACTACTGGGTATATCTGGAGAATATGACATGCTTCACACGTAAGCCTGAATTTGTCACCATCGGTTTCATGGACTTCCTGAAAATAGGTGGAGTGTATATGAGGCGTGGAAGAAACAATGGTGAAACCTACAGAAGAGCAGAGATAAGGATGTACGATGACATCTGCTTCTTAGGACCAAGAGAAGTATTCGTCAAGACGGAATATAGACTACACCATTATTATATACAGCAACGGTCATTGGACGGCAAGCATTTTGTGCTGAGTGACAGTATGAAACCAAAGGAATCATCAACATGGTTTGACATGTACTATGACGGGAAAAATACACCGGTAGTAGAAAGACGGAAGAAGGACTATGAAGTGTACGGAGTGAAGAAGTAGCACTTTTTCAAATACAATATTTGTATTTTTTATCGCTCAATACTATGAGTTGAACGCACGAAGAAATCTTTAGCTCGAAATTTGCGAGTTTTAAGCAATTCAAGTTAAAACCCTTATATACAGAAGGTTACACAGTTTGTAACTTAAAAAGGGGAAAAACAGAATTGCAAAAGACCTCCATTTGATTGTAAAACGACTACTTTTACACTACAACTGTAGTCCTTTTGCATTGCAATTGGGCTTCATTTGCATTGCAAAAGGAGTACAGTTGCAAGGCAAAGATGGCTTGATTGATAAATATCGAGGCTCAACCGCTGTTAAAACTATGAAAAACAGCTTTCAAAATCTCTAGAATCGATTTTTTATTTGTAACACTTTTTTACTGCATGTACTATATTTGCATGCAACATCTATCCACAAAATTATACATTGTCATCGGTTTGCACTATCTCTTGATAAGACAGGCTTATAATTCAGATTTTTTATCTAAATTTGCAAATATGAAATAAAATCGTGCTAATATGGACAAGAGAATTACGGAGCAGCCATCGCACTACGACCATCTGGAACAGATGAGCGTGGAGCAGATTACTGCCAATATCAACCGCGAGAACATGTCGGTGCCCGTGGCGGTGGACAAGGCGCTGCCTGCCATCAACCGGCTGATTGATGCCGTGGAGCATAAGCTGCGCTGCGGCGGACGACTGTTTTATGTGGGATGCGGTACAGGCGGACGACTCGCTACTCTCGACACCATTGAAGTGCAGAACACTTACGGCATCGACGGACGGCAGATTCAAGCCATTTTCCCGGGCGGCATAGAGTGTCTGACGCAAACACGAGAGTCGCGCGAGGACGACACCGACGACAGCTGGACGCAGCTCACGGCAAGGGGGGGGCTGCCAGGAGGACATCGTGGTGGGCATCTCGGCAAGCGGCACCACGCCTTTTGTGCTGGCTGCGCTACGACACGCACGTGCCGAGGGCATCACTACGGGATGCATCGTGAACAATCCTAACTCGCCCATTGCCGCTCAAGCCGACTATCGGGTGGAGGTGCTAACGGGTCCGGAATTCGTGACGGGCAGCACACGCATGAAGGCGGGCACTTCGCAGAAGCTCATATTCGACATGATAAGCACTACGGTGCAGATACGACTGGGACGCGTGGAGGGCAACAAGATGGTGAACGCCAAGCTTATCAACCACAAACTCATCGACCGCGCCGTGAGAATATTCATGGAACGCAACCCGCAATTCACCGACTACGACGAAGTGAGGGCCTTGATAATGAAGGCTGGTAGCGTGAAAAAAGCGGAAAAAGAATTGTGAACAATTCACGATAATTCGTGACTAAACACCACGCAGCAAGCATAAAGTTCTTTTTGTCACGAATTACCACGAATTATTCATGAATTCAGATAACGCACGCAACATTCGTGTGATTAGTGAAATTCGTGGTGAAAAGAATAATTCATGGTGAAATTCATGGTCAATTCACGATAATTCGTGACCGAAAAACCACGCAGCAAGCATAAAGTTCTTTTTGTCACGAATTACCATGAATTATTCATGAATTCAGATAACGCACGCAACATTCGTGTGATTAGTGAAATTCGTGGTGAAAAGAATAATTCATGGTAAAATTCATGGTCAATTCATGATAATTCGTGATAATTCGTGACTGAAAAAAGATTATTATAATGTTATTATTTGCCGAAAAAACTCAACATTCAAATATGACCATAGCCATTATCGGTGGCGGAGCGGCGGGCTACTTTGCTGCAATCGAAGCAAAGCGCAACTGCCCTTCTGCCGACATCACTATCTTTGAAAAGGCGCCTAAGATGCTTGCCAAGGTGGAAATCACGGGCGGCGGACGCTGCAACCTTACCAATTCGTTTCGCCAGATAAGCGACGTGAAGCATGCCTATCCGCGCGGACACAAACTGATGAAGAGGCTGTTCAAGCGGTTTGACCACCGCAGCGCCTACGAATGGTTTGAACGCGAGGGCGTGGGGCTGACTACGCAGGAGGACGAGTGCGTGTTTCCGCAGTCGCAAGACTCGCACAGCATCATCAACTGTCTGGTGGGACTTGCCACGATGCTGGGCGTAAAGCAGAAGACACGCCACTGCCTCAACAGCATCACTCGCAACGACGACGGAACGCTTCACCTGTGCTTTGCCAACGGATGGGAGCGCGACTTCGACCGCGTAGCCATCACTACTGGAGGCAGTCCGAAGGGCGAAGGACTGAAGATGCACGCCTTGCTGGGACATGAGATTGAGCAATCGGTGCCGTCGCTCTTCACGTTCAACATCAAAGACCGTAGCTTCCTTGAACTGATGGGCACGGTGGTGGAACCTGTGATAGCGTCGATTCCGGGCACGAAGATGCGTGCCGAAGGTCCGCTGCTCATAACCCACTGGGGAATGAGCGGTCCGGCTGCGCTGAAGCTGTCGTCGCACGCTGCACGCCATCTGAACGAGCGGCAGTATCAGTCACCCGTAGCAATCAACTGGACGGGCGAGAGCCGACGCTCGGTGGCAGAGGAGGAGATTGGAGGCATTGCAGCCTACAACCCGCAGAAACAACTGGCTACGGTAAGACCGTTCAACATCCCTACCCGACTGTGGCACTACATAATACGTCGCACGGGACACTCGGCTGAGCAGAGATGGGGCGAACTGGGCAAGAAGAGCCTCAACCGCATCATCGAGACGCTGACCAACGATATCTACCAGATTGAGGGACGTGGCAAGGCACGCGACGAATTCGTGACGTGCGGCGGCGTTTCGCTGGCTTCTATCGACCTGCATACACTCGAAAGCAAGGTGTGCAAGGGACTGTTCTTCGCCGGCGAAGTGCTCGACGTGGATGCCATTACGGGAGGATTCAATCTGCAAGCGGCGTGGACAATGGGGCACGTCGTGGGGAAACACATTGTGGAGTGTTGAATTAGGAATGTGGAATGTTGAATTGGTCGCCTGCGGCGATTAGGAATTGTTCAATTTTGAATTCAGAATTCTTCATTCAACTACGTAATATAAAAGGAACGGCGGACTCCTGTCCGCCGTTCCTTTTGTTTGCTGTGGTGTTAGCTTGCTGTGGAGGCCGGAGACCTCCGGCTACTATAAGCTGTCGGTTCATACCACTCCCCTCCCTGCGGGGGAGGGGCTGGGGGGAGGGCTTCTACATATTATAAAACTCCGTAAACACCTTTACGCAGAACTCATGGTCGCGCACGCTACCTGTCTCACGGCAGCTGTGCATGGCGAGGATGGCATTGCCCATGTCTACACCACGCAATGGGATTGACGAGGCGAGGATGTTGCCAAGAGTGCTGCCGCCTGCTACATCGCTGTGGTTGACAAAGCGCTGGCACGGCACACCTGCCTTGGCGCATATTCCGGCGAAGACGGCTGCCGAAGCTGCGTCGGAAGCGTACTTCTGGGCAGCATTGAACTTGATGACCGGACCGCCGCCAAGCATAGGATGGTTGGTCGGGTCGTACTTCTCGGGATAGTTGGGATGCCATGCGTGGGCGTTGTCTGCCGAAATCATGAAGGCACGCTCTACTGCCTGATAGTAGGCCTCTTCGGTGCCACTCTGTGCCAAGGCTATGCGGCGCAGCATGTACGAGAGGAAGGGGCTGCCTGCTCCCTGCTTGGTCTGCGAACCAGTCTCCTCATTGTCGAAGATGCCGAGCACCTGTGTGGTGTCGCTGTCGGCAGCGGCAAGGATGGCCTCAAGTCCGGCAAAGCACATCGAGAGGTCGTCGAGACGTCCGGATGAGATAAACTCGTTGTGAACGCCGAAGGTGCATGCTGGCGCTGTGTCGGCAAGATAGAGGTCGAAGTCGAGAATGTCCTCACGGCTTACGGGGCGCTGCTTGCCCAACTCTTCAAGAATGACGTTGAGGAGCAGATTGCCGGCTTCGAGCTGACTCGTAATCTGACCCAAAAGCGGCAGCACGTCCTTCTGACGGCTCAGCTTAACGCCGTCGTTGACCTGGCGGTTGAAGTGGATGGCGAGATTGCTGATTTGCAGCAGCGGTCGCTTGATGTGGAGCAACATTGTGTCGGGACGCATCACGTCCTGGCTACGCACGATGACACGTCCGGCAAGTGTGAGCGGACGGTCGAACCATGTAGACATTATCGGACCGCCATACACCTCGGTGTTGAGCTTGACGAGTCCGCCATCGCAGAGCATCTCGGCATTGGGCTTGATGCGGAACGTGGGCGAGTCGCTATGGGCGCATATCATGTGGAATCCTGCCTCCGCAATGGGCTTGCGGCCTATGCGGAAGGCGTAGATTGACGAGTCGTTCTTGGTGACGAAGAGTCGGTCGCCGGCTTTGACAGCGCCGAGCGGCTGGCATGGGTCGAGACGACGGAATCCGCCAGCCTCGAGCATGTCTGCGATATTTTTGACTGCCAGGAAATTCACTGGCGAAGCGTCAAGAAAAGATAAAAGTCGATTGATCATTTTTTTAATTTGTCGATTAATAAATTGATAATATTTTTCTTTTATTGTCACGAATTATCATGAATTAGCCATGAATCTAAGCTACAGAATTCGTGAGTCATTCGTGGATATTCATGACTATATTACTTGCTGCATCGTCACGAATTATAATGAATTAACCATGAATCTAAGTTACAGAATTCGTGAGTTATTCGTGGATATTCATGACCATTTTACTGACTGTATGGGCATGAATTATTCATAGTTAAGGATTTTCATGCGTTTATCCAATAGTACGCACTCATTTGTTTCCTCTATGAATCCATAACGTTCCCCTTGCAAATTCTTCTTGCCAAAGTTTATTAGAACACCAACTGGATATTTCGTTAACCTCAGATAATTAAAGAGTTGTGCACGATGCTCTGGTAGAAGTTCTACAACACTTTTAAGTTCAACTAAAATATCACCGACAACTAAATCAGCTTTGTAGGTTTTATTTAATTGATGATGCTTATAATGACAACAAATCTCCTTCTCTCGCTCACTTTTAATTCCATTATCCAAAAGCTCCAAATACAATGATTCTTGATAAAGAGCCTCAGCAATTCCATAATTCAATACGGAATGAACTTTCATGGCTGAACCTATAATGTTATAGACCAAATCCTTATAGTCTGTGAATTTATCCATATAAATATTTTATCATAGAGTTTTTATTCAACACACAAAGCGGTTAAGTCACGAATAACCATGAATTAACCATGAATCTAAGCTACAGAATTCGTGAGTCATTCGTGGACATTCGTGACTTTTCTTCAACACTACAGTCCTCTTGCTTTGAGCAGTCCTGAGGCATCAGGGCTCTGCATTCCGGTGAAGTCGGTGAACATCTGCATCTGGTCCTTGGTGTTGCCACGACTCAGAATCTTGTCGCGGAAAGCCTGTCCGATGGCGGGGTCGAGTACTCCGTGCTTGGCGAAGTAGTCGGCAACGTTGACGGCGAGCACCTCAGTCCACAGATAGCTATAGTAGCCAGCTGCGTAGCCCCCACCCCACACATGGTTGAAGTAAGAGGTAGAGTAGCGCGGCGGAATCTGTGTATTGAGCAGACCAATGTTGTGGAGCTGCTCCTTCTCGAAAGCTCCTGCCATATAGGGCGACGGCACCTCGTCGGCGCTGATCATGTGCCATGCAAGGTCGAGACATGTAGAGGCAAGATTCTCGCCAAGGGCGTAAGCTGTCTGGAAGTTGATGCTTTCGAGCATACGTGCCTTGAGGTCGGCTGGCATCGGCTTGCCAGTCTCGGTGTTGCGTGCGAAGTGGTCGAATATCTCGGGAATGCTTGCAAACGACTCGTTGAACTGCGACGGAAGCTCTACGAAGTCGCGTGCCACGGCTGTACCTGAGAGGGTGTTGTACTGGCAGTTGGAAAGGATGCCATGTAGGGCGTGACCAAACTCATGGAACATGGTGCACACCTCGTCCCAAGTGATGAGCGACGGCTGACCTTCGGGAGCCTTGGCATTGTTGCACACGTTGTAGATGATGGGGAGCTGTCCGCGCTGGCGGCTCTGCTTGGCAAAAGCACTCATCCATGCTCCGCCACGCTTGGTGGGACGACGGAAGAAGTCGCTGTAGAAGAGAGCGATGGACTTGCCGTTCTTGTCAATCACCTCAAACACCTTCATGTCGGGATGATAAGTCGGGATGTCCTTGCGCTGCTTGAATGTGAGGCCGTAGACACGCTGGGCTGCGTAGAACACGCCGTTGATCTGCACGCTGTCGACATTGAAGTAAGGCTTTACCTCGTCATCGGAGATGTTGAGCATCTCCTTCTTCATCTTGGCAGAATAGTAGAAGCGGTCGTAGGGCTGCAGACGGAAGTCGGGACCCTCAAGCTTCTGGGCATACTGCTCGATGGCTCGTGTCTCGGCATCGGCCTTGGGCGAATAGTCCTTGATGAGTTGGCGCAGGAAGTTGTAGACATTCTTTGGATTCTTTGCCATTGTGCGCTCGAGCGAGTAGTCGGCGTAGGTGGCGTAGCCCATGAGTTTGCCCTTCTCGGCACGCAGCTTTGCAAGCTCTGTTACGATGGGGAATGTGTTGTACTTGGGGTTGGTGGCATCAGCGCGGTGGACGCTTGCCTCAAACACCTTGCGACGCAGGTCGCGATTCTGCAGACTGGCGAGGATGGGCTGCTGTGTGGTATTGATGATGACGATGCAATAGGGCGACTTGCTGCCACGGCTCTCAGCATCCTTCTTGCACTGGGCAATGTCGGCATCGCTGAGTCCGGCGAGCTGCTCCTTGCTGTCTACCCAAACCACGGCGTTGTTGGTGGCAGCTGGCAGGAGGTTGCCCCACTGCTGCTGCAACTCGGAAATGCGCGAATTGATCTGCTTCATGCGTTTCATCTTGTCGGCAGGAAGCAAAGCGCCCGAACGTACGAAGCTCTTGTAGATGACTTCGGTGAGACGCTGGTCTTCGCCCTTGAGCTTGCTGTACTCGTTGTCGTAGACGTACTTGATGCGCTCGAAAAGGCGCTGATTGAATGAAATCTCATTGTCGAGCTCGGTGAGCAGCGGCATCACCTTGTCTTCTGTCTCGGCAATAACAGGAGTCTTGTGTGCGCTTGTGAGTCCGTCGAACACGTTGATGACGCGGTCGAGCATTACGCCACTCTCCTCATAGGCGAGGATAGTGTTCTGGAATGTCGGCTTCTTCTTGTTGTCGACAATCTTCTGGATGTTTTCACGCTGATTCTTGATAGCTGCCTGGATTGCCGGCAGATAGTCGGTCTCTTGAATCTTGCTGAAGTCGGGCGCGCCAAATGGCAGGCTGCTCTTCTGCAAAAGAGGATTAGAACGGTTGGCACCCGAGCCTTGGGCAAACGATGTGGCTGGCATCTGCAGGAAGGCTGCTACCAAGCCAAGGGTTAGGACTGTGTTGTTGAAATTCATATTACATTGGTTTTTAGATAATTATATATTACACCATCTTACTCTAAGCAATTCCCAGGAGTTCGATTTCGAAAATGAGTGTTGATCCGCCGGGTATTCCGGGTTGCGAGAATTTGCCGTAGCCCATTTCGGCAGGGATGTAGACCTCCCACTTGTCGCCCACGCACATCTGCTGCATGGCTACAATCCAGCCCTCAATGAGGTCGCACAGGCGCACAGCCAATGGTGCTCCACCACGGCTTGAGTCAAACTTCTTGCCATTGATGGTGCGACCGGTGTAGTGGGCGGTGACGATGCTGCGCGGTGTAGGATGCTTGCCGTCGGCGTTGCCCTCAGATAAAACCTTATAGTAAATGCCACGCGGAAGCGACTTTACACCATCTTCCTTGGCTTTCTCGGCAAGCCATTCAAGGTTTGCCTTTGCATATTCACGTTTGTTCATGTAGATTGTTTTGCTGTTATATTCTGCAAAAATAGGCAATTTTCCTGACAATCGTTTTATAATAATATAGAAAAGAATATTTAGGCTTGGATATTTCATCTGTTAAGCATAACTTTGTAGCCATTTCAATACAAAATCGAATAAACGTCTAAATATAAAAACTGAAAAGCTTAAGATGAAATATTCCATATTAGATAAAAGCCACGACCCTATGGGTGCGGCTATAAGCGACTTCCACCGCTCGGGCAAGGCTGCCCGTCTGCGTGTGTTGTCATCGATGTTTGAAGAGGATGAAATGCCTGTGGAGCATCTGTTCCGTCCGTTAGCGAAGATGCCACGTCTGGAGCAGAAGGCTCTTGAGATGGCATGCGGACGTGTGCTCGACATCGGTGCAGGTGCCGGTTGTCATGCGCTGGCTCTGCAGGAACGTGGCATTGAGGTGAAAGCTATCGACATCTCACCGCTGAGCTGCGAGGTGATGAGTGAGCGTGGAATTAAGGATGTGGAGTGTGTGAACCTGTTTGACCCGCAACTGCAGGGCAAATACGACACGCTGCTGCTACTGATGAACGGCACAGGCATTGCCGGCAAACTCGAGCGTCTGCCATCGCTGCTCAACCGTCTGAAGGAACTGCTGGCTGATGGCGGGCAGATATTGGTAGACTCGTCCGACCTGAAATACATATACGAGAACGAGGACGGGTCGATGGACATCGACCTCAATGCGCCGTACTACGGCGAGGTGGACTACCAGATGCAATACAAAAACGTGAAGGGCGAACCCTTCGACTGGCTATACACCGACCCTGCACTGCTCGCCTCTATAAGCAAGCAATGCGGTTTGCAGTGTGAGATCGTGGCAGAGGGTGAGCACTACGACTATTTGGCAAGGCTTATTTAGTTTACAGTTAAGAGTTGAGAATTGAGAGTTATGATGTGCTTTAACATTAATGTTTAGCTTGGTAATCATAACTCTCAATTTTCAACTTTCAACTCTCAACTTTTTCTATGCACAACGGTTCCATTGGCCTGATGTGTGGCAAGCACCAGCACTTCGGCAATCTGCACATGCTCGGGAGCACTTGCTGCATAGAACGCCACATCGGCAATGTCGTCGCCTACGAGCGGTTTGATACCCTTATAGACATTGTCGGCACGCTCGTTGTCGCCATGGAAGCGGACGTTGGAGAAGTTGGTCTCAACGAGTCCGGGCTTCAGATTGGTTACTCGTACACTTGTATGGGCTACGTCAATGCGCAGTCCGTCGGTAAGTGCCTTGACGGCAGCCTTTGTGGCACAGTAGACTCCGCCTCCGGCATAAGCCGCATCGCCAGCCACACTACCTATATTTATCACATGGCCGTGGTTAAGGCTCACCATCCCGGGCACCACGAAGCGAGTCATGTTGAGCAATCCCTTGATGTTGGTGTCAATCATCTCGTCCCAGTCCTGGAAGTCGCCCTCGTATTCGGGCTCCAGACCGCGTGCCAGTCCGGCGTTGTTGATAAGCACGTCGATGGGCTTGAAAGCATCGGGTATGCTTGCCACAGCATCGCGCGTAGCCTCACGATTGCACACGTCGAAGGCGAGCGCAAGCACCTCCACACCACCAGCCTCAAGTTCAGCCTTCAACACCTGAAGCTTGTCGGCAGAACGGCCTGTAATGATAAGATTGTAGCCACCAACGGCAAAACGACGTGCACAAGCCATTCCTATTCCGCTTGTAGCACCTGTGATAAGAGCAGTCTTTCTTTTCATGTCTCAGATTTTTATAATTAAAAAAACGGCGCCATGGTCATGACGCCGTCCATTCTTCTGCAAATATACTATTTTTTAGAATTATAAAATACAGAATTATAAATAAAAAAATCTCCGCTTTCAGCTTTTATCAATCCATGAGGTCCTCACCCAAGTGTGTGGTCTGCTCACGCTCCATACGCTCCACTACCTCACGCGGCTTTGTGGCGTAGGTGATCATGCGGATAGAATCGTTGTAGCTGACGTATTTCCAAAGCCAGTTGAGCAACACCATCATCTTGTTCTTGACGCCGAGGATTGAGCGCAGGTGAACTACGAGCCACAGAATCCATGCGAAGAATCCCTGGCTGCGGAACTTGCCTATCTCTACCACTGCCTTGTTGCGGCCGATAGTTGCCATTGAACCGAGGTTGTTGTACTTGAAGGCTGTAAGAGAGCTCTCGTCCTGACCTTCGTTGATTCGCTTGAGGTTCTTGGCAAGATTCTTTGCCTGCTGTATTGCCACCTGTGCCACCTGCGGGTGTCCGTTGGGGTAAGCGGCATCGGTAGTCTGCAGACACTGGTCGCCAATGGCAAACACGCCATCCAGTCCGGGAATGCGGTTGAACTGGTCAACCTTGAAGCGGAAACCACGTCCCTGGTGGTCGTCGCTGATGCCAGGCATGGCGTTGGCACGGATGCCCGACACCCAGAGGAACGTACGTGTAGGAATCTCTGTGCCGTCCTTCATGATTACCTTGTGGTCGCGATAGTCGGTCACCATCTTGCCGAACTGCACGTCGACACCCATGCTCTTGAGGAAGTCGTAAGCCTTACGCGACGAGTCTTGCGACATTCCGGCAAGCAGACGGTCGCCAGCCTCTATAAGGTAAATGTGCATCAACGAGAAATCCATGTCGGGATAGTCGTAAGGAATGACGTAGCGCTTCATCTCCGACAACGCTCCGGCAATCTCCACACCAGTAGCACCACCACCTACAATTACAATATTGAGCAGCTCTTGACGCTCCTCCTCTGTAGCGCAGGTCAGCGCACGCTCGAAGTTGGAGAGCAGGGCATTGCGCAGACCCATTGCCTCGGGCACAGTCTTCATCGGTATTGCCCACTCCTCGATGTTCTTATTGCCAAAGAAATTGGTTGTGGCTCCGGCTGCCAATACAAGATAGTCGTAGTCGATCTTGCCGATAGAAGTCTGCAGAATCTTCTTTTCGGTGTCTACCATACGAGCCTCAGCCATACGGAAATAGAAGTCCTTGCGCTTGCGGAATATCTGACGGAAGGGGAATGAGATGCTGCTCGGGTCGATACCTGCCGAGGCAATCTGATAAATAAGCGGTGGAAACTGATGGAAGTTGTTCTTGTCGATCAGCACTACCTGCATGCCCGACCCGTAGAGGTCTTCTGCAAGGCGCAGTCCGCCAAGTCCGCCACCAACGATTACTACTCTCTTCTTCTGATTTCTCTGGATATTGATACTCATACGATATAATATAAAAATAAGGTTTATTTAGTTACTCTTTGCGATGGCTAAATTAGCCATTATTGAGCAGACTATTCAATCTTGTTGTGTTTTAATTTATGGAAACGATTGCGGTAACGTTCCCAATATTCGCAAACGTTTGCAATATGTGTTGTGGGAGTTATCCTATTGTGTTGTGGGGTTATCCTTAATTGCTATGCAAAGTTACTACTTTTTATTGAAATATCTGTTATGCCATGCCGACGACTGTGATTTTCATATTATATGTCAAGAGATATTCAATGTATTTTTGTATTTTTGCAAATAATAATAAATGATAATACATAACACCTGTATTTATCCTACCGACAATGAAACATGTAACAATAAAAGACATAGCACGCTCGCTGTGCATCTCGGTGTCGACAGTGTCACGTGCATTGACCGACGACAAGAACATACGGCGTGAGACACGTGAGGCTGTGCTGCGCGAGGCGGAGCGTCTTGGCTACCGACGCAATCCTGTGGCAATGAATCTCAAAATGGGTCGCACCAACACTATCGGTGTGATAGTGCCTGAGATGCACACACCATACGCCTCGCAGGTGGTGGCTGGCATACAGAGCATACTCTACAAGAACAATCAGAAGGTGATGATAGCCGAGTCGGACGAGAACCCCAACCGTGAGCGAGAGAACCTGCAGATGATGGAGGAGTTTATGGTCGACGGACTCATAGTGAGCATTTGCAGCTATAAGCATAATGTCGAGACCTATCGCCGTCTTGCCAAAGAGGGTGTAGCCATTGTCTTCTACGACCGTATACCTCATGGTATGGACGACATGCCGCAGGTGATGGTGGACGACAACAACGACTCCTACTTTATGGCTGAACACCTGATACGTCTTGGTCGCAGCCGTATTGCCTATCTCTATGGTCCGGATGATGTGTATAATGCAGTGGAGCGTGCTGGCGGCTATCGCGAGGCAATGGAGAAATTCCACCTGTACGACCCACAACTCGTGGTGAAGACAGGAATGACGTTTGCCGATGGTGCGGCTGCTATGGACAGTCTTGTTAGGCAAGGCATCGAGTTTGATGCTGTATATGCCTTTACCGACACTCTTGCTATCGGAGCAATGAACCGTCTGCGTGAGCTTGGACGTCGCATACCAGAGGATGTGGCTGTGGCAGGATTCTCGGGAACAGAGCTTTCCACTATTGTTAACCCGCAACTCACTACCGTTGAGCCTCCTCTCGCCGAGATGGGACAACGAGCAGCCGAACTGGTACTTGAAAAGGTGCGCAATCCTAAGGCAGAGAATCGAAAGATTGTGCTGCGCACGGAAATGAAGTGCCGAGCGTCTACAGGGGAATAGACAGGGCTAAATAGGAGTTATAGGAAGTTTGGGCTTTGCCCGTAGTTAACAGAAGTTCTTGCTAAGACAAGCGGCAAAGCAGATAGAGGGAGGACATATGTATAAACTGTAGAAAACAAAGCATTTGTCCGTTAACTTCCTCTTAACTTCCTCTTAACTTCCTCTTAACTTCCTCTTACTCCTATTTTAACACCCCATCTAAAACAATTTAAAACGTTTGCAGATTTTGGAAACGTTACCGCAAACGTTTCCAAAACTTGCCTCAAAAAAAATCTTTGCCATAATCTTTTTGCAGTATAATTTTGCAAGCGAAAAGAACAAATAATAACTAAAGAAACAATAACTAATAACTTAAAAAGATTATGGCAACAAATGTAATCAACACGTATTCTTTCGACCGCAACTCGGTCAAGTCTGGCATTCTTCATTTCGGCGTTGGCAACTTCCATCGTGCCCACCTCGAATATATGACAAGCCAACTGCTCGAAGATTCCACTCAGCATGGTTGGGGCATCTGTGGAGCAATGATTCTTGAGAGAGACGAACCTCTGTACAAGGCTCTCAAGGCGCAGAACGGCGAATACACACTGACCGTATGCGGACGCGACGGCAACAATGAGGTTTATCGTCTGGGCGCGCTGGTAGAACTGTACTGGGGCGTTGAGGAGAAGGAGGCTATTCTGAACAAGATTGCCGACCCAAACATCCGCATCATAACCCTCACCATCACCGAGGGCGGCTACAACATCTCACGACAGACTGGCGAGTTCATGCTCGACAATCCGCAGGTGGCTCACGACCTTGAGCATACTCACGACCCACAGACAGCATTCGGATATGTAGCCGAAGGACTCCGCCGTCGCGTGGCATCAGGTGCTGGCCCTATCACCATACTCTCTTGCGACAATCTTCAGCACAACGGCAATACGGCACGCCGCGCATTCATGTCGTTCGTTGAGGCACAAGACAAAGAACTGGCTGCATGGATGGAGGAGAACGTGACCTTCCCCAACTCAATGGTCGACCGCATCACTCCTGCCACACGTCCTGAGGACATCAAGCGCCTCAACGAGGAGAACGGCACCAACGACCAGGCTCCTGTATATTGCGAGGACTTCATACAGTGGGTAGTGGAGGACAACTTCGCCGCAGGCCGCCCGGCATGGGAGAATGTCGGCGCACAGATGACTGATGACGTGACTGCCTTTGAGAACATGAAACTCTCTCTGCTCAACGCTTCACACACGTTGCTCTCCTACCCCTCGTTCCTCTACGGTTACCGCAAGGTGGACGCTGCCATGCACGACGAGCGCATAGCCAAGTTTGTGCGCCAGTTTATGGACATCGACATCACTCCGTATGTTCCGGCTCCACAGGACACCGACCTTGAGCTCTACAAGCAGACTCTCTGCGAGCGTTTCGGCAACCGCACAGTAAGCGACCAGGTGGCTCGTCTTTGCTTCGATGGCGCTTCTAAGTTCCCAGTGTATGTAATGCCTAATCTTGAAAAGATGATTGCTGACGACAAGGAACTCATCCGTGTGGCTTATCTATTCGCTGCCTACCGCCACTACCTGAAGTATCACACCGACGACAATGGCGAACAGTTTGAGGTGGCAGATCCATGGCTCACAGCCGACGACCAGAAGCTTATCACAAGCGATGAGCCGCTCGACTTCCTCGCTCTCTCTCCGTTCCGCAGCACCAATCTGCGTGCGGCTAACAACTTCACACAGCCTTATCTGAAGATGGTGGAGAGCATCAAGACCAAGGGAGCAATGCAGACTCTTGAGGAAATACTATAATCTTTAGTTGAGAGTTGAGAGTCAATTCAAGTTGAAAATTGAGAGTTTAGAGTTGAAAGTTATGATATGCTTTAACATTAAATGTTTAGCTTGGTAATCATAACTCTCAATTTTCAACTTTCAACTCTCAACTTTAATAAACTCTCAATTCTCAACTTGAACAAAAAAACCTAATAACAATATGAAATCCCTAAGCCTAAAGACCGCAGGACCATTCCTGCTGCTCACCTTTATATATTTTATTGTAGGATTCCTTACTACAGTAAACGGCCAGTGCCAGGGACCGCTCAAGATAGCGTTCCTCTCCGAAGCCACAACCATGCGCAACTCATTGACCACACTCATATCCTTCGCCTTCTTCTTGGGCTATCTGCTCAACAGTTCGCGAACAGGACGAATGCTCAATCTCATTGGCTACAAGCGCACACTCATACGCTCGCTGATAGTCATGGTCGAAGGTTTGGTGTTCTATACAGCGTCTGCCTTTTGTGCAGAGTATGCTGGTGATGCAGGCATTGTTTTTAATGGCGACTTCGTACCGTTCGGCTACTTTGTTTTTCTTATCGGTTCGTTCCTTATGGGTACGGCAGCTGCCATGCTCCAGGTGGTCATTAATCCGTATATCGCTGCCTATCCTTTGCCAGGCACAAGTGCAGTGCAGCGAATGAACTTCACCTGTGCCGTCAACTCATTTGGCACAACCATAGCACCACTATTCGTGACGGGCATCATGTTTGCGGGAGTACCTCTCGATAGCGTCACAGCATCACAGCTCACTCTGCCCTTTATACTCATGACTCTATGTATTGTGGTCACCACAATGACCACACGCCGACTTGCCTTGCCCGATATAGAGGGTACACGAACAGCTACCAACAGCAATACTCCTGCCTCTTCCGGAGAAAAGGCAAAGAGCGTATGGTCGTTCCGCAACCTTAAGTATGGAGTAATAACAATATTCTTCTACGTAGGTACGGAGGTGAGCATTGGCAACAACATCAATCTGCACGCAATGGAACTTGCAGCCGGTGGTGCCGCCTTGTCGCCAGCCTTGCTTGCCACAATCTACTGGGGCGGTTTCCTTATCGGACGTATGGTGTCGGCTTCGATGAAGAATGTTAAGCCACGCCCTATGCTCATCACCGTCACACTCGGAGCTATAGCGCTCATGACAGCTGCCATGCTCACAGAGAACCTTTGGCTCTTGGCTGCTGTCGGCCTGTTCCACTCCGTCATGTGGAGTTGCGTGTTCACTCTTGCTGTTGACGGACTTGGCGAATACACATCGCGTGCCTCAGGAGTGTTTATGATGGGTGTGTTTGGTGGAGCAGTCTTCCCTGTGCTTCAGGGAATGCTTGCCGACTGGATAGGCTCATGGCAGTTCACATGGATTATAGCCCTTGTCTGTGAGTTTGTACTGTTGTGGTATGGAATTAGGGGATATAGGAAATAAACAAAAAAGCCACACAAAAGCCCCACCCCCAGCCCCTCCCCCGCAGGGAGGGGAGTGATATGCACAATTGGCTATAGAAACCCAACTATAGTCAAAGCATGCAAAAGACAAAATATAACAATTTGTTATAAGAGTCAATTGCACATTGCTAACAAAGCATACTACTCCCCTCCCTACGGGGGAGGGGTTAGGGGGTGGGGCTTTTTATGTGATTGTAAGTTTTCTCCCTAATTTTGTATATATTATCAATCGAAAATCTATATCTTTGCATCGTAATGGAAACAGATAAATATATACGCCGATGAAGCTATTGATAAAGAACATGGTTTGTCCGCGCTGCATATCGGCAGCGAAGGAAATTCTTGAGTCGGAAGGCCTGACGGTGAAGTCAATAAGTTTGGGCGATGCAGAGATAGAGCAAGAGCTTACTGACGGGCAACGTCTTTCTATTGCGAGGAAATTGCACGACATAGGTTTTGAACTGCTTGACGACCCACGCTCGCAATTGGTGGAGCAGATACGCATAGCCGTACAACAATGGGTAAGAAAGAATGAGGAGCGTACTAAGCTGTCCGATTATCTGTCGCGTCAGCTCAACAAGGACTATAGTACATTAAGCAAGCTGTTCTCTGAAGTGCGAGGCATCACCATCGAACGGTTCTCCATCCTGCACCGTATTGAATATGCCAAGGAACTTCTGTGCTATAGTCAGCTTTCTACAAGCGAGATTGCATATAGGCTTGGATATAGTTCGCCGGCACACCTCTCCTCACAGTTCAAGCAAGTGACGGGTATGACTCCAAAAGGATTTCGCGAAATGGGAAAACACGACAGAACATCCCTGGATGCATTGTAATACAATACTGTCGCTGAACGTAAATTGTCGTAAATGTCACGTGAATATTCGAAAATTGTTGTTGTGTAGAAATACGCAGTATAAATATAATTCATGCTAATTCACGTTAAGAAAAAATATATTGTTATTAGTATTAGAGATTGTTATAAAATAAAGTACATGAGAAGATTATTGATTGGTTTATTGGGATATACGTTTGTGTCACAGCAGATTTCGGCACAGACGGATAGTATAGCCAATACGCACGAATTGAAGAATGTGACAGTGAAAGCCACCAACGGCATCAAGTCGAAATACAGAGTGGATAACGCCGAGATAATAGGACAAGGCCAACTGATACGTGCTGCTTGCTGCAACCTTGGCGAGTCGTTCACTACCAATCCTTCGGTCGACGTGAGCTACAGCGACGCTGCCACTGGTGCGAAGCAGATAAAGCTGCTTGGACTTAGCGGCACTTATGTGCAGATGCTCACGGAGAACATCCCTAATCTGCGTGGTGCTTCCTTGCCTTATAGCTTAGGCTATGTGCCTGGTCCTTGGATGCAGTCGATACAGGTGAGCAAGGGTGCTTCGAGCGTCAAGAACGGATATGAGAGCACTACGGGTCAGATAAACATTGAGTTTCTGAAACCACAGGGCACAGATGGTGTGCGAGCGAATGTTTATCAGGATAGCGAACTGAAGACAGAGGTCAACCTCGATGGAAGCATACATCTCAACGACCGCCTTTCTACGGCAACCCTCCTTCACTTCGAGAACCGACAGATGGATCATGACGGCAATGGCGACGGCTTTATGGATATGCCCAAGTTGCGACAATACAACCTTATGCACCGCTGGGCGTATGTGTCGCCACGGTGGATAAGCCAGTTGATGTTGCGTGGCTTGCACGACGAGCGCGAAGGCGGACAAAGCCGTAAGCACGCTAATGCTGCTTCATCGGAACTTCTCTACTCAACCTCAGTAAAGACCAACCGCTATGAGATGCAATGGAAAAACGGTTTTACCCTTAATGCCGATCACAACACGTCAATAGCCTTGATGCTACATGGCTCGTGGCATGATGCCGACAATATGTTTGGAACCACCCAATATGATGTCACTCAGAAAAATGGTTATGCCCAACTGATGTTTGAGACTGATATTACGGAGAATCATAACGTTAGTTTAGGTGCGTCGTTCAACCACGACTACTATGACGAACGTTTCAACCCATTGGGTGCATTGCCTAAAGCAGAAAGCAAGGTGACAAAGGAGACCACTCCTGGTCTGTATGCTCAGTACACATATAAGTTGGGCGACAAGCTTACTGTAATGCCTGGCGTGCGTTGGGATCATTCCAATCTTTACGGCAGCTTCCTGACACCACGTCTGCATATCAAGTATTCTCCATCAAATATTGTCACGCTACGCACTTCGGTAGGCAAGGGCTATCGTTCACCTCATGCCTTGGCAGAGAACGTTACGCTGTTGGCAAGTGGCAGAGAGATAATCATCGATCCGAACCTTAAGCAGGAGGAGGCATGGAACATGGGAGCTTCTTTGGGCTTCAACATCCCACTCTTCGGCAAGAATCTTGAGCTGAATGCGGAGTATTACTACACCGACTTCAAGCATCAGATGATAATCAACTTCGATGGAGCCAAAGGAAGTCATACTCTCTCGTTTGAGAATCTCGACGGCAAGAGCTATAGCCACACCTTCCAGGTGGATGCCACATACTCATTGTTCAGTGGTATGTCTGCCACTGCAGCCTTCCGCTTGAACGATGTTAAGTGTACTTATGATGGCAGTCTGCGCCAGAAGCCTCTCACGTCACGCTATAAAGGATTGCTTACTCTCTCGTATAAGACACCGCTGGAGCTTTGGCAGTTCGACATGACAGGTCAGCTAAATGGTGGCGGCGAGCTTTACGACCGCAGCAGCTATCCTGCCTACTTCCAGTTGCAGGCGCAAGTGACACGAGAGTTCCGCAACTTCAGCCTTTACTTAGGTGGCGAGAATCTCACCAACTATAAGATGGACTCCCCGATACAAAGTGCTCATCATCCATGGAGCGCCGCCTTCGATGCCACTCAGGTGTGGGGACCTGTAACGGGAGCGATGGCTTACGTAGGCATTAGATTCAAATTAGAGAAGTTATAATACATACATTCATCATTAAAAAATCAGGACAATATGAAGAATCTTTTAACAGCATTTATGCTCATGCTTGCCGGCAACAGCTTTGCACAGACTGCAGCCGACACATTAGTGGTAACCACTCAGCCGCAGATGCACTGCCAGGGTTGCGAGAACAAGATCAAGAACAACATCCGCTTTGTCAAGGGCACAAAGCAAATCAGCACCTCACTCGAAGAGCAGAAGGTCACTATCGTATACAACTCCAAGAAAGCCAACTACGACGACTTTGTTGCGGCCTTCAAGAAAATTGGGTATGAGATAAAGAAGAAATAAATTTCCAGTTGAAAGTTGAGGGTTTATTCAAGTTGAGAATTGAGAGTTGAGAGTTAAGGGTTATGATTACCATGCTAAACATTTAATGTTAAAGCATATCATAACTTTCAATTCTCAACTCTCAATTCTCAACTAATCAGAGCCTCTCGCAGAACTCAATCTTCTCCTTGTTCGGTCCCTCGATAGTGAAGAACTTAACTCCGTTCTCCCAGAACGGCAAACCATTTACTTGTGTGTCGAGCATCTTCAGTCCGGCACGCTGCACTACCTTAAACAATTCGTCGATGTTCTTTACGTCGATGGCGATGTGGTCGATGGCACCGTACGCCATTGCTGCCTGGCGATTCTGATAAGTCTCTATCACGAGATTGTGGAGCTGCAGGAAAGCCACTTCCTCTGAGCCGTTCACGGTGCGAATGGCTGTTGTGAAACCCAGTGTGAGGTAGAAGTTGATGGTCTCCTCAATGTTGTTTGTCGGGATACCGATGTGCTGAACGCCTGTTGTGAAATCTTTGATGTTCATAATGCTAATGGATTTTATGGATGTTTATGGATTTTATGTTGTCAATCTAAGTGTTTTATAAGTGGATGATTTGTGCGCCAATCTGGAAGTAAGCCTTCTCCGTCTGCGGATTCCACATTCCCATTGCATGTACTGGAATTGTATAGGAACCTATCTTCAGATCGTGGCTCACTTTCAGTTGTGTATGCACTACGCCCGAAGTTTCGCCGTAGAAGTTTTGTTTCTCGCCAGCCTTGTTCAGGGCGAATGCTCCTCCCACTCCTGCATCCACTCTCCATCCCTCCTTATTATATACAGGATATTCGGCATAAACGAATGTTGAGTATTTCTGCTCTGTGTTGTCAGCCGAGCGGTCGCGTCCGAACATTATTGTCGACCAGCTCAGCAGCAATGGAAACCGTGGCTGCTGGAAACGGTAATTGAGCGTGCAATTCAGAAATCGTCCTGTCTCATGGGCATTATAGTTGAAGTACTGGCGATTGTTGTACGTTGCACCCGGCGAAAAGTTGTAGGTGTCCATAGCCGAGAACTCGAAGCCCGCACCCCGTACTGTGACATAATGGTTGAACTCCTTATATGAGCCTTGAGTATTTGTTCCGCCCCACAGTCCGAGTGTCATGTGTCCATTGGCAAACGTATAGCCAAGGTCGGTGAGTATAAGGCAACCGTCAGCAACCTCCATGCCTCGCCACAGATGGTTGTTCTGCAAGTCAGCTGTGAGATGGATTTGTGCAGAAGCCGTCAGGCATATTGCCGAGGCAACGAGCGATGTGGTAATTCTTTTCATTTGCAAGGTTTTAGGTTTTCTGTTATTACTGTTTACGCTTGCAAATTTACGTCATCCCAAATAGGTGACAAAACAAAAAAACGCCTTGTTTATTGGGAACGTTACCGCAATCGTTCCCAATTTGCGCAAACGTTCCCAAAGCAAATCCTCCTAATGTAAAAACAAAATAATTGAAAACCAATATGTAACAAAAACCAATAAAGCCCGACAAGAGCGATATAAGTACTCACTTCCTGTCGGGCTGAAAAACTCAAACTTAATTAACTTTTATGTATCCAACTTATCTTTCTTCTTATCTATTGTTCTTCGGTTTCTGTTCAAGATCGACAATCACCTTCATTGATGTCTCGCGGTGAGTGTCTATGTACTTATAGGCATCATCGTATTCTTCGAAAGCGAAGCGGTTGCTTACAAGCGGCTCCAGATTTACAATGCCACGCGATACATAGTCGATGGCAGTCTGATAGTCCTCGTGGCGATACATCATCGAGCCTATGAGTCGCAGCTCATGCTCGCCAAGATGGAACATGCTAAGGGCTGGGTCCTTGGCAAAGACAGCCACAACAACAATGTCACTGCCCTTCTCGATAGTCTCCATAAGCGAGCGTATCGACGATTCTACGCCAGCCACCTCGAAGCCTACCTGATAACCCTCGTCGCCGAAAAGCTCTTTGGCAGCTTCCTTCAATGGTCGCTTTGTGATATTGAGAGTGTCGGCAATGCCACACTCGCGAGCCTTGGCAAGTCGAAGGTCGCTCACATCTGTTATGAGCACTCGCTTTGCTCCGCGAGCCTTGCAGAACTGAGCCACAAGATTGCCGATAGTTCCCGCTCCGCTTACCACAACGTTCTTGCCTTTCACGTCGGTGCGGTTGCTTGCGTGTGCGCCTACTGCCGCAGGCTCAACCATTGCTCCATAGTCGAGACTCATTCCCTCGGGCAATTTAACCACACGGTCGTCGTCGATAATGAAGTAGTCTTGTGCGCAACCGTCTGCCTGGAAAGCCTGTACACGCAGATGCTCGCATACATTATATTGTCCACGCTTGCAAGGGTTGCACTCTCCGCAAACAAGCTGTGGGCGTGCTGTGATGTTGTCGCCAGGCTTGCAAACAGTCACTTTGCTGCCGCATGCAACAACCACTGCTGAATATTCATGTCCCTGTACAACAGGATAGAATGTGGCAGGATGGAGTCCGTGGTAAGAGTGAATCTCGCTGCCGCAGATGCCGATGCGCTTGATGTTGACGAGTATCTGGTGTTCCTTAAGGTCTTCTGCCTTGGGTGCTGCCACTTCTTTGAACTCAATGTGCTTAGGGGCTACTAATATTGCTTGTCTCATAGTTGTAATGTTTTTAAAGGATGTTATTGTAATGTTTTTATTTGTTATACGATTTTATAATTTGTTCTTGATCACCTTCAGTTCCTCCACTATCTTGTTGTACACATGGCGGTGGAGCTTGTAGAAGCACAGACACACAGCTGTTACCATCCAAAGCATACCAGGAATAGTGGAGAACGTGTGGCGCATGATATTTATTACGTCAGCATTCTGCTCTGCTCCTGCCACATATCCTGCCGAGTCGAGAGCCAAGGCAAACATTGCTGTGCCGAGAGCCATGCCCATCTTGTTGGCAAGTGACACGAAGGCATACTGAAAACCATCGTTGCGTATGCCCGTCTTCCATTCGCCATATTCCACACAGTCGGGTATTACGGCATAGATGGCTGTGTTGAAGCCAGAGAAGAAGAACCAGGCTATTGCCGAGCATATATAGAACTGGATGGGGGTTGTGTTAGGACTGAAGAAATAGAGCATTGCCATGAATATTCCGCAGAGTAGAGCGAAAACGGCTGCTGCATATCCCTTGTTGCCAGTCTTGCGGAACATCCACGGGAAGCAGGCGGCTCCTGCTATTGACGGCAATATGATAGCCATGGAATAGTAGCTGAAGAGCGTTGCCGAACCTTCAACATAGGTGAAGTAGTAGAGGATGTCGGCATTGCGTCCGTAGAGAATGAATCCAAAGAGAAACTGTCCGAGAATGGCAAGCTGATAAGGGCGGTTTGCAAGTACCGACTTCAGCTGTACCGAAAGAGGAAGTTTCTGTCCCACAGGCACCTCAACCACCTCTTTTGTCTTGCTGAAGCAGAACAGATGGCAGGCGGCGAATATAATGCCATATATTATAGCTACTGCCAGATAGCCGAACTGTGCGTTGCCCTTACCCAAGAATGTTACGAGAGGCACGGTTATGATGTTCAGCACACCGATGGCAATCATCGCGCTCACCGAGCGGCTTGTGTTAAGTTTGGCTCTCTCGTCAATGTCCTGTGTCATAGCTCCGCACAGTGTGCCGTAAGGCAGGTTGACGCAAGTGTAGCCAAGCACCAAGATGCAGTAGGTCACAGCCATATACACAATCTTTGCAGTCTGGCTCCAGTCGGGGTGTGCCCAGAATGTGAGCATAAGTATGATAGCCGTTATAGGTGCTCCGAAGAGAAGCCAAGGGCGGAAGCGTCCCCAACGAGTGTGGGTCTTGTCGGTAAGGGTTCCGATAATAGGGTCGTTCACGGCATCCCATATTCTCGATACGAGCATAAGTGTAGCCACCGCGCTCATTCCGATGCCAAACACGTCGGTGTAGAAAATCATGAGGAAGTTGCTTACGAACATCCAACTGAAGTTGCAGCCTACATCGCCCATTCCATAGGCAATCTTGCTGATGAACGGCACACGGCCTTTGTTTGAAGTTGTATTCATTTACTTTTAGGTTTTTTTGTTATTTTCTGACGCAAAGTTAATGCTTTCCCGCAAGATAAATGGTAAGAAAATATCAGACTTTTTACGCAACCGTTCCCGCAACCGTTCCCGATTGGCGCAACCGTTCCCAGAGATTCCTATTGATGTATAACTGAGAAAGAAAGCTATTCGCACAACATCCATTTATGCTTTCTTTTCTTCTCAATACCGAATCTTTTTACTAATTTTGCATTATCATTTCTGTAATAGCTAAAAACAAAGATAATGTCGAAATACATCACCATAAAGGATATAGCCAACGAACTTGGTATTTCTAAGTCGACAGTCTCTCGCGCTCTTTCGGGCGACTCCTCGAATGTGAAGGCAGAGACAATGCAACTCATCACCGAGACAGCACGCCGCATGGGATATCATCGCAATGAGATGGCTGTGAGCCTGCGCAAGCAAAGCTCTCACAATATAGGCATCATCATTCCCGAGATAGTCACATCTTTTTATATGACCTTCATAAGTCATGTGCAGGCAATATTGCGCGAACATGGATACAATGTGCTGATAGCAGCATCCAACGAAAGCTACAAACAGGAACGTGAGAATATAGATATGATGGAGCGTTGCATGGTCGACGGGCTTCTCATCAGCGTTTGCGACAAGGACCGCAATGCCGATATCTACCGCCATATCGTTTCGCATGGCACACCGGTTGTGTTCTTCGACCGTACTGTTGAGAATGTTGAGGCCTCGCAAGTGAGGCTCGACGATTATATAATGTCGTTCTTCATGGTGGAACAGCTCATCCGCAGCGGTTGCAAACAGATTGTTCATATCCCTGGACCTTCGCGCATACGCAATGGTTATGAGCGTCTGCGTGGCTATCGCGACGCACTTGAGAAGTTTCATATAGCCTATAATCCTGACCTTGTGTTGCCTCCGGCATTGAGTGCCGATGAGGGTAGTCAAGTTATGAGCAACTTTCTTGCTAAGAATATAGCATTTGACGCTGTGTTTGGATTCACCGAGACGTCACTTATAGGTGCAAAGAGCGTAATACAAAAACGTGGACTGCATATACCCGAAGAAGTGTGCGTTTGCTGTGTGTCAGGCACTACTCTCTGCACACTTGTTCATCCCACAATTACTGCCGTGGAACAGCCTGTTGAGCAAATGGCTGCTGAGGCTTGCCGATTGCTCATGGCGAAAATATCTGATAGCGACAAGCAAGTGGAGGATGTTGTGATGAGAGGCGAAATCGTAGAAAGGGAGTCAACGGTCAATAGGGTCTTACAATAATTATATCCTTTATTGTTTAAGGTCGCAAAATGCGACCTTAAACAATAAATTTTATCATTTACTTTCTGATTTTGTGTCCAGCCAGTCCATAATAGAATATGAACAGGAAGCAAGGCACGGCGAGCCAGTAGGCATTCTGTGCACCAAACGAATCCTTCAGCGCGCCAAACAATGTAGGCACTACTGCTCCTCCGGCTATTGCCATTGTCAGCAAGGCGCTGCCCGACTTGGTGAAGCGTCCGAGGTCGGCCATTGCCAACGGCCACAGCGAAGGCCACAGCAACGAGCATCCGAGAGCCATAAGGAATATTGCCCATATTGACGTTTGGGCAGGCAGCAGCACAATGAGCAACGACCCTATCACACCGAGCGAAGCACAGATGCGCATGGCACCATCCTGCGACAGATACTTAGGAATAAGCACTATGCCGCAAACATATCCTACCACCATACCGATACTCGGTATCCATGCATAACGGTCGGGCGATGGCAGACCTACTGCCGTGGCATAGTCGATGGCTGTGCTGAGTGCCAAGGTCTCTACGCCTACATAGACAAACAGCGCCACGACACCGAGCAGCAGGTGGGGAAACTGCCATATCGATGTCTTGCCCGATGCATAGGGACAATCATCAGCTGAACTTTCGTCCTCGCCAGTTGCCTTCACCTCAGGCAGCGGAGCCACAAGCGAAATGATGCTCAGCAGCACAAACACGCCAATGATGATATAGAACGGCAGATACAGGTCGGCTATCTGCACATTGGTGCTGTCGGGCACTACGGCTGCAAAGAACAGCGGAGCCACAGGCCACGCCAGCTTGTTGCATATGCCCATCATACTGATGCGTCGTGCTGCGCTGTCGATAGGACCAAGTATCGTAATGTAGGGATTTACCGAAGCCTGCAGATAGGCGTTGGCTGTACCGCTAACGAACGAAGCAACCAGAAACAGTGTGAAGCTCTCGTTTTTGGCAGACAGTACAAACACCACGAAAGCCAAGGCGAAGATTACAAACGAAATGGCCATGGTGCGCTTGTAGCCTATTGCAGCAATAGTGCGCGAGGCAGGATAGCCGAAGAGTATGAACGGAATGAATGTGGCTGCCAACAGCAGGTAGGCCACTCCAGAAGACAGATTGAGCGACCCCTTCAATACGGGAATTAGGAAAGAGTTGATGCCCAACGCAAAGCCTAATGTGAAGAACATCAGGCCGACGAACGCCAATGGAATGGCGAAGCTTTTACTTGAATGTTGTGTCATAATCGTATTAAAATTAGTTTATAATTAAATGAAAATTTCTCCGCTGCAAAGTTACACTTTTTCTTGTAACAAGCAGAAAGCCAAACCATAAATATATTCTTGTCCTACCTACACAGGTCAAGTCATACGCAATCGTTTGCATTGTTTTTTTCCTCCTTTTTACATAATTCGTACATGTTACCAAAGGAAATCGTATTAATTTTGGGGCAAGAAATATTTATCACCTAAAAACTTATAAACCAAAAAATTACCGATTGCGACTATGCAAAAAAATTACTTGTTTCTCAATTTATTGGTCATGCTCATAAGCTTGACATTTGGGGGATTTGCAGTCCAACCATCAATGGCAGCAAACGATTACACTCCGACAGTTACGGAAGACGAAATCTCGGTCTTCCTCGAAACATCATTCGACAACGCCAAGGTATGGGCTTGGAACACAGACAATCCGCAACTCACCGTGGCTGCATGGCCAGGCGACGCCATGACCCTTGTGGGCAAGGCAGCCAATGGCAAGAACGTCTTCAAGTGGACATACACAGGCGACAAAGGCACGCCCTCCGAAATCATCTTCACTCATGACGGCGAACAGAAGCTCAACGGAGGCAACCAGAATTATGTAAACCACGGTTATTACGTTGAAGGCAAATACACCAAGACCATCGAGACTGCCGTTGGCAAAGTAATGGTTTTCTTCGACAACTCCACAGCCCGTCTCGACGATGTATATTGCTATATCTACAACGGCACATCAGCAACCGAACAGTGGCCAGGACTTAAGATGAGCTACGACACCAAGACTCAGTTCAACGGCAAGACAGGCTATTACACCATTGAAGTGCCTGACAACTTCCTCACCGGCTCGTTTGTCATCAGCAACGGCAAGGACGGCAGTACGCTCGAAGGACAGACCGTTTATGTGAGCGGAACGGCTACTGCCATCGAAAGCATCAAAATGGAAGAGACCCGAAGCACCACCGACGATGCCTGGTACACCATTACCGGCATACGCATAAACAAGCCTACACAGGCTGGTCTATACATCCATAACGGCAAGAAAGTAATAATCAGAAAATAAAGAATCAATATATGAAAAAGATAATGAACCAGGGCGTATTGATGCTGCTGATGCTCCTTGCCATTGCATCTAACGTCTTCGCCGACAATAAATACGGACTTAAAGACAAAATTCAGGATGGCGTGATACTGCATTGCTTCGACTGGAAGCTGAGCGACATACAGGCTGAAATACCCAACATAGCCAAGGCTGGCTTTACGGCTGTGCAGACTTCGCCCCTGCATCAGAAAGAACCTCTTAACTCTGCATGGTACATGACTTACCAGCCTTACGACTATATCATAGGCAACGGCCTCGGCAGCGAGAGCGACCTTAAGGCCCTATGTGCCGAGGCACACAAGTATGGCGTAAAGGTTATTGTCGACGTGGTGGCAAACCATACCAATGGCGACCTGAACTATGTGGCACCTCGTCTGAAAGACACAAGCCTATACCACGACTATAACGGCGGAACCAACGACGGCGACCGCTATTCTATCACACACGGCCGCATAGGAATGTGGGACCTTAAGACTGAGGATCCGCGCGTGCAGACCATCATAAGCGAATACATACAAAGCCTTAAGGCATGTGGCGTAGACGGCATTCGATGGGATGCCATAAAGCACATCGGACTGCCTTCTGAGGGCGACTCGTTCATGAAGAACGTTGTCGACCAGACCATGTACAACTATGGCGAGATTCTCAACACACCGGGCCCTAACGCTGACCAGCTATACAAGGAGTACACACAGTACATGTCTGTCACGGACAACACTTACGGCAACGGCGTTACACAGTCGTTCTCCAATGGTGGTGTAAGCTCTTCTACCGGCAACCTTACCTACAGAGGCATCGCTGCCAACAAGCTGGTATACTGGGGCGAGAGTCATGACACCTACGCAAATGATCCGGGTGATGGTTGGAGCAAATATGTAGACCAGAACTACATCGACCGTTCGTATGCTATCATGGTGGGCAACAACGACGCAACAACTCTCTACTTCTCGCGTCCGGAGGCTACCGAAAAGAACAGCATCAAGTTCGGAGTCAAGGGTTCTACCCACTTTACCGCCCCCGAAGTGGCAGAGGCAAACCACATGCACAACATATGCGCCGGCGAGCCTAACTATTGTGTTCACACCGACAAGCTCATGGCGCAGGTACGCAAGAGCGGCGTTGTGATTGCCCTCTCAGGCAACAAAGCGGGCCAAACCATATCGTTTGCCAATGGCGACGGCAAGGGCGGATGGCTTATGGCAGGCACATATATCGACAAGGTTGGTGGCGGCATCTTCAATGTGACAGACGCTACCATCTCCGGAACGGTAGGCGCTACCGGCATAGCCGTACTCTACATCGACGGCAATGTTGTCAAGGAACCCAACGTGGCTTTCAATCCTGTCGACGGAACATCGTTCTCTGATGCCACACTCTCGGTTACTGCTACAGCCTTCAACGCTACATCTGCCTGGATTCAGGTTAATGGTGGCGACAAGAAGACATTCACAACCACTACAACCATCAACGTAGGTGCTGATGTTGACTATGGCAAGGACATTACCATCATCTGGGGCGCTACCGGCAAGGACGAGAACAATGCAGAGATTACAAAGACAGGCTCTGTTACATATAAAAAGGTTAAGGCTTACGAGCCTGTTCTTGAAAGTGCCGACGAGGTGTCTTGCTTCTTGGAGACAGCCGAGACAGGCATCAAGATATGGGTATGGGACGACAATGATGCCAGCAAGAAGTTTAACACCGCCGATTGGCCTGGCGACGCAATGGAGCTGGTAGGCAAGAGCGCCGACGGCAAGAGCGTATACAAGTGGACTTACTCGGGCACTACTACCGGTCAGCCTACCAACATTATCTTCACACACGGTGGCAACAAGTTTGCCGGCGCAAGCGCCTCATCCGACAAGGGTGTAGAGTTCAAGAACCACGGCTACTATGTGGAGACTAAGTACACCAAGGAGATTACAAAGGTAAACCACAACGACATTGTACTGCCAGGTACTGACAAGTTTGTCTATTTCGACAACAGCAACAGCTGGGCTAATGTATATTGCTACTTCTACAACGGCAAGACATCATCGACGACATGGCCTGGCGTGAAGATGACTTACGATGCAAGCGCTTCGCACAACGGCAAGACGGGATGGTACAAAGTAGAGATTCCGGCTGGCTACACCAACGCCAAATTCTTCATCAACGACGGAACACAGGGCACAGCCATAAACGCAACCAACGCTTCTACTACAACGGTGGTGAACAAGGGAGAATAATAAACAAATGTGGCTCATCCAGGCAAAACCAGGATGAGCCACATTTTGTATCTCGTCTACTTGTCCACTGTTTAGCAAGTTTTATGACTTGCTAAACTTTAATATATTTTAAATGAACGGTTTTCTTTTTGTATTGTCTTCGATTTCCACTAACTTTGCACTCTATTATACACAATATTATATATAAAGATATGGAATTGATACTGAAATATTTCCCCAACCTTACCGACACGCAGCGCTTGCAGTTTGCCAAGCTCAAGGAGCTGTACGAGGACTGGAACAGCAAGATAAACGTGATCTCGCGTAAGGACATGGACAACTTCTACGAGCACCACGTGCTGCACTCGCTTGCCATAGCCCACGAGATAAAGTTCCGCGACGGCTCGCGCATACTCGACCTTGGCACGGGCGGAGGCTTCCCCGGCATTCCCTTAGCTATAATGTTTCCCGAGTGCCAGTTTAAGATGATCGACCGCACGGGCAAGAAGATTCGCGTGGTGAACGAGGTGGCACAGGCCATCGCTCTGAAGAACGTTGTGGCTGAGCAGCTGTCGGGCGAAGAGGAGAAGGCACAGTACGACTTCGTTGTGAGCCGTGCAGTAATGCCCCTGCCCGACCTCGTGAAGATCATTAAGAAGAACATCTCGCACAAGAACCAGCACAACTCGCTGCCCAACGGACTCATCTGTCTGAAGGGCGGCAATCTGCAGGCCGAGACCCAGCCGTTCAAGAAGATTGTGAGCCTCACCGAGATTCACGACATGTTCGACGAGGAATGGTTTAAGGAGAAATATCTGATTTACCTGCCACTGTAAAAGGTAAAAAAGTAAAAAAGTAAAAAAGTAAAAAGTCAAAAAGGCTTAGTAAGGCTTAGATAGGCTTAGTAAGGCTTAGTAAGGCCCAGCTAAGCTAAAAAAACAAAATATGCTTAAGATAGAAACTTTCACATGCAACATGCTGCAGGAGAACTGCTATGTTGTGAGCGACGACACCAAGGAATGTGTCATCATCGACTGCGGTGCCTACTACGAGGCTGAAAAACTGGCTATCGAGAAATACATCAAGACTAACGAGCTGAAGCCCGTTCACCTCATTGCCACTCACGGACATCTCGACCACAACTTCGGCGACGCTTTCATAACAAAGACTTACGGACTGCCACTCGAGATTGACAGCTCCGACGAGAGCTACGTGCTGGCTGCCGACAAGCAGGCTGCCTACTTCGGTATAACTCTCGACGAGCCTATCGTGACTGAGACCAAGACATTCAAGGCTGGCGACATCATCAAGTTCGGCACACACGAGATTGAGGTCATCGAGACTCCGGGACACTCTATGGGCAGCGTAGTGCTCTACATAAAGGACGAGAAGGTGGCTTTCACCGGCGACACTCTGTTCCGTGGCTCTATAGGCCGTACCGACTTCGAAGGCGGAAGCATGCTCATGATCATTCAGAGCCTGCGCATGTTTGTGCAGTTCCCCGACGACATCACTCTGCTGCCCGGACATGGACAGCAGACTACTATGGGATATGAGTTGGCACACAACCCCTATCTGGACAGATAAGACGAGAAAGATTTGAAAACAGAAAAGATAATACTCGGCATCGACCCCGGCACCAATGTCATGGGATATGGAGTGCTGAGGGCTACGGGCAACAAGGCAGAAATGGTGGCTATGGGCGTTATAGACATGCGCCGTGACTCCGACCCCTATCTGCGACTGGGCAAGATACACAGCCGCGTTACAGAGATAATCGACCAATTCCTGCCCGACGAAATGGCTATCGAAGCCCCCTTCTTCGGCAAGAACGTACAGTCGATGCTCAAGCTCGGACGCTCGCAAGGCGTGGCAATAGCGGCTGCCGTTGGTCATAGCGTGCCAGTACACGAATATGCTCCGATGAAGATAAAGATGGCCATTACCGGACAGGGACAGGCCTCGAAGGAACAGGTGGCCGACATGCTCAAGCGTCTGCTCCGACTCAACGTCGACCAGATGCCAAAGCTTATGGATGCCACCGACGCCCTGGGCGTGGCCTACTGCCACTTCATGCAGCAGGGACGCCCCGTGACAGACACACACTACAACGGGTGGAAAGATTTCATCAACAAGAATCAGGATAGACTATGCAAAGGATAATTGACATTAAGAATGGGGTGACACGCATGCCCGAATGGCGCATGGCACAGCCCGTAGACTTCGAACTTCTCGACGGTGAGAACATAGCAATAACGGGCCCCAACGGAGGCGGCAAGTCAATGTTCGTAGACATCATCACGGGCAAGCATCCGCTTCTGGTCGACAGCATCAAGTACGACTTCACGCCGTCGACCAAGGAGTACATCTCAGACAACATCAAGTATGTCTGCTTCAAGGATACTTACGGAGGCGACAACGACTCTACGTATTATCTGCAGCAGCGATGGAATCAGACCGAGATTAATCCCGAAACGGCTACCGTAGGCTCACGCCTCGAAGCAGCATATCAGGCAGCTGGCGACGACACCGAAGAGCGCCGCCACTTACAGCAGCACATATACGAGCTGTTCGGACTGGAGTCGTTGCTCGACAAGTACGTCATACTGCTGTCGAGCGGCGAACTGCGCAAGCTGGTCATCGCATCGTCAATATTCTCGCAGCCCCGACTTCTCATCATCGACAATCCTTACATCGGACTCGACAAGGAGGCACGCGAACAACTCACCAATCTGCTGCAGATTCTTTCGACCGAGCACGGCATTCAGATAATGCTCGTTGTGAACCGCACCAAGGACATCCCGGAGTTTGTATCGCACGTAGTTGAGGTGAGCGGCATGACAGTAGGACGCAAGATGACACGTAACGAGTATATGGCTCAGCAACAGCCCGACGACACTCCTGCCAACATACCCGACAACTGGCGCCAGATGATTGAACAGATGGCATACAAGGAGGAGGAATACAATGCGCAACGCGTAGTAGACATGCACAAGGTGTGCATACGCTACGGCGAGCGAACAATTCTGAAAGACCTCGACTGGCAGGTGATGAACGGCGAATATTGGGCGCTGACCGGACGCAACGGCAGCGGAAAGTCTACCCTACTGAGCCTTGTATGTGCCGACAATCCGCAGAGCTACGCTTGCGACATCACTCTCTTCGACAAGACAAGAGGAAGCGGCGAAAGCATCTGGGACATCAAGAAGCACATAGGCTACGTTTCGCCCGAAATGCACCGTGCCTTCCGCAGCAACGTGACGGTAGAACGCATCGTGGCAAGCGGATTCAGCAACGCCGTGAGCCTGTACGTAAAGCCCGACCCTCAGAACCACGAAACATGCCTCAAATGGATGAGCATTTTCGGAATAGAGCAGCTTGCCGACAAGAGCTTCCTGAAGCTATCAAGCGGCGAACAGCGGTTGGTGTTGCTGGCAAGAGCCATGGTGAAGGATCCCGAACTGCTGATTCTCGACGAACCGTTGCACGGTCTTGACGAGCCCAACCGCCGACACGTCAAGCAGGTGATAGAGGCTTTCTGCCAGCGCAAGGGCAAGACCCTTATCATGGTGACCCACTACGAAGACGAACTGCCTGCGTGCATCAACCACAAGAAGATACTTTATAAAAACAAATAAAAACGAATATTACGTATGAAAAGAATCGTATTGATACTCGCCATGATATGTGCCACCATAGCAAATGCTTCGGCACAAGAGATACTGAAGGAGGTAAAGCGTCTTGAGAAACAGGCTGAAACACTTGCCAACGATACAACCAAGAATCTGAACGAGCGCAAAATCGCCTGCTTCAAGTACGATGCCATCTTCTATCTCATTGATAAGGGCAGCCAGGATGGCACATTCACCGAGTACAATCTGGGCGAACAGACCAACGCTATGATTGAATTTGTCAACCTGTTTGTGAAACGCCTCAGCCAGACCACCAAAGCAAAAGACAAAGACCTGTTGAAGGCTAAGTTCCGCACAGCTACAATCAACAACTCATTGTTCAACGATGTCGACAAGGAGGTGATATACAGCTATGTCGACAACGAGAAGTTCATCACACAGTTCTCACTCGACACCAACTGGGTGAAAGCTCTTGAGGCTGTAACAAAGTAAAAATGAACGGCCAGCAAATTACCGAACGATTAGCAAGCAAGGGCATACGACCAACAGCCAACCGCATTTTGGTGTACGACGCTCTTGCCCGCCAAGAGTCTCCACAAAGTCTTAAGAACATGGAGAATCTCCTGCTGTCGATGGACAAGTCGAGCATATTCCGCGTGCTTACATTATTCCTCAAGCACGACGTTGTACATGCCTTTGAGGACGGACGCGGAGTGATGAACTACGAATTGTGCAACGAACATGGCGAATGCCATCATCACGACAACCACGTACATTTCTACTGCGAAGTGTGCGGACGGTCGTTCTGTATGGAGAATGTACCGGTTCCTGTGTTCGCTCTGCCACCCGGCTTCTGCCAGCATTCAGCCTCGTTCGTCATCAAGGGCGAATGTCCAAACTGCAAATCCAAGAAAACAAAAACAACATTGTAACACTATATAGAAGTGAAACAATGTTGTTTTTTTAGTTCTATTTGTTTTAAAACAACGCAGCCAGCAGCCCGTCACACGCTTCCTCTATAAGGTCGAGAGCATAATCAAAGTCCGAAAGGTCGCCATAGTAAGGGTCGGGCACTACGGTTGCCTTGCTTCCCTCAGGCAGATAATCGGTAAGCATGCGCACCTTTTGGCGAGCCTCTTCGGTTGGAGCTTTAGACGTGACAATACGATAGTTGTCGCTGTCCATAACCAGCAGCAAGTCGAAGTCGTCAAAGTCCGACTGGCGTATCTGTCGGGCATGGCTGTCGAAACGGTAGCCTCTCAAAGCACCACGTTCGCGCATGCGACGGTCGGGCAATTGTCCTACATGCCAGTCGCCTATACCAGCCGAGTCAATCACAAATTCATCATCCATATGGGCAGCATGCACCTTGGCACGCATCACGCCCTCAGCAGCCGGCGAACGGCAAATATTTCCAAGACATATAAACAGAAGACGGTGCAGGGTTTTATCACTTGTTTTCATTGTTCAAAAATATATAGTTTATATTATTATTTTGCAAACACTCAACATTCAACATTCAACACTCAACCACTACCCCTCTGTAGTAACAATCGTTACATCAGAGAAATCCTCCATATAGTCAATCATCCGCAGACAGTTGCTCTCGCCACGCTTCACCTTCAACTGTATGTCAGCCTCAAAAATCTCACCTTGCGAGGTGAAGCTGTCCTTCAGTTCATACAGCTGAATCTCCATGCCCTCATGCTTCAACTTCTCAATAAGATGGCGCACGCTATCCTTCGACGGAGCCTTGAACGACAGCTCTACTGTCGACGTGCCCAACTGCGGAATCAAGGCATTGAGCACCTCAAGGCCGAGCAGTACCATAAACGTAGCTATTGAAGCGGCAGCATACATACCAGTACCGCAAGCCAATCCGATGGCAGCCGTCACCCATAGTCCGGCAGCCGTCGTCAGTCCACGCACCACATTCTTCTGGAATATGATAGTGCCGGCACCAAGAAAGCCGATGCCCGAAACCACCTGTGCCGCCACACGCGACGAGTCCTTCAGGTCGATGCCAAACCCGAACTGCGACACAAGGCAGAAGAGTGCGCTGCCCAAGGCTACAAGAAAATGAGTGCGAAAACCAGCCTCCTTGGCTCTGTATTCACGCTCAATGCCTATGGCACCTCCCAGCAGAAGAGCCAACGAAAGACGTATTGTTATTTCGATATAGGTTGCATCCATAGTGATTGTTGTTTTAAGGGTAATACGAAAAGCCTTTTTGCCTATTGGCGGATGTAAAGTTACAAAATATAATTCTGACTACAAAATAAAAGTATAAATACAAAAAAAAAGTAGAGGTCGAAACTGGGCGCTCCCAGCCGACCTCTACAAATCTATCAAATATGATCTAATAAATCCTTATGTTTATGCCTTAAGTCATCCTTTACTTAGCCTCGTTCTCTGGACGAAGCTCGCGAACGGTCTCGGCAGCGCGCCACATCTCCATGTCGTGCATAGCCTTAAGTTCGGCGTTGAGTTTCTCACGATAGTCGGGCTTAGAGTTAGAATCGATTGAAATCTGAGCCTCGTTACCAGTCTTGACTGAGAGGTAGAGCCACTCCATAACCGGCTTGATAGCCTCGCGGAAACGAGGAGCCCAATCCAAGGCACCACGCTGTGCTGTTGTTGAGCAGTTGGCGTACATCCAGTCCATACCCTTCTCGGCAAAGAGAGGCATAAGGCTCTGTGTCAGCTCCTCAACAGTCTCGTTGAAAGCCTCAGAAGGAGAGTGTCCGTGCTCGCGCAGAACCTCATACTGAGCCTCGAGCAATCCCTCGATAGCACCCATCAGCGAGCCACGCTCACCTGTAAGGTCTGAAGTAGCCTCACGCTGGAATGTAGTCTTGAACAGATAGCCGGCACCGATACCGATACCGAAGGCGATTGTCTTCTCCTCAGCCTTGCCTGAGTGGTCCTGATATACTGCATAAGAGCAGTTCAAGCCACGGCCCTCGAGGAACATTGTACGGAGCGAAGTACCCGAGCCCTTAGGAGCCACCATGATAACGTCGACATCAGCAGGAGGAACTACGCCTGTGCGGTCGTTCCAGTTGATAGCGAAGCCGTGTGAATAGTAAAGGGTCTTGCCCGGTGTGAGATATTGTTTGATTTTCGGCCATACTGCAATCTGACCAGCGTCAGAAAGAAGCATGCAGATGATAGTACCCTTCTCGGCTGCCTCTTCTACAGAGAACAGAGTCTTGCCCGGCACCCAACCATCGGCTACAGCCTTGTCATAAGTCTTGCCTGGACGCTGACCAACGATTACATTAAATCCGTTGTCGCGCAAGTTACCTGCCTGACCAGGTCCCTGAATACCGTATCCCAAAATGGCAATTGTTTCGTTTTTAAGAACTTCACGTGCTTTTTCCAATGAAAACTCTTTGCTGGTGACTACAGTCTCTACAACGCCACCGAAATTCATTTGTGCCATACTACAATTGTTTTGTGCGGTCAAACTGACGACCGCGGGTTTATATATTTCCTTTATATTAGTTGCCTTGCAAACTATTGATTGGAGTGTTTTTATACTGGTCGAGGTGTTATTTTGTTCCTTTTACGAGTGCAAAGATAATAAATTATAAGTTACCTGCAAATTTTTATATCAGTTTTTTACAAATTAATTTCACTTCTGCACAATTCGTTCGTTTATGTGCCATTCTGACAACACTTTTCACTTTTCACTCTTTTACTTTTTTTACCTTTTTACTTTTTTACTTCTTTACTTTTTTATGTAAGTTTGCAAAACAAAATTAACCATATCTATTATAGACAATCAAAACACATACAAATAAAATGAACAAACTGACCATCGGAATCATCTCCGCACTCGCCTTGGCAGGAACGATGCCAGCCAAAGCGCAGTTCAAACTTGTAAATCCTGTGCCACAAAAAATTCAAAGCACCGGATTTGCACAGTTGCCACAAAGCGTTAATCTCAAGACCAGCAACAACCGTGGCAACTCGTTTGCCGTTGCCGCCCTGAAAAACAGTCTGACTGCCAACCCCAAAGCCAAGTTTACCATAACACTTGGCATCAAGGGCGACAAATGTGTCAAGGCATACGCCAAGCACCTCCCCCAAAAGGCAGAGGGCTACTGGCTCAACATCAGCGACAAGGGAGCCGTAATCATAGGCAACGACGAGGAGGGACTCTTCTACGGCGTGCAGACATTGCTCGGCTCAATAGCCAAGGGCAAGCTTGAGAAAGGCACCGTTACCGACTGGCCCGACGTTGACTTCCGCGGAACTGTAGAGGGTTTCTATGGCACACCGTGGAGCCACGAGGCCCGCCTCAGCCAGATTGCCTTCTATGGTCGCAACAAGATGAATACATACATCTACGGACCGAAGGACGACCCCTATCATCGCGACCAGTGGCGCAAGCCCTACCCTACCGACGAGGCCAACCGCATTAAGGAACTCAACGAGGTGTCGAAGCAGAATGGTGTCAACTTCTACTGGGCAATACATCCGGGCGTTGACATCAAGTGGAACAACGAAGACCGCGACAACCTCATCAACAAGCTCGAAATGATGTACGCCCTCGGCATACGCTCATTCGCCGTATTCTTCGACGATATCTGGGGCGAAGGCGCCAAGGCCGACAAGCAAGCCGAACTGCTCAACTATGTCGACGACCACTTCATCAACCGCCATAAGGACATCTCGCCACTCATTATGTGTCCTACCGAATACAACCGTGCTTGGGCAAACGACGAGAAGGGCTATCTGCGCACACTCGGCACCAAGATGAACAAGGACATACGCATTATGTGGACGGGCAACTCCGTGGTGCATTGCATTGACAAGGAGTCGATGCAATGGATCAACAGCCGCATCGACCGCAAGGCTTACATCTGGTGGAACTTCCCCGTGAGCGACTTCGTCAGAGACCACATCCTGCTCGGTCCAGCCTACGGCAACGGCAAGGACATCGCCGACGACGTGTCGGGATTTGTGTCTAACCCAATGGAACATGCCGAGGCTTCAAAAATCTCGCTCTATGGCATAGCCGACTACACATGGAACATGAAGGCTTACGATGCCGAGGCCGACTGGCTCAAGGGCATCAACGACTTGCTGCCTGCCAATGCCGAGGCTCTGCGCACTTTCGCCTTATATAATAAGGATTTAGGACAGAACGGACACGGATTCCGCCGCGATGAGGGCGAGGAACTGAAAGATGTGGCAGCAGCTGCCGTAAAGGGCGACCGCAAGGCTATTGAAGAGATCAATGCCAAGTGTCTGCAACTCAAGAACGCCTGCGACCTCCTGCTTTCCGACAAGACCAACAAGGAACTTATACGCGAACTGCGTCCATGGCTGCTGCAAGCCAAGAACCTTGCCGACTACGGCACTACGGTCGTAATGATGCTCCAAGGCAACCCAGCCATCAGCTTCGACAATCTCTACCGTCAGGCTACATCTATTCAGGAGCAGATGTTCGAGCTTGAGAACTCCGACGTGCGCCACGCTCTTCAGCCCGGCATCAAGGTTGGCACAAAGGTTATGCTGCCCACACTTCACAAGCTCTTCACCCTGGCTGTCGACAACTACAACAGGCTGAACGGCACCACTCTCTCAAATGTGGCTGAATACATGCCATACAAGCTGACGAGCAACGTCGACCAGCTGCGCCTGCTGCCTGTCAGCATCAAGAACACCAACGTCATGGTTGCCCCTTCCAACGAGGTAATCAACTGGCAGAAGGACGGATTCATCGAGATTGAGACCGACCACGAGGTAACGCTCAACGGTATGGACTTCAACTTCGACGTTGAGAACATTGCCCGTAAGTTCAAGCTCGAAGTCTTCACCGGTGGCGCATGGCAGCCTATCAGCCTCAGCATGAACCAACGCCGAAAGACTGTAGTGAACACCGGCTCAGAGATTGACGGACTGAAGGCCAAAAAGATTCGCCTCACCAACATCTCGGGCGAAGACCTGAAAGTATACTTCCGCAGCTTCAAGTTTGCTACGAAGTAAAGAGGATATAGAATAGCATTAAAAAAAAACAGACGGTCTGAACGGCTGATAGCTACATGAGCTATTTGTCTTGTTCAGGCCGTATGTGGTTTATATTGACTACTTGTCACAGTTGTCTCTTATTAGATAATTCACTTCCTTTTGGTATTTATCGTTCATGCCTTATTTTCCAAGAGACTTGAACATCTTGGTGATGCACTTTTTCTTTTGTTCCATGTTTGGGTGAACATAGAGATTAAGGGTTGTTGTGATATTGGCATGACCGAGCAGTACGCTTACGGTCTTGTAGTCGCAATTGCTTTCAATGCAGCGTGTGGCAAAGCTATGGCGTAGTCCGTGATACTTTAGTCGAGGAATGTCGAGACGCGCCATCAACCGATGATAATAGTTGCGATAGGTGCGTGGCTCTGTTGGCTTTTCTTCATTGGTCAGCACATAGAAGTCTGTGTTTACCACCTTTTTCAGAGGTTTTACCATCGCCAATAATTCCTTATTCATCGGTATCTCACGGCATGAGTTCTTGGTCTTGGGTGTGTTTATGACCAACTCCGTGTGCTTGCGTTCGTTCTCCACAATGTAGATGCGTTCAATGGTGCGGTTCACGGTAATTGTGCCGTTGTCGGTGTTGATGTCCGACCATTTCAAACCACATATCTCTCCGATACGCAAGCCTGTGGTCAGACTGATGTAGATTCCGAGGTTGCGAAAAGTGAAGTTCTGTTTGATGAAATCGAGGATCTTTTTATGGTGTGCCACCGTCAGCACCTCAATCTCCTTATTAGTCTCTGTCGTAGGGTACTTGATGTCCCACTCGCAATAGTTCATCCACTCGTTCTTTACTCCGAACTTCATCACCATTTTCAGGACAATCAGGATGTCCTTCACCGTCTTAATGCTTAGACCGCCATTCAGTTTCTGCAAGACGAACTCCTGCACAAGTTTCTCACTCAGAGCCTCACAATCGCCAAATGATGGCAGAATGTGGTTCTCCAGAATTAACACATAAGCAGCGTATGTGGACTGCTTAACGTAGCGTTGCTTGTCACTTTTCCTAGCCAACGCAATTTCTCTAATTGTTTTTGTTGTCATTGTAATCCTTAATTTAGAAGGTGTACATAATAATTAGAGAAAATCAATAATTTTAGTCCCAAATCTCAGATTTAAGGAGTTTCAGGGGGAGTGGGAAAAGTGTAAGTTGGGAACTTTGACTACAAAAGTTGGTAGTGGCTCAACGCCAAAGGGAGGTAATGCTGTTTACACTTCTGCTGGTCATTGCTTTGTGAGAAGTCAAAATGTAGGTATGGGATATTTAATCTTAGATGAAATAGCTCATATTAACGATGTTATTCATCAAAAGCATAAAGCTACGGAATTAAAAGAAGATGACGTGTTGCTAAATATCACAGGAGCATCCATAGGACGAACCGCAATAGCTACTAAAGAAATAGAAGGAGGTAATGTAAACCAACATGTTTGTATTATTAGGGCTAACTCTAAAGTAAACCTTAATTCCGCAACACTATAGTTTAACATTATTTATAAGTGCCTGAGCAACA
>OLFZ01000480.1_pt1 | contig 43547 bp, 34 predicted proteins | sample 1604861 | NCBI WGS metagenome assembly OLFZ01 (sample SAMEA3888895, study PRJEB22519) | human gut metagenome | biome: human gut; feature: human-associated habitat; material: faeces | place: Denmark | collected 2011 | reverse complement strand
GAAAGTATTCAGGAATTGATTGATCTGAATATGTTGGATAAAGACTACTATGCCGCCGTAGATTCTTATAATGAAGCGGTAATTGGTGGCATTATCAAAATCGCATCAAAGATGGGAATTTCAACCGTACAATCTTACCAGGGTGCAAAGATTTTTGAGGCAATTGGTATCAATGAGGATGTGGTTAACCGTTACTTTAAGGGAACGGTGAGCCGTATTGGCGGTATTGGTTTAGAGGATATCCAGCAGGATGTGGAAATGCTGCATTCCCAGGCGTTTGATCCATTGGATTTACATACGGACAATACGCTGGAGAGCAAGGGATTGCATAAGATGCGCGGTGGAAAAGAGGAGCATTTGTACAATCCACAGACCATTCATTTGCTGCAGCTGGCAAGTAGAACGGGGGATTATGATACCTTCAAGGAATATACGGCGCTGGTAAATAAAGAAGACGATACGGTCATGAATCTTCGCGGTCTGCTTGATTTTAAATATCCAAAAAAAGGAATTTCAATCGATGAAGTGGAATCCGTTGATGAAATTGTGAAGCGGTTTAAAACGGGAGCAATGTCTTATGGGTCTATCTCAAAAGAGGCGCATGAGACAATGGCAATCGCGATGAATATGCTGCATGGAAAATCCAATTCCGGTGAAGGCGGTGAAGAAGAGGAACGCCTGGTAGTGGGAAAAGATGGTAAGAATCGTTGTTCTGCAATCAAACAGGTGGCTTCCGGAAGATTTGGTGTTACCAGTCGTTATCTGGTCAGTGCACAGGAGATACAAATCAAGATGGCACAGGGCGCAAAGCCAGGTGAGGGTGGTCATTTGCCAGGTAAAAAAGTATATCCATGGATTGCAAAGACAAGACTTTCCACACCAGGAGTATCTTTGATCTCTCCTCCGCCACATCATGATATTTATTCCATCGAGGATTTGGCAGAATTGATCTATGATTTAAAAAATGCAAACAAAAATGCAAGAATTTCTGTCAAACTCGTTTCAGAGGCGGGCGTTGGAACGGTAGCTTCCGGTGTTGCAAAAGCAGGAGCGCAGGTTATTTTGATTTCCGGCTATGACGGAGGAACAGGTGCTGCGCCGAGAAGTTCTATCCACAATGCAGGTCTTCCATGGGAACTGGGATTGGCAGAAGCACACCAGACACTTACCATGAACGGGCTTCGAAATAAAGTCGTCATTGAGACAGATGGAAAGCTGATGAGTGGACGTGATGTAGCAATTGCTGCGATGCTTGGAGCAGAGGAATATGGATTTGCGACAGCACCACTTGTGACTATGGGATGTGTTATGATGCGTGTCTGCAACCTGGACACCTGCCCGGTTGGTATTGCAACGCAAAATCCGGAATTGCGGAAGCGTTTTACTGGAAAACCTGAATATGTTGTGAATTTTATGCGTTTTATTGCACAGGAACTTCGCGAATATATGGCAAAACTCGGTGTTCGCAGCGTAGATGAACTGGTTGGAAGAACCGATTTGCTTGAAGTGAAAGAGAGTGCAAAAGAAGGACGTTATGCAAAGATTGATTTGTCTGCTATTTTAGATAATCCTTATAGCAAGGAAGCGGGTAAGATCTGTTATAACAAAAAGAATATATACGATTTCCATTTGGAAAAGACAATCGATGAGAAAATCCTTCTAAAGCAATTCCAGGAAGCACTGGAAACAAAGACAAAAAAAGGTGTGCAGATTGATGTAACCAATACCGATCGGTCGGTTGGTACGCTTTTTGGAGCAGAAATTACGAGACGCTATGGGGAAACATTGCCGGAAGATACGTTTACGGTACAGTGTCATGGTGCCGGAGGACAAAGCTTTGGTGCTTTTATTCCAAAGGGATTGACGTTAGAGCTTGTTGGTGATAGTAATGATTACTTTGGAAAAGGACTTTCCGGTGGTAAACTTGTTGTTTATCCGCCAACAGGTGTTACCTATAAAGAAGATGAAAATATTATCATTGGTAATGTTGCTTTGTATGGAGCAACCAGTGGAAAAGCCTTTATCAACGGTGTTGCAGGCGAACGTTTCTGTGTACGAAATTCCGGCGCAACTGCTGTGGTGGAAGGCTGTGGAGATCATGGCTGTGAATATATGACAGGCGGACGTGTTGTTGTCTTAGGACAGACAGGTAAGAATTTTGCAGCAGGTATGAGTGGTGGAATCGCTTACGTGCTTGATGAAGACGCATCTTTGTATCGTAAATTAAATAAAACGATGGTATCTTTGGAACCTGTGACGGATAAGTATGATGTTTTGGAATTGAAGGAAATTATTACGGAGCATGTTGCTTATACCAATTCCAAGAAGGGCAAGGAAATCTTTGATCACTTTAGCGAATATTTGCCAAAGTTCAAAAAAATCGTACCACACGATTATAAGAAGATGATGATGACCATTGTCCAGATGGAAGAAAAGGGACTGAGTAGTGAACAGGCACAGATCGAAGCATTTAATGCTTTGACAAAGTGAGAGAAAGGAGATACCAATGGGAAAAGCTACAGGATTTTTAGACTACGATCGCAAAGAATCACAGGCGATAGATCCGAAAGAGAGAATTAAGAATTTTAATGAATTTCACATTCCTCTTTCTACAGAAGAACAGCAGAGACAAGGCGCACGCTGTATGGATTGTGGTGTCCCTTTCTGTCAATCGGGAATGCCGATCAAAGGCATGACATCCGGATGTCCGTTACAGAATCTGGTTCCGGAATGGAATGATTTGGTTTATCACGGAAATTGGGAACAGGCATATCTGCGTTTGCACAAAACAAGTAATTTTCCTGAGTTTACGTGTCGCGTTTGTCCGGGCTTATGCGAAAAGGCATGTACGTGCGGATTGAATGGAAGCCCGGTTACAACGAGGGAAAACGAACGTGCAATCATCGAATATGCTTATGCGCATGGACTTGCAGATGCAAAACCACCAATGAACCGGACAGGCAAAAAAATTGCTGTCGTGGGTTCTGGTCCATCCGGACTTGCAGTTGCAGATCAGCTCAATAGCAGAGGGCATAACGTTACTGTTTTTGAACGAAGTGACCGCGTGGGTGGTCTGCTACGTTATGGTATTCCAAATATGAAGCTGGAAAAGCAGATTATTGATCGGAAAATTGCTGTCATGGAAGAAGAAGGTATTACCTTTGTGACAGGTAAGGATGTAGGAAAAGATAGCAAGCCAAAGGAACTTCTTGCAGAATATGATGCCGTTGTCCTTGCTTGCGGGGCGTCTAATCCAAGAGATATCAAAGCACCGGGAAGAGAAGCTAAAGGAATTTATTTTGCAGTAGATTTTCTGACATCAACAACGAAAAGTCTGCTGGATAACGGATTAAAAGAAGGTACTTTTATTTCCGCAAAGGATAAAGATGTGATTGTAATCGGTGGTGGAGATACCGGAAATGACTGCGTGGGTACTTGCATGCGTCATGGATGTAAATCTATCACACAGCTGGAAATGATGCCAAAGGCACCGGATGAAAGAACGGAAAGCAATCCGTGGCCGCAGTGGCCGCTCGTCTGCAAGACAGATTATGGTCAGGAGGAAGCGATTGCTGTCTTTGGACATGATCCGCGTATTTATACGACGACAGTTAAAGAATTTAAAAAGGATCGCAGTGGTAATTTAAAGAGTGCGATTCTGGTAAGTCTGGAGTCTAAAGTGGATGAAAAGACAAAAAGACGCGTGATGGTTCCGGTGGAAGGAACAGAGAAAGAAGTTCCATGTCAACTGGTTCTGATTGCAGCAGGCTTTTTGGGAAGCCAGTCCTATGTGACCGATGCTTTTAAGGTAAAAGTGGATGGACGAACGAATGTCGTAACAAAAGAAGGCAGATTTGCAACATCTGTTGACAAGGTGTTTGTTGCAGGTGATATGCATACAGGCCAGTCATTGGTTGTGAAGGCAATTCGCCAGGGAAGAGATTGCGCACGGGAAGTGGATGCATATCTCATGGGATATTCAAATTTATAATACGAAAATATAAAAATACACCGCATGTATGGATAACACCACATGCGGTGTTTATTTTATGAAAATTTAATGATTGACGCGCTGCCATTCTATTGGAAAAAAAAGGACAATGCTTTAAAATTATAAATAACAAAGAAAGTGCGATTTATACGGGAGAAAACAGATGGAAAGAGCAAAGAACATTTTAAAAAATAAAAAAGTATGGGCAGTCATAATCATTGCTATTTTGATTTTGGCAATCGTATGGATTGTTGTGGCGCGCAAGCAAAAACAAAAAGAGGAACAGGTATCAGAAAAGGTATACCAGGTGAAGGTTATGGAAGCTGGTGAGACAGGAAGTGATGTTACGCTTTCCTATACAGGATTGGTACAACCGGAAGAGACGATTCAGTGTACCTTTGAGACCGTTGGTACGATTGCATCGGTGGAGGTTGAACAGGGACAGGAAGTAACAGAAGGCCAGGTCCTTTGTACGCTGGACGCGAAAGACGCACAGGACCAGTTGGAAAGTGCAAACCGTTCCCTAAATTATGCAGAAAAAACAAGAAAAAATGCACAGGAATCTTATGATAATGCACAGAAGGACTATGTCACAGCTTGTGGCACAAGTCGTGAACAGGACAATCTGAATGATGCAATAGCACGTCGTGATGAACAGCAGAAAAAAGTAAATGACCTTAAAACAAAATTAGATGGTATGTCGCAATATAAGGAAGGCAGTAATAGTATGGGCAGTATCCCGGAGACAAACACGGAATACTACACCACAAAGCTGGAACTGGATTCTGCACAAAGTACGCTTGAAGTATATCAGCGCAATGTAGATTCAGCGCAGGAAGCGTATGATAAAAAGGCAAAAGAGGGTGCTGATTCGGAAGAAGCAAAAGCACAGAAGGAACGATTGGATTCTTCAAAAGAAGCATTAGACCAGGCAAACGAAGCGTATGATAATGCGGCAGATAATGTGGAAAAGGCACAGAGTGCGGTAGATAAATGTGTACTAAAGGCACCGAAAGCCGGCTATGTGGTAAATCTCTCTGCAACAAAAGGCAGTGTATCGACACCAATTATGCCGGCAGTGGTGTTAGCAACCCATGATGTTGTCATTAATTTTGGCGTATCGCAGACGGACGTTGCAACACTGACGGCGGGGATGCCGGCGCAGATTCAGATTGAGGATAAAAGCTTTACAGGAAGTATTAAGAATGTAGATGTCGTTCCGGATGAGACATCAAGAACCTATGCTACAAATGTTACGGTTGATGTGGCAGATCCGGATGTGTATTTAGGAGAACTTGCGACAGTCAAAATCAATATTGGAGAGCGCTCCGGTATCTGGCTGCCATTATCCGTTATTTTAAATGATGGCAACGATTACGTTTATGTCGTGGAAGATGGAAGAGCAAAACGCGAGTATGTGACTGTGTTAGAAATAAGTGATGATCAGGTGCTGGTGGAGGGTACCAAAGCCGGAGAAAAAATCATCTGTGAAGGCATGAAGCTGGTTCGTACAGGAAGTGCTGTGTCTTATGAAAAGCAGGACTAGGAGGGCAGCATAGTATGGATAAATTAACAAAAGGATTATTACATAATCGAACGATTGTTGTGTTCTTTCTGCTTATCATTGTACTCATTGGCGGCATCAGCTATTATCTGGTGCCAAAACAGGAAAATCCTGACACATCGATAGCAATCGCATTGGTAACAACGATCTATCCGGGGGCATCGCCAGAGGAAGTAGAAGAATATGTGACGGATAAGCTGGAAGAGGAAATTGGCACATTAGAGCATGTGGATTATACGACCAGTATGAGCATGGAATCTGCAAGTGCTATTATTGTATATTATGATACAAGTGTAGCGATAGAAGATGTCGAGTCAAAGCTGCGTGAGTGCGTATCGGACGCACAATCAGAATTGCCGGATATGTGCCAGACGTCTGCTGTTAATACAAAACTGGTGGCAAACAACCAGTTTATTATTAGTTTATCCGGAGAAGCATATTCTACAGAGGAGCTTGCATCTTATGCAAAGACCATCAAGGATGAATTGGAATCGGTAGAGCATGTATCTTCGGTTTCATTGGAAGGCGTTAGTAAGAAGCAGGTTGTCGTGGAAGCAGATATTCAAAAACTGCAGTCGTATCATGTTTCGATTGAGAATATTTTATCACTGATGCAGGCGCAAAATCTCAATATTCCAGCGGGCAGTATCGACTATGATTCTGGGACAGTGACCGTGACAAGTGACGGGCTTTTTACAAGCCTGTCTGACATTGAAAATACCGTGATTGGCGGTGCAGAGGATAGTCTATCTTTTGTGAAGCTAAAGGATGTTGCCAATGTCTATGTGGAAAATACAAGTGATAAATATTATGAACAGGATGGAAAATCCTGTATCTTGCTTGTCGGCACCTTTGACGAAGGCGTGAATGCCGTAAATGTCGGTAAAGGTGTGCGTAGTGAAATCAACAAAATTAAGAAGCAATTGCCGGAGCATTTGGATTTTCATGAAGTCATGTATGCACCGGAAGCCATCAGTGAAAATATCAATGGCTTTATCTGGAATTTGATCGAGAGTATCCTACTGATTATGGTTGTGGTATTGATTGGTGTTGGAATTCGCAATGCACTTGTGATTAGTACAGCACTTCCGGTTAGTATTTTGGTGACATTTACCGTCATGTATTTGCTCGGTATTGAATTTCAATTTATCTCGATAGCGGCGCTGATTATCAGTCTGGGTATTTTAGTAGATAACGCGGTTGTAATCAGTGAGGCAATCCAGCAGCACATGAATGCAGGGGAAGAAAAAGAAGCAGCGATTATTGGTGGTGTGAAAGAGACATGGCTGCCAGTTTTGACAAGTACACTGACGACGATTGTGACTTTTGGCATTATATATTTTGTACCGGGAGCGATAGGAAAAGTGGCTGCTACCATTCCAACGGTTGTTATTACATCTCTGATTGCTTCTTATATCATGGCTATGTGTGGTATCCCGGTACTTGCTTATTTCTTCTTTAAACCGGAAAAGGAAAAGAAGAACAAAAAGGAAAATATAATTTTTACATTTTTTGACCGTTTGCTAGGGGTGGGCATGCGCTATCCGAAGCGAACGCTCGTGATGGCTTTTGCGACATTGGGATTGGCGGCTGTCCTCGTTACACAATTGGGTATGCAGTTTTTCCCATATTCGTCAAAACCGATTTTATACCTTGATGTGCAAGGGGAAACGATGAATCTTGACGCGACAGCAAACACGATGGATGAAGTGGAACAGATTTTGGACGAAAGTGATTTGGTTTCTCATTATACTTCTGCAGTGGGGGGAGGTCTTCCAAGTTTCTTTATCTCCGTGCCATCCTTAAGCGATGCAGATAATGCAGGACGTATTATGATGGAGTTGGATGAGGATGCGCTAAAAAAAGCTGGTAGTACAGAAAAGGCGGCAAAACAGTTGCAGCAGGAAATCAATGAGCGCGTTTCCGGAGCAACGATTGAGGTAAAATGTCTGGAATATTCTATGCCGGCAGATGATAAAATCGTTTACACAGTTTCTGGTGATGATATGGAGGAAATCAATGCCTTAGCTACACAGATGGTAGAGGATTTGTCGACGATTGAAGGAACCACGAATGTGCGTGATACGTCAGTGAACGCCCAGTACGAATATAAAGTGAACTTAGACAGTGAACGTCTGTCTGGGTACGGACTTTTGAAATATGATATTGTAAAGCAGTTAAATACAAGTCTTATGGGCGCAACGGCATCAACCTATACCGGCTCGGAAGATGAAATGGATATTGTGGTTCGTGCCAAAGTGGATAGTCTGGAGGAATTAAAAAATCTTCCAATTTCAGGAAGCGTAAGTGAAACACACGTATTGCTTGGACAAGTGGCTGATATTACGTTAGAGCCGACAGTTCCGCTGATTAACCACTATAATGGAAAACGTTATGTTAAAGTTCTTTCCGGTGTGCAGTCGGGTTATGTATCAGGCAATATTGAAGCACAGTTTGAAAAGAAGTATCTGGATCAGATGGATACGAGTGGCGTGACGATTGTAGAGCAGGGTGAGATGAGCAATATGTTGTCTTTGATTGTGGATCTAATCAAGGCAGCGGGTGTGGCAATCTTGATTATTTATATCATTCTGTTGTTGCAGTTTAAAGATTTTGGAAAACCATTTAATATCCTGACCTCGATTCCGCTATCCATGATCGGATGCTGTTTTGGTTTATGGATTTTAAATATGAATATCCAGGCAATGGCCCTGCTTGGTATTGTGGCACTTTTTGGAATCGTGGTAAACAATGGTATTCTTTTGATTGAAGTGATTGACGAAAAACGAAGAAATGGTGAGAGTGTCAGAGAAGCCTGCCGAAGTGCCGTGGCTGCCAGATTCCGCCCGATTATGATTTCGAGTGTGACGACCTGTATAGGTCTGGTTCCGCTGATTGCCTCAAAAGATCCGATGTCTGCGCCAATGGCGGTGACCTTGTTGTTTGGACTACTGTTTTCTACCGTGTTGACGATGGTTGTGGTGCCGACGATTTATTACTTGAGAGAAAGCAAAAAACGAGTTGACAAATGAAAAAGAAAGATTTTGCACTCGAAAATATGGTATGATAGAAGTAGCTATTTGATATTGTAAGGAGAGGCAATGAATCAGGAAACACAAACACCGCATAAAAGGCGTGTGCGCTATAAAGGAAAATACCCAAAGAAATTTGAGGAGAAATATAAAGAGCTTCAGCCGGAAAAGTATCAGGACACCATTGAGCATGTCATAAGTAAAGGGAATACGCCGGCGGGAATGCATATTTCTATTATGGTAAAAGAAATTATTGATATTTTAGATATCCAACCAGGGGAGACAGGCTTTGATGCCACACTTGGTTATGGCGGACACACAAAAGCTATGCTCGCCTGTTTAAAAGGCGAAGGACATATGTATGCTACCGATGTAGATCCGGAAGAATCTGCGAAGACAAAGAAACGACTGGCAGATTTGGGATATGGAGAGGAAATACTTACGATAAAATTGCAAAACTTCTGCACCATTGATGAGATTGCAAAGGAAGCGGGAGGATTTGATTTTATTCTGGCAGACCTGGGTGTATCATCCATGCAGATAGACAATCCAAAGAGAGGATTTTCGTTTAAAGTGGATGGTCCATTGGATTTGCGCTTAAATCAACAAACAGGCATTAGTGCAGCAGAGAGACTGGATACGATTTCAAAAGAAGAACTCGCAGGAATGTTGGACGAGAATGCAGATGAACCATATTGCGAGGAGATTGCGAAGGCAATCACCGATGAAATTCGCAAAGGAAATCGCATAGATACCACGACAAAATTACGCGAAGTGATTGAACAAACCTTATCGTTTCTGCCGGAAAAAGATCGGAAGGATACAGTAAAGAAAACATGCCAAAGAGTATTCCAGGCACTGCGTATTGATGTGAACCAGGAATTTGAAGTTCTCTATGAGTTTATGGAGAAATTGCCGGGAGTATTAAAACCGGGTGGACGAGTGGCTATTTTGACGTTTCACTCCGGTGAGGATAAATTAGTGAAAAAAGCGCTGAAACAGGGATATAAAGAAGGAATTTATTCTTCCTATGCGAAGGATGTGATACGACCTTCTGCCCAGGAATGTGCCCAGAATGGAAGAGCGAGATCTACAAAGCTGCGTTGGGCAATTAGAGCATAGTGAATAATAGTTATGAAAGATAGGTAACATGATGAATCGTTTTCAAACATTGTATGGTGTTGCGCTGTTAGCTGTGCTCAATACCTTTTTATATGGAGCGATCATGTTTGTGCCGTATGCATTGTTTTTCCCGACGATATTCCACGAACTGATTTTAAACTGGTCAGCGCTTCCTGTGTTCCGTGACTGGTTATCATACGTACTGGCGGCAGCAGTCTGCTGCTTTGTCCACTATTTTTTATCAAAACAAAAAGTTAAAAATTATCTTTCCTATTTATGTGAGAATTGCGAGGTAGAAGAATCAAAGGACTATAAGCGCGTATTTTGTTATGCAAAGTTTGGGGCATTGATTATAGGGATTCTTTGTATCATGTATTTGAGAAAAAGAATTTTAGTAGAACTTATGTCGCAAGGAGTTGCAGTTACCGGGACATTGGATTTAAATATTGCAAATTTTCTGGTCCAGCTGTTGTGTGCATTGGTATGCCTGTTTGAGATTGTTAGTGTCATTGTTCGCTGGATCAATGAATATTATACGATGCAGCAAGTAAAAATGGACGAAAAGCTCAATGAACAAAGTGTAAAGATTTCCATTGATCCACTCACAGGTGTATTTAGCCGTTTTGCATATAATGATATGATGGAATCTTATAATAATCAGGCACCAGAGGATTTCGTGGCGTTCTTGATTGATATCAATGGGCTGAAGGTAGTCAATGATACTTTGGGACATGAGGCAGGAGATGAATTGATTTGTGGTGCCGCAGATTGCATCATGAAGGCCGTAGGCAATAAGGGTAGGACATTCCGTATTGGCGGGGATGAGTTTGTGGTGTTCGGAACGATGAAAAAAGAACAGGCAGAAAAAACGCTTATGGAAATGAACCGGATTATAACATCATGGTCTGGTGAAAAAGTGAAGAGCCTAAGTGTGTCTGTGGGTTTTGCTCTTGCAAGTGAATTCACCGGGTATTCGATCGAAGACCTTACGAAAGAAGCAGATAAGGCTATGTATGAACAAAAGAAAGAGTTTTATCGAAGAAATAAGAAATAGCAAATAAAAAAGTGATAATAAAACGCCGGTATTGACAAGCAGTGGATACCGGCGTTTTTCATGTTATTTATACGGTTATTTATTTAAATCTGCGATCATATAAAGTATGCTTTCGGTATCTTCCCAGCCGATGCAAGGATCCGTGATGGATTGACCATACACCTGGTGGTCGGAGATTTTTTGTGAGCCTTCTTTGAGGTAACTTTCAACCATGACACCTTTGACAAGTTTTTTGACGTCATCGGAGAACTGACGGCTCATCATGACTTCGCGTACAATACGAATCTGTTGTTTGAACTGTTTGTTGGAATTTGAGTGGTTGGCATCTACAATTGTTGCTGGATTTACAAGCTCCATGGATGCATACATATCTGATAGACGGACAAGATCTTCGTAGTGGTAATTTTGTACACAGTTGCCATGTTTGCTGACAGCACCACGTAAAATGGTATGAGCTAGTGGGTTACCTGTCGTGCGGACTTCATAACCGGAGAATGTAAAGTGGTGCGCATGCTGTGCAGCATATACAGAATTTAACATTACGGAAAAATCGCCACTGGTCGGATTTTTCATACCACTGGCAACATCGAAACCACTGACGGTAAGACGATGATGCTGGTCTTCTACAGAACGTGCACCGATGGCAACATAGGAGAGGAGATCTTCAACATATCTCCAGTTCTCCGGATAAAGCATTTCATCTGCGCAGGTAAAACCACTTTCGCGGATGGCACGTAAATGCATCTTACGCATAGCAATCAATCCTTCTACCATGTCTGGAGCCTTGGTTGGATCCGGTTGGGAAGCGATGCCTTTATAGCCGGAACCGGTTGTTCTAGGCTTATTTGTGTAAATACGAGGAACAATGAGAACACGATCCTTGATTTTTTCTTGTATGGAAGTCAGACGATTCACATATTCGCAAACAGAATCTTCGTTATCAGCAGAACATGGGCCGATAATCGCAAGAACACGATCGTCCTTTCCAGTAATAATATCTGCAATTTGCTGATCTCTGTCAGCTTTGAGTGCCTTCATTTCCGGTGTTAAAGCGTATTCATTTTTGATGGTGTCCGGATCTGGCATTTGTTTTAAATAAGAAAAGCTCATGATAATCTCCATTCCGTCGCAGAAAACGACATAAAATTAACAAACTTTATTTTATAAAAAAAGATGTAGGCTGTCAAACATTCTTATACTAATGCCATTGGAAAGTTGCAATGCCGTAAATGTAAATCAGGGCAATGATGGTTGGCACAATGACGGTGAAAATCGGTTTCTGCCAGGATTGTATTTTGGGTCCTTTTCCGGTATTGGCTTCTTTCAGGAAGTTATCCCAGCCCCAGCCAAACTTGTGGCAGCAGAAGAGAGCAAGGATGAGTGAGCCAAGTGGAAGGATGTTAGTGGAAACAATAAAATCCCAAAAATCCAAAAAGGTGGTTCCATCTGAAAATGGCTGGAAATGGATGACATTGAATCCAAGTGCTGTGGTCAGTGCCAGCAAGAACACAAGAATACCGCAGACAAGGCTTCCTTTTGGTCGTGACCAGCCAGTCAGTTCACGAATCATGGCGAGGATATTTTCACATACACCAAGTACTGTTGAGAGTGCTGCAAAGACCATAAAAAGGAAGAATAAAGCGCCCCAAATACGTCCGCCGGACATGTTATTAAATACAGTTGCCATAGTATCAAATAACAGACTTGGTCCTGCATTTACTTCCAGATTATAAGTAAAACATGCCGGGAAGATAATGATGCCGGCAAGAAAAGCAACCAGAGTATCCAGACTGATGACATGTAGTGCCTCACCCATCAGAGAGCGGTCTTTTCCAATATAACTTCCAAAAATTGCCATACCGCCCATACCGGTGGAAAGCGTAAAAAATGCCTGGTTCATGGCACCAACAATGACAGAACCATCAATTTTGGAAAAGTCAGGTTTTAAATAAAAATGTACACCGGCTCCAGCACCTTTTAATAAAAGGCTATGGATGGCAAGTACAAGCATGAGAACGAGTAATGCGGACATCATGATTTTTGTGATTCGTTCCAAACCGCCTTGCAATTCAAAAGAAAGGATGATAAATGCAACAACAACGGTGACAAGCAGGAAGGAAACATTGACGATGGGATTTGCAATCATGGTATCAAAACCGAGTGATGCATTTTGCCCGGTTAAAAACTTACAGAAATAGTAAATCAGCCAGCCACATACAACGGTATAAAAAGCCATCAGTGCTAAATTACCAATGAGACAGACTGGACCAAAGAGTCCCCATTTCTGCCCGGGCTTTTCTAGTTTATGATACATATGAAGTGGACTGGTCTGTGCAGCTCGACCAATCGAAAATTCCATGGTCAGCGCAGGGATGCCTAAAATAATCAGGCAAATGATATAGACGAGCATAAAGCTTCCACCACCATTTTGCCCACACATCCATGGGAATTTCCACATGTTTCCACAGCCGATGGCACAGCCGGCGGATAACATAATAAAGCCCAGACGACTTCCTAATTGTTCACGTTTCATTATAAAAACCTCCTCGAGATATTCTTCTTTATTATAAATATCAGAATACATATATTAACCGATGCTGAGGAAAACTACAAGACTTGTGAAAGAATTAGAGAGGTTGACACATTGACTTTGCATATTGATTTTGATAAAATATAAAAGATTTGTATTAGGTAGGCGTAGCGTAGCTGGATAACGCATCGGACTCCGACTCCGAAGATCGCTGGTTCGAATCCAGTCGTCTACATTGAAACACATAGTGTTGGGGAGCAGTTTTTTTGGAGGTGACATATTTTGAAGATGAGTGAATTTTTTCAGAAGATAAAAATAGACAAGATTACATCCTTTATAAAAAAGAATGTGAGATATTTTGGAGCGGCAGCAGTGTTGGTCGCAATGGTTTTGATCCTTGCCAGATGTACCGATGGTACAGCGTCGGACAGCAATCCGATGGCGGGTGCATACCAGCAGTATGCTGAGAGCGACAACAAAGAGGTCAATGAACTGATTTCAAAATATTTTGAATACTATGCAGCAGGAGATACCGACTCTCTGAAGCAGATTGCAACACCAATCTCAGATGCAGAAGTAAGCTACATTCAGTTCTACAGTCAGTATATTGAGAAATATCAGAACTTCAAAGTATATACAAAGCGTGGTTTGGATAAGAATTCATATTTATGTTCTGTATATTTGCAGATTAAGTTTGCGAATATTGAAACGCCGGTTGCCGGTCTGGATTTCTTCTATGTACAGACGAAAGATGATGGAAGTCTTTACATTAATAATGTGTATGGCTCTTTCAACCAGTCGAACGGAGAGTTTGATATGGATACGGATGTGGCATCGTTGATTGCTACCTTTGAGCAGCAGAATGATGTTTTGGCATTGCAGGCAGAAGTACAGCAGCAATGCAACGAAGCAATGCTTGCAGATGAGAATCTGAATACTTTTGTTAATACAACACTGCAGGATGCAATCAAGAAATGGGCAGCAGATTATAAAGCATCGGTAGCAAAGGCAGCGGAAGAGGCGGCAGCGGCAAAAGCAGCTGAGGAAGAGGCAGCTGCAAAGGCGGCGGAAGAAGCAAAAGCGGCAGAGGAAGCAGCTGCAGCAGAAGCAGCCGAGGCAGCCAATGCGAAGACAAAGGTTACAACAGATAAGATTAATGTGCGTGATGCAGCATCAGAAAGTGGTAATTTATTAGGACAGCTTGCGTCCGGAACTCAGGTTACCTGGTATGCAGATGAAAATGGCTGGGCTAAGATTGACTATAATGGAACAAAAGCCTATGTAAAGGCAGATTATTTAGCAGATGCAGGTGATGCAAGTGCGCAGCCGGCAACAGAGCCTGCAGATACATCAGCTGCGTTGTCACAGGGCGAGGAAATTACACTTGCAAATACGGTCAATGTGCGTGAAAGTATGAGTGAAACAGCATCAAAGGTTGCCGTTGCTTATGCAGGAGAACAGGTTACCGTCATTCAAAGTTATGCAGATGGCTGGACCAAGGTAAATTACAATGGCAAGCAGGGATACTGCAAGACAGAGTACTTACAGTAAGAACACGTTTATAGAAACACAGCAGGGGCAGTCCATATGGTCTGTCCCTTTCGTAGCCTTATGGGGAAATGGAAGGAGCTTGGATGGAAGTCACGGAAATCCGACTAAATAAATATCTGAGTGAAGCTGGCGTTTGTTCCAGACGTGAAGCGGATCGTCAAATTGAAGAAGGCCATGTGTTGGTGAATGGCAAAACGGCAACCAAGGGACAAAAGGTAAAAAAGACAGATTGCGTAGAGTATTGTGGACGAGAAGTGATGGGAACGCCGGAAGCTGTGCTGCTACTTCTCAATAAACCGGTAGGAATTGTGTGTACGGCAGAAAAACGGGAAAAGCATAATGTGGTAGATTTTATGGGCTATCCGGTGCGCTTGTATCCGGTAGGGCGGTTGGATAAAAATTCCAGAGGCCTGCTTCTGATGACAAATCAAGGGGAGTTGGTAAATCAGATTATGCGCAGCCGGTATTATCATGAAAAGGAATATATTGTGCGTGTGGATCGTCCCATAGATGCAGCATTTATAAAGAGAATGGCAGCCGGTGTTTTTTTGCCGGAACTTGATGTGACAACAAGACCATGTAAGGTGGAAAAAATATCAAAATTTACATTTCGTATTATTTTGACACAGGGATTGAACCGTCAGATTCGCCGGATGTGTCAGGCGTGTGGATACCATGTCCGGGATTTGCAAAGAATACGGATTATGAATCTGACGTTGGACGGTATAGAAGAGGGACAATATCGTCCAATCAAACCAGAAGAATTTGCAGAATTGCAGGAAATGCTCAGAGGTTAATATGGATATCAAAGAAGAAGTAAAGGCATTGCGCCAGCAAATTGAATATCATAGCAATCGTTACTACAACATGGATGCACCGGAGATTACCGACTACGAGTACGATATGTTGATGCAACGGTTAAAGCAGATAGAAAAGGAACATCCAGAACTCATAGATGCCAGCTCACCTACGCAGAAAGTGGGCGGAAGCGCAAAGAGAGAAGCTGGTGTTTTGGTACGCCACAATGTTCCAATGTTAAGTTTGCAGGATGTTTTTTCAAAAGAAGAAGTCTTGGAATTTGTGCGGGAAATGCAGGAAAAATTAGACCATCCGGAATTCGTGGTGGAGTATAAGATTGATGGACTTTCAATGTCCCTTCGTTATGAGCAGGGAAAACTTGTTTTGGCGGAGACAAGAGGGGATGGCATTAATTTTGGTGAAGATGTAACAGCAAATGCCAAAGTCATAGAGGATGTAAAAACATCATTGAAAGATGCACCGGAATATTTGGAGATCCGTGGGGAAGTCTATATGACAGAAGCTGCTTTTTCCCATGTGAATGAGACACAGGAATTATTGGGCAAAAAGACATTTGCAAACCCAAGAAACTGTGCGGCCGGAACTTTGCGCCAATTGGACAGTAAAGTAGTAAAAGAACGCCATTTGTCTATGTTTATTTTTAATTTGCAGCAGGTTACAGGAAGAGAATTTGCAACGCACACAGAAGCGTATGCATACATGAAATCACAAAAAATCCCAGTCATAGAGGATTATCGTGTATGCCATACAGGAGAGGAAGTATGGGAGGCGATATGCGCCATTGGCGAAAAACGAGGAGAACTGGCATACGATATTGATGGAGCAGTAGTAAAAATCAACCGATATGCGGATCGGGAACTTTTAGGGAACACATCTAAGGTGCCTCGTTGGGCAGTAGCTTATAAGTATCCACCGGAGGAAAAAGAGACGAAGTTGCTTGATATAGAACTTTCGGTAGGACGTACGGGGCGTATTACGCCAACGGCTATTTTTGAACCGATTCGTTTATGCGGAACATCTGTAAGCCGCGCAACCCTGCACAATCAGGATTTTATCAATGATTTGGATATTGCCATTGGGGATACCATTGTTGTGTACAAATCAGGAGAAATCATTCCAAAAGTCAAAGAAGTGCTGCATGAAAAGCGTCCGGAGGGGGCACATACATTTGTGATTCCGGATGTTTGTCCGGTTTGTGGTGCTCCCACTTATCGGGAAGAAAATACAGCGGATATCAAGTGCTCGTCCGCGACTTGTCCGGCACAGCTGGAACGTCATATCATCAATTTTGTTGGTCGTGATGCGATGGATATCAAGGGCTTTGGTACAGCATATATCGAGGAGTTGATCCGTCAGGGGTATTTGCATGATATTGCAGATATTTATGGATTATCGGCATATCGGGAGGAATTGATTGAAAAAGGAATCCTGGGAAAAGAAAAAAATACAGATAAACTTTTGGGGATGATTGAAGCTTCCAAACAAAACGATGCCTACCAATTGATGACAGGACTTGGCATTTCCGGTATTGGAAAAACAGCTGCCAAATCGCTTATGGAACATTTTGGTTCCATTCATGCAGTGGCAGATGCATCAATGGAACAATTGGTGGAAGTGAATGATATCGGGGAAATCAGTGCAAAGGCAATTTACCAGTATTTCCATGATGCAAAAAGTAAGGAGTTGTTAGAACGAATGCAGAAGCACGGTGTCAATATGGTACGCCTTCAGGCTGCCGGTAGTGATGACGTGCTTGCGAACCATACGTTTGTGATTACAGGAACACTCCCTACTATGGGAAGAAAGGAAGCGGCAGAACTGATTGAACTTCATGGTGGAAAAGTCAGTAGTTCTGTTTCAAAAAAGACAAACTATCTACTAGCAGGTGAAAATGCCGGAAGTAAGCTGGATAAGGCGAATGCATTAGGGGTTACCGTGCTTACAGAGGAAGAACTTTTACAGATGATTCACGGGTAAACTGTGAGATAGAGATAGAAAGAGAGGGCATCCTATGCCAATCAAAACACAAAGCGATTTGCCGGCAAAGGCAATATTAGAGCATGAAAATATATTTGTAATGGATGAAGAGAGGGCGTTGCATCAGGACATTCGTCCGATTGAAATCGGTATTTTGAACCTGATGCCATTAAAAGAAGACACGGAACTGCAGATGTTACGTTCTCTTTCCAATTCGCCACTGCAGGTGGATATTACATTTCTGGCTGTGGAGAGCCATATTTCAAAAAATACATCGCTGAGCCATTTGAATAAATTTTATCAGACGTTTCGTGATATCAAGGATCGCAATCTGGATGGTCTGATTATTACGGGAGCACCAGTGGAGTTACATGACTTTGAGGAAGTGGATTACTGGGATGAACTTGTTGAAATTATGGAATGGTCGAAAACGCATGTGACCTGTACATTTTACCAGTGCTGGGGTGCGCAGGCGGGCTTGTACTATCATTATGGGATTAAGAAGGAAGTGCTGGACCGGAAAGTTTTTGGAGTATATAAGCATAAAGTAGAAAATCGTAAGATTCCGTTGGTACGAGGATTTGATGATTATTTTATGGCACCACATTCGAGACATACGAGAATGGATGAAGAGGCAATCCGTAATAATCCGGATCTGATTGTTCTGGCAGAGTCAGAGGAGGCAGGGATTTTTCTTGTTTTATCTACGGACAATAGTCAGATTTTTTGCATGGGACATCCGGAGTATGACCGTCTGACCTTGGATAAGGAGTACAAACGTGATCTGGGAAAAGGAATGGATATCCAGATGCCGGTGAATTATTATCCAAACAATAATATAGAGGAACGTCCGTTGTTACAGTGGCGCTCGCATGCAAACTGTTTGTATACCAATTATCTGGATTATTACGTTTACCAGATGACACCGTATGACTTGCATTGGCTGCCAAAAGACAAAAGATAAAAAACTTCCCAATTTCCGGGGAGTCTGATATAATAACGATAACAATATGTTTAGGAGGCTACCGATATGGCAGAAGATAGAAAAAGCTTTGTAATCAGAGAGAACGAAAATGGTGGAGTAAATATTACAGATGAAGTTGTTGCAATTATCGCAGGACTTGCTGCTACAGAGGTGGAAGGTGTTTCTTCACTGGCTGGTAATCTGACAAATGAAGTAATCAGCAAGGCTGGCATGAACAAATTATCCAAAGGTGTTAAGATCGTTACAGAAGAGGAAAACCACGTGGCAGTTCGTCTGGGTGTCAACATCTCTTATGGATATGAAATCCCAAAGATTTGTGCTCAGGTACAGGACAAGGTAAAGAATGCAATTGAGAATATGGTTGGTCTTGAAGTTACAAGCATAGATATCAAGATCGCATCCGTAGCCGTTGCCGGGGAATAAATCTTTTGTTTTATTAGTAATTGCGCTATAATGAAGGGTGTCTGAAAAGACATCCTTTTTTACCATATTATCATAACGAAACGAGGAGCGAAAAAGGTCTATGACAATGACGAGAAGACAGATTCGAGAAGAGATTTTTAAGATTATCTTCCAGGCAGATTTTCATAATGAGGATGAGATGAAGGAGCAGGTGAACCTGTTCTTACAAGATGAAAAAATGCAGGAAGCAGAAACAGAATTCCCGGTAAAAAGTGACCAGGAAATAGAGCAGCAGCAGTACATTGCAGAGAAGAGCAACGATATTTTTGCACATGTTGAAGAAATCGACGCACTCATTAATGAGGTTGTGGAAGGGTGGAAAACGACACGTATGGCAAAAGTGGACTTGTCATTGATTCGTCTGGCAGTTTATGAAATTCGCTACGAAAAAATTCCGAAGGGTATTGCCATCAATGAAGCAGTAGAACTGGCAAAAAAATATGGAGCAGACCAGTCTGCAGGTTTTGTGAATGGTGTGTTAGCTAAGATTGATGAATAAAAATATTTATGGCGTAGGTCAGGTAAATGCCTATATCCATCGGATGTTTGATGAAGATTTTATGCTTCGTGACATCCGGATCAAAGGGGAAGTTTCCAATTGCAAATATCATTCGAGCGGTCACATTTATTTTACGCTCAAAGATGCAGAGGGTGCGATTTCCGCTATTATGTTCCGTGGAAGTCGCGTCAAAGGTCTTCGCTTTCCAATGAAAGACGGAGATCAGGTTGTTGTGCAGGGGTCCATTACTGTTTATGACAAGGGGGGAACCTATCAGATTTATGCAAAGGAAATCACTTTAGATGGTGCAGGTGATTTGTATGTACGGTTTGAACAATTAAAAAAAGAACTGGAAGAGATGGGGATGTTTGACGCTGTCTATAAAAAGCCGATACCACGTTTTGCACAACGCATTGGTATTGTGACAGCACCAACGGGCGCTGCAGTGCGCGACATTATCCAGATTTCAAAGAGGCGAAACCCACATGTACAATTGATTTTATATCCGGCGCTTGTGCAGGGAGAAGGGGCAGCGGAGAGTATCGTATCCGGTATTTTAGCACTAGATGCCATGCATCTGGATGTGATGATTGTTGGACGTGGCGGAGGCTCCATTGAGGATTTATGGGCGTTCAACGAAGAAATGGTTGCAAGGGCAGTCTTTTCCTGTGAAACACCGGTGATTTCTGCAGTCGGTCATGAAACAGATACAACCATCTGTGATTATGTGGCAGATTTGCGCGCACCGACACCGTCGGCAGCTGCGGAACAAGCTGTGTTTTCCTATATGGAGACACAGGAAATGTTAAATCATAAAACACGCCGGTTACAACAGTATATGCAGATGCATGTACAGTCAAACAGACAACGTCTGCAGGCATTGGAAAAACAATTAACCCTTTTAAGTCCACTGGGACGTTTACAGGAAAAACGACAGTATAGTATGCATTTAGAAGAGCGTATGCAGCAGGACATGCAAAGAATTTTACAACGATATCAGAGTAATCTGTCGATTTTGTCGGAACGGCTAGATGGTATGTCTCCTTTGAAAAAGCTGGCGCAGGGATATGCGTATGCTTCGGATATGACAGGTCGATGTGTTTCGTCGATCGAGGAACATGGGCCGGGTGATTTGATGCAGGTGTATGTACGCGATGGTATGTTTTTAACAGAAATCAAAGAAATAAATGAGGATGTGGCATGGAAGAAAAAGAATTGACCATAGAAGAGAGTTTTGCAGAAATTGAAACCATTTTGAACAAGTTGGAATCCAATGAAGTGACTTTGGAGGATTCTTTTTTGTTATATCAATCCGGTATGAAACAGATTAAGCATTGCAATGATTTGATGAATGCCGTGGAACAAAAGGTACAGATGTTGAATAGTAACGGTGAGTTAGAAACATTTGAAGAGGTGTAGTTATGGATATCAATAAGGAAATCGCCTATAAGGCAAGCGATGCAGATAGAATGATCTATCGCGTATTACCAACAGAAAAGGGATATCAGAAGACTGTTTTTCAGGCTATGAATTACAGTGTTTTGGCGGGAGGGAAACGCATCCGCCCGATTCTGATGCTGGAAACCTATAAATTATTCGGTGGCTCAACAAAGGCAATTGAGTCTTTTGTTGCTGCGATTGAACTGATTCATACGTATTCATTGGTACATGATGATCTTCCGGCAATGGACAACGATGAGTTACGTCGTGGTAAATTGACGACGCATGCAAAATACGGAGAAGCTATGGGTATTTTAGCAGGCGATGGTCTTTTGAACTATGCTTTTGAAGTGGCACTAAACAGTCTGGATGAGACAGAAGGTGCAGACAATCGTGCTGTGATTCGTGCTTTAAAGGTATTGGCACAAAAAGCAGGTGTTTATGGTATGATCGGTGGTCAGGTTGTCGATGTAGAATCTGAAAAACAATATGGTATTTCAAAGAATCGTCTTGATTTTATTTACCAGTTAAAGACAGGTGCTTTGATTGAAGCCTCTATGATGATTGGTGCGATTCTTGGCGGAGCAACCGAAGAAGAAGAGAAAAAGATAGAAGAAGTTGCAAGCAAGATTGGACTGGCTTTTCAAATTCAAGATGATATACTTGATGTGATTGGCGAGACAGAGACGATCGGAAAAACGGTAGGTAGTGATGAAAAAAATCAAAAAGTAACCTATGTTATTTTTGAAGGATTGGAAAAGGCAAAGCAGGAAGTGGTTAATCTTACCAGTGAAGCAGTTGGTATTTTGCAGGAGCTTCCTTATGAAAACCCATTTTTAACAGAATTATTGCGATGGATGGTTCTTCGCGAGAAATAATTAGAGGATAGAACAATGGTGTTAGATAAAATACAAAAAGAAAATGATATTAAGAATTTGACACCGAAAGAGATTGATGTATTACGTCAGGAAATCCGGGAGTTTCTGATTGAAAAGATATCAGAACTTGGAGGACATCTGGCGTCAAATCTGGGGACGGTTGAGTTGACGATGGCACTACATTTGTTTTTGGACTTCCCGCAGGATAAAATTATTTGGGATGTAGGTCATCAATCCTATACCCATAAGATTTTAACGGGACGTAAAGATGCGTTTGATCATTTACGCCAATATGGGGGGATGAGTGGCTTCCCAAAGCGTATGGAAAGTGATTGTGATGCATTTGATACGGGGCACAGTTCGACATCGATCTCTGCAGGGTTAGGTCTTGCCTGGGCAAGAGAGTTGCAAGGTGAAGATTACAAAGTGGTCTCTGTCATTGGCGATGGCGCATTGACAGGGGGCATGGCGTATGAGGCAATGAACAATGCAGCTGCCTTAAAAAAGAATTTTATCATCATATTGAATGACAACAATATGTCTATTTCCGAAAATGTAGGTGGTATGTCCAGACATCTGTCAAAGCTTCGTACCAGTACGAATTATGCGGAATTAAAAGAAGGCGTTCAGACTTCTTTGGAGAAAATTCCTGTTTACGGAGAACGTATTGTATCGGGAATCCGTAAGACAAAAAGCAGTATCAAGCAGATGGTGATACCAGGCATGATTTTTGAAGATATGGGAATTATGTATCTGGGTCCTGTGGATGGCCATGATATCGATGCTATGTTAAAAGTATTTCAGGAAGCATCACATGTTCCCGGTCCTGTACTTGTACATGTGTTGACCAAAAAGGGATATGGATATCGTCCGGCAGAGAGACATCCGTCCCGTTTCCACGGAACAACACCATTTAATATTGAAACAGGGATTCCGCTTTCTCATGGAAAAGCATCCTATACGGATGTATTTTCTACCGTTATGCGTAAGATGGGAGACCGGGATGATAAATTGGTTGCCATTACAGCTGCAATGGCAGATGGTTGTGGTCTGAAGCGTTTTCATAATATGTTCCCGGAACGTTTCTTTGATGTAGGAATTGCGGAGGAACATGCAGTAACATTTGCAGCAGCATTAGCAGCAGGTGGTATGCATCCTGTTTTTGCAGTGTATTCATCTTTCCTGCAAAGAGGATATGATCAGATTTTGCATGATGTTTGTATGCAAAATTTACCGGTGGTATTAGCAATTGACCGTGCTGGTCTTGTAGGCAGTGATGGCGAAACACATCAGGGTGTATTTGATCTTTCTTATCTGACAGAAATGCCAAATATGACGGTGATGGCACCGAAAAACAAATGGGAATTATCAGATATGTTAAAATATGCGATTGCTTACGATGCGCCAATTGCTTTGCGTTATCCGAGAGGAGAAGCTTATGATGGATTGGCACAAAAAAGAGAGCCAATCGTCTATGGCAAATGCGAAGAAATTATCGCAGGCGAAAAAGTGTTGTTATTTGCACTTGGAAGCATGGTAAAAACAGCAGTAGGTGTGTGTGAACAATTAGAAAAACAAGGGATTCATGCGACACTTGTCAATGCAAGGTTTGCAAAGCCTTTTGATGAAGCATATTTAAAGGAGCATATGGAAACCTACTCTTTGATTGTAACAATGGAAGAAAATGTAGCATTGGGCGGATTTGGCGAACATGTTGCATGTTTCTTGCAAAAGGAAGGATACAAAGGCGAGGTACTTTCCATTGCAATTGCAGATACTTTTGTGGAACACGGCAACGTTTCGATACTGCAAAAGGAACTTGGTATTGATGAAGATGGCGTAGTACGTCAGATTTTAGAAAAATTATAGGAATAATTACGATGAAAGAACGTTTGGATGTATTATTAGTACAAAAAGGTCTTGCTCCTTCCAGGGAAAAGGCAAAGACCATGATTATGGAAGGAAATGTTTTTGTAGATCATCAAAGAGAAGATAAAGCAGGTACTTTTTTTGCTCCATCTGTAAATATTGAAATTCATGGAAATACATTGCGCTATGTCAGCAGAGGCGGCTTGAAACTCGAAAAGGCAATGGCACAATTTGGCATTGTACTCGATGATAAAGTATGTATGGATATTGGAGCATCTACCGGTGGATTTACCGATTGCATGTTGCAAAATGGTGCAAGTAAGGTGTATGCGGTAGATGTAGGATATGGTCAATTTGCATGGAAATTACGCCAGGATCCGCGTGTTGTCTGCATGGAAAAGACGAATATTCGTTATGTGACACCTGAGGATATTGCAGATGCACTTGATTTTGCATCTGTGGATGTGTCATTTATTTCTTTGACAAAAGTATTAGAGCCTGCAAAGGAACTATTGAAGGATGGTGCCGAGATGGTATGTCTGATCAAACCACAGTTTGAAGCAGGCAAGGAAAAGGTAGGAAAAAAAGGTGTTGTTCGAGATCCTGCAGTACACATAGAGGTAATCGAACGCGTGATCTTATTCGCACAGTCGATAGGTTTTGGCGTGCTGCATCTGGACTATTCGCCAATCAAAGGTCCAGAGGGTAATATTGAGTATCTTGTGCATATCAAAAAGAATGCGCAGACAGAAAATGAGGAACCAATTGACGTGCATGCTGTTGTGGCGGCAGCACATGGAGAACTTGATAAATAGGCATGAAACATTTTTTTATTGTAGCAAGAGAAGACAAAGAAGAAACACTCCAATTTATACGGAATCTGAGTGATTATATTGAAATGCGGGGTGGCAGTTGTTCTTATGGGATTAATCCGGATGATGCGTTAGAAGCAGAATTGGAAGTGCCATCAGAAACGCAGGGAATTCTCGTCATTGGCGGAGATGGAACTGTTATTCGTGCAGCACAGAACATCTTTGGAAAAAATATTCCGATGATCGGTATCAACCGTGGACATTTAGGGTATCTTTGTGATTTGGATGATGAATCTGTTTATGATGCCATTGATGCGTTGATGGCAGATGATTATGCAATCGAAGAGCGCATGATGTTGTCAGGTCATATCATTGATGCAGCTGGTAAGGTAGGAAAGGATATTCAGGCATTGAATGATATCGTACTTTGTTCCAGTGCCGGACTTCGCGTTATGCGTGTGGTTGTCTATGTAAATGGGCAGTATTTGTATGCATATAACTGTGATGGTATGATTTTTTCTACACCAACGGGCTCTACTGCATACAATCTTTCGGCAAATGGTCCGATTGTGAATCCGACTACAAATATCATTCTCCTGACACCGATCAATCCACATACGCTCAATGCAAGAAGTATCGTGTTAGATCCGTATGATGAACTGGTGTTAGAAATTGAGGCCAGACGGGAAGATGGAGATGATGAGGCAGAGATTAGTTTTGATGGAAATCACAAACGTCTGTTGCATCCGGGAGAAAAATTAGTAGTGCATCGGGCGAAAGAGACAACAAAAATGATACATTTGCGCGATGTCAGCTTTTTGGATCGCATTCGAACCAAGATGCAGGCAAATGATTAAAATAGAAGGATGAATTTGATTTTAGGGGTAAATAGCATGAAGGCAGAACGTCAGGCGAAGATTCTGGATTTGATTGTAAAAAAGGAAATTGGAACACAAGAGGAATTAACAACAGAATTGGAACGTGCCGGCTTTGTAGCGACACAAGCCACGGTATCCAGAGATATTCGCGAGATGAAACTGACAAAAGTGGCGATGTCCAACGGAAAACTTCGCTATGTGGCATATCGAAAGACGGAAGAAAATATGACGGAGAAATACAATCGTATTTTCTGTGATGGTTTTGTATCCATGGATAATGCACAAAATATTTTGGTGATAAAGACCGTAGCTGGTATGGCAATGGCAGTAGCAGCAGCACTTGATCACATGGAATTGCCGGAAATTGTAGGAAGTATTGCCGGGGATGATACCATAATGTGTGCTGTTCGCAGTGTTGATGATACACTGACAATTATGGGAAGATTAAGGAAACTTGTAGAGAATAGAAATGCTTAAGAAGAGTGAAAGGAGCAAGTATGCTTGAAAATTTACACGTCAAAAACCTTGCACTCATTGAGGAGGAAGACATCACCTTCTTGGACGGACTACACATTCTGTCCGGAGAAACCGGAGCTGGTAAGTCTATTATTTTAGGGGCGCTTGGATTAGCACTTGGTGGAAAGGTGTCAAAGGAAATGCTCAGGGATGGAGATAAGGAAGCCCTGGTGGAAGCTGTTTTTCGTGTGACAAGAGAGTCACAACGTAAACAGTTGGCTGCACTGGATGTGGAGCCTTACGACGATCAGATCATTCTTAGCCGTAAGATTACAGAAAGTCGAAGTGTGGCAAAAATCAATGGTGAGATGGTGCCTGCAGTTAAGATGAAGCAGGTCGGAGATATCTTTTTGGACATTCATGGCCAAAATGATCACCAGTCCTTACTACACAAGAAGAAGCATTTGGAAATGCTGGATGAGTACGCAAAGAGTGAGGTGCAACCACTTAAGGAGCGTATGCACACAGCATATAAAAAGTATGCCCAAAAACAGCAGGAATGGCAGGACGCAGACCGAATGGATGGCGACCGGGAACGTGAAATATCTTTTCTGGAGTATGAAATCCATGAAATTGCAGATGCTAATTTGCAAGTGGGTGAAGATGAGCGTTTTGAGAGCCAGTACAGACGTCTGTCCAACAGCAAACGTATCATGGAAGCTTTGGGCGAAGCGCAGCAGATGAGTGCCGGGGCGGATGGTGCATCCGACCAGATTGGGAGAGCCATTCAAAGGTTACATCAGGTGGTTGTCTATGATGAGGCTCTGTTGCCGATGCTGGATAGCCTGAGTGATATTGATAGTCTGCTTTCAGATTTTAACCGGGATTTATCACAGTATATGTCTGAGGCGGAATTTGATGAAGAACTGTTTGCGCAGATTGATGGCAGACTCAATGAAATCAACCGTTTGAAAGACAAATATGGAAGTACCATAGAACAAATTTTGGCGGCAAAAGAAGAAAAAGAAGAACGTCTGCAAAAGTTACAACATTATGAGGCATATCTTGCAAAGCTGAGTGAAGAATGCAAACAGACAAAAAAAGAGGCAGAAGATGCAGCTTTTGCTCTTTCTTCCATGCGTCAACATTATGCAAAAGAACTTTCAAAAAAAGTGGAAGATGCATTGCTTGATTTGAATTTTTTGGATGTACATTTTTCTATGGAATTTTTACAGGCAGAAAAAATCGGAATGGATGGGTATGATGATGCACAATTTATGATTCGTACCAATCCGGGAGAACCAATTCGACCGCTAAAAGATATTGCGTCTGGTGGTGAAATGTCTAGAATTATGCTTGCGATTAAGACCGTGTTGGCAGAACATGATGATATTGATACATTAATTTTCGATGAGATTGATGCGGGAATCAGTGGACGTACCGCACAGGCAGTATCAGAGAAATTGCATCTGGTGGCCAAAGAACACCAGGTTATTTGTATTACGCATTTGCCACAGATTGCAGCAATGGCAGACCATCATTATCTGATTCAAAAAGATGTGATCGGAAATGAGACAATTTCTTCCATAGAGGCATTGTCTTATCATGACAGTATCAAAGAACTGGCGCGTATGCTTGGTGGTACCACCATTACGCAGACGGTGCTTGACAATGCCAAGGAAATGAAAGAATTGGCACAGCAAAAAAAGGATGTTTAAAATCAATAGAAACAAACATACTAAAGGAGGGACGAAAGTCCCTTCTTTTTTAGTATGGAGGTCTTGGATCATGTTGGCGTGGTATCAGAAAAATAGAAAAAAGACAGCGGTTGTGTATGGTATTGTTTATGTGATTTCCTGTTATGTGATTCTGCTGTCTTACATTCCAAAAGAGGTTACGGTTGCACATGCAGATGATGAAATCTGCATTGCAGCACCTGTTACAGTTACACGGGCATACGATAAACAGAGTGTGGCGGCAGAACACGCATCCGCTGCGAAAGGTGGAACGAAAGATTATGTCTGCAAACTGTTTGGTGTCATTCCGATTGCATCGGTACATGCAACGGTAGCGGAAGAACAGATGGTAAACGCAGTGGGACAACCGGTCGGAATTTATATGAAAACAAAAGGTGTTTACGTGGCGGGAATCAAAGAACTTGTCACAAGCGCGGGCGAAAAAAGTTCCCCATGTGCGTATGTTTTACAGGAGGGCGACTATATCACAGCAGTGAATGGCGTGGCGTTAGAAAATAAAGAACAATTGCAGGAACAGGTACAACAGGCAGAAGAAAATGCAATGGTGCTGTCGGTGGTGCGTAATAAGGAGTCGATGGAACTTCGTGTGGTACCGAAGGAAACGGAAGATGGTAGTTATAAACTTGGTATCTGGGTAAAAGATGATGTTGCCGGCGTGGGAACGTTAACCTATATCAAAGAAGACGGGAGTTTTGGAGCGTTGGGGCATGGTATTAGTGCGGCATCAGGCAGTGATGTGCTCGCTTTAAAGGATGGTTATTTGTACGAGACATGCATAACGCAGATCACACCAAGCAGTATAGGTTCTCCAGGTGAAATTTCGGGAGTGATACGTTATGGAGATGCGACACGTCTGGGGGAAATTACAAAAAATTCTCCCGTTGGTATTTTTGGAACGATGACGGGGACACAGACCTCGGATCTTCAAGGAAAAACATATCCGATTGCCTATAAACAGGAGATTAAACGGGAGGATGCAACTATTTTATTTGGAGAGGAAGAGGCGGTGACGGCATATCAGATTGTGATAGATCAGATTCATTATGAACCAAAGGAAAAAAACAAATCGTTTGTGTTTCATGTGACAGACCCCAAATTACATGATACCATGGGTGGAATTGTGCAGGGCATGAGTGGATCCCCAATCATTCAGGATGGGAAATTAATAGGCGCAGTAACACACGTTTTTATCAATGATCCAACAAAAGGATACGGCATTTTTATAGAGGAAATGCTATAGCTTTTCTAAATCCCTTTTTTCGCGACTACTTTCGACAGCATACATACAAAATATGCTGAATAATGAGGAGCGTAGATTTTGAAGAAAGTAGGAGGATGGTATGGAAAAATTGAACGTGGCAATTGCGGATGATAATGATCTGATGAGACAATTGCTAGACACCATCGTACAATCGGATGAAGAACTTTCAGTAGTTGGAACAGCAAGAGATGGAGAAGAAGCTTACCAGATGATTAAGGAGAAGGAACCGGATGTGGTTCTTTTGGATATTGTTATGCCGAAGCTGGACGGCCTTAGTGTGCTTGATAAGGTGCAGCATGACAACAGTATCAAAAAAACACCGAATTTTATCATGGTAAGTGCTGTAAACCAACAGCAGGTAACAGAAGATGCGTTTGCACTTGGCGCAGATTATTTTATTATGAAACCATTTGATAAAAATACTATTATACAGAGAATCAAAAAAACACGGAGAACGAGAGCGTTTGTGGAACCGGGGTATTATAAAAGTAATCATGAGGAACATACCGAGGCAACGCTTGAGGCAGATGTGACAAATATCATTCACGAAATCGGTGTTCCGGCACATATCAAGGGATATCAGTACTTACGCGATGCAATCGTTATGTCGGTGCAGGATATCGAGATGTTAAACTCGATCACAAAGGTGTTGTATCCGACAATCGCAAAGAAATATGACACGACAACAAGCCGTGTAGAACGTGCAATCCGTCATGCAATTGAGGTGGCATGGAGCAGAGGAAGAATGGATACGATTGATGCACTTTTTGGTTATACAATCAACCATGGAAAAGGAAAACCAACAAACTCGGAGTTTATCGCATTGATTACAGACAAAATCCGCCTGGATTATAAATTACGCTAGGCAGGTGTATCTGGTCGCAGGGACACTCCTTGTGGCAAAAGGAACGTCCCTGCGACCGCTGTACAAAAAGAGAAAAAAACCATTGCCAAATGATAAAACATTCGATATAATGAATTCGTTGCTCCGATAGCTCAGTTGGTAGAGCACTTCACTCGTAATGAAGGGGTCGTCAGTTCGAGTCTGATTCGGAGCTTTTTCCATTTGCGCATGTCAGAATCGGAGGGTTTATGACATACGAAATATTTAAAGAGGAATTGATTTCCTTACTTGAGGAACGAATGGAGGCAGATTGGTCTTTAGATGTGCGTCCCGTTCTCAAAAACAATGATCTTTGGTTAGACGGACTGAGTATTCTTCAGTCATCCGTCAACATTTCCCCAACTATTTATTTAAATACGTGTTATGACTATTATCTGCAGGGAACGTCGATGGAAGAAGTTGCAGACAATGTTTTTGCAAATCTTGTGGGCAATCAGATGCAGGAAAATGTGGATTTGTCTTTTTTGACAGATTTTGCAAAAGTAAAGGAGCATATTATTTTTAAGCTCATTAGTATGAAGCAGAACCAGGAATTACTCTCAACGGTGCCATTTGTACCATATCTTGATCTGGCGGTGGTTTTTTGCTACTACCTCTGGCCAAATGATATTTTGCCGGAGAGCCAAAGAGAGAGTAATGCATCCATTCTCATTCGAAATGAGATGTTAGATATGTGGAAAGTAACACCTAAGGAATTGCTTAGCTGCGCAAAGAAAAACACACCGCAATTGCTGGCACCACGCTTGCATGCTTTTTCACAGATGATTGCTGCATTAGCGGATCAGATGAGTGCAGAAGAGGCAGAAAACTTAGAAGAGATGGAAGATATGAAGATGTATGTGCTGACAAATGAAAACCAGTTTTTTGGCGCAGGTGTAATGCTATATCCTCATATTTTGAAAGAGTGCGCGAAGGTTATGGAAGAAGATATTGTTATCTTGCCGAGTAGTGTGCACGAGATTATTCTTGTTCCCTATAAAAAATGTCTGAATCTTGAGCATATGTCTGAAATTGTGTGCCAGGTAAACGCTTCTTGTGTGTCACAGGAGGAAATTCTTTCGGACCATGTTTATTATTATGACAGGATCAATGATCGGATCAGTTATTCTTGATGAGAAAAGGTGGTAGTTGACAATATGGCATATGTGCCATATGATAAGAGGAAAGGCATGGTTGGTTTTACAGTAATAGCATATGAAAAGGAAAATGGCACAGTGCCGGTAGAAGAATTTCTTGATTCTGTGAATCCTAAGATGCGGGCGAAAATATATGGTTTATTAAAGATTTTGCAGGAAAAAGGAAATGAGATCAGAGAACCATATAGTAAACATTTGGAAAGTGGTATTTTTGAATTGCGTTGTAAATTTGGTGGTGATATAACCAGAGTTTTATATTTTTTCTATTATGATGGGAAGATTGTGTTGACAAATGGTTTTATAAAAAAGACGCAGAAAACACCAAAATATGAGATACAACTTGCGAAAGATAGACGAGAGGATTTTATAGAAAGGATGCGAGAAAATGAGAACATTGGATGATATGCTTTCTAAACAGTTGCAGGATGAAGAATTCAAAAAAGAATATGAAGATATTCAGCCGGAAATGGATGTCATAAGGGCTATTGTGGATGCAAGGACTAAATGTCATATGACGCAAGAGGAATTGGCACAGCGCACCGGTATTAATCAGGCAGATATTAGTAAATTGGAGAATGGAACAAGAAATCCGTCGGTCAATTTGTTAAAAAGGTTAGCTGCGGGCATGGATATGGTGCTTAAGATTGAATTTGTACCTAAACAAAAGGTGTAAGTTGGTATCTTGTGAGATATGACTAGATAGGGGAAAACAAATATGAATAACAAAAGAATGCATATGTTTCCGGGAGGGGATATGCATTCTTTTTGTGTAAATACATAATGGTCTGATGAGAAAAGCTGGTAGTTGTTTCTTGGAAAAAAACTTGCTATAATGGGCTAAGCGAAAAGAAAAGAGAGGATATTTGATATGACAAAAGCATTAAAAACATTAAAAAATAAACCAATCATTCCACTTGGAATCTTTTTGGCAGTGACCGTTGTGATGATTATTGTTAGTTTTGTGGCATTGCATATTCCAATTGTTGCCATCTGTACGATTGCTATTTTGGAAGTATTGTTATGCGCGCTATTGAATCGTATCCCAATCTGGGTTCATGGTATTGTTGTGATTGCACAGATTGTAGCAGGGATTATTTTCGGAAAAGTAGTCTTTATGGTATTGATGGCAATCATTTATGTGCTTGCTGTGTGTTTATTATATCTTTGGACCAGCGAGGAAGCATAATCCATGAAACAGAATTACCAGCGTCTTCTGGATGAAACCATAACAAAATTGCAGGAGCAGAACCGTGTGCCGACCTTATTGCTGCACTCGTGTTGTGCTCCTTGTAGTAGTTATGTGTTGGAATATCTATCAGAATTTTTTTCTATTACAGTGTTTTATTACAATCCCAATATTTACCCGGATGAAGAGTATACAAAACGTGTAGCAGAACAGAAAACGTTTATTGAGCGTTTTCCGGCAAAACACAAAATTTCTTTTGTGGAAGGATATTTTGACAAAGAACATTTCTACGAAGTGACGAAAGGCTTGGAACAGGAGCCAGAGGGAGGCAAACGCTGTGAACAGTGCTTTTATTTGCGTTTAGAAGAGACCGCAAAACTGGCACAAAAAATGCAGATGGATTACTTTACTACTACACTTTCCATCAGTCCAATGAAAAATGCACAGATGCTAAATGAAATTGGAAGTCGCATAGCGGATACGTATGGTGTGTCTTATTTGTATTCTGATTTTAAGAAACGTGAAGGATATAAGAGAAGTGTAGAATTATCAAAGGAATATGGAATGTATCGACAGGATTACTGTGGATGTATTTTTTCATATCGTAGCAGACAACAGGAAAAACAGGAAAGGAATCAGTAAGTATGGCACAATTATGGGGTGGACGTTTCACCAAGGCAACCGATCAGTTAGTATATGACTTTAACGCATCGATTGGGTTCGATCAGCGTTTTTTCGCAGAGGATATTATGGGCAGTAAAGCGCATGTTAAGATGTTGGCAAAACAGGGCATTCTCACGGAAAAAGAACGCGATGAGATCTTAGTTGGACTCGAAAGCATCCAAAAAGATGTGGCAGATGGAACACTTGCAATCACAGCAGAGTATGAGGACATCCATAGCTTTGTAGAGGCAAATCTGATTGAGAGAATCGGAGACCCGGGGAAAAAATTACATACGGGAAGAAGCAGAAATGATCAAGTGGCTCTGGATATGCGTCTTTATACCAGAACGCAGGTGGAACATACACAGGAATTGCTGCGTCATTTACTTACAACTATCCTTTCTATTATGGAAAAGCATACAGAGACAATTATGCCGGGCTTTACGCATTTACAAAAAGCACAGCCAATTACCCTTGCACATCATATGGGTGCATATTTTGAAATGTTCAAGCGCGATGTGCAGCGCCTAGAAGACGTTCATGAAAGAATGAATTATTGTCCACTTGGATCCGGTGCATTGGCGGGAACAACGTATCCACTGGATCGGGAGTACACTGCAGAATTGCTGGGATTTTATGGACCTACCCTAAACAGCATGGATGGTGTGAGTGACCGCGATTATCTGTTAGAATATCTCAGTGCCATGAGTACCATTATGATGCATCTGAGTCGTTTTTCAGAAGAAGTCATTATTTGGAATTCAAATGAATATCGTTTTATAGAGATTGATGATGCATACAGCACCGGAAGCAGTATTATGCCGCAGAAAAAGAATCCGGATATTGCAGAGCTTGTGCGTGGAAAGACAGGCCGCGTGTATGGAGCATTGATGGCGTTACTTACAACGATGAAGGGGATTCCACTGGCATACAACAAAGATATGCAGGAAGACAAAGAAATGGCGTTTGACGCAATGGATACGGTTAACGGATGTATCCAATTGTTTGATGGAATGTTAGAGACCATGACTTTCTGCGAGGATGTTATGGAAAAAAGTGCAAGACACGGATTTACAAATGCAACAGATGCAGCAGATTATCTGGTAGGAAAGGGTGTTCCGTTCCGGGATGCGCATGGTATTATCGGACGCGTTGTGCTGTATTGTATTGATAAGGGCATTGCCATTGATGATATGTCATTGGAAGAATTAAAGGGATTTTCTGAGGTGTTTGAGGAAGATATCTATGATGCAATTTCTATGTACACTTGTGTCAACAAACGTTTGACAATTGGTGCGCCGGGAAAGGAAGCCATGGAAAAAGAGATAGCAGCTTGTCATGAGTTTTTAGAAAAATAACGAAAAGTGGCAAGGAAAAAGGCAGGCATTTGTGTATTTTGCGTAAAATCAGAAAAATGCTTGCTTTTTTTTATAGAATAACGTAACATATTTTCCTAGAAAGACAGTTGTCTGTACAGAACGGACATTTGAGAAGGAGAGTCGTCATGAGCGAAAAATTAAGAGTTGGTATTTTAGGTGGTACAGGTATGGTTGGACAGAGATTCATTTCTCTGCTGGAAAATCATCCATGGTTTGAAGTAACTACGATTGCAGCAAGTCCAAGAAGTGCAGGCAAGCGTTATGAGGATGCTGTAGGTGGTCGTTGGAAAATGGATACACCAATGCCGGAAGCGGTAAAAGATATTGTTGTAAAAAATGTAAATGAAGTAGAAGAAGTAGCTGCAGAAGTTGATTTTGTATTTAGTGCAGTGGATATGACAAAGGATGAGATTAAGGCCATCGAGGAGGCATATGCTAAGACAGAGACACCAGTTGTGTCTAATAACAGTGCGCACAGATGGACACCGGATGTACCGATGGTTGTACCGGAAATCAATCCGGAGCACATGCATGTGATCGAGTACCAGAAGAAGAGACTGGGAACAAAGAGAGGTTTTGTAGCTGTCAAACCAAATTGCTCCATTCAGTCATATGCACCAGTGCTTACAGCATGGAAGGAATTTGAGCCATATGAGGTGGTTGCTACTACCTATCAGGCAATTTCCGGAGCAGGAAAGACATTCCAGGATTGGCCGGAAATGCAAGGAAATATCATTCCATTTATCGGTGGAGAAGAAGAAAAAAGTGAAAAGGAGCCACTTCGTATCTGGGGTTATGTAGACGAAGAAAAGGGTGAGATTGTACCAGCAGAAAGTCCTGTGATTACTTGCCAGTGCATTCGTGTTCCTGTATTAAACGGACATACAGCAGCGGTATTTGTAAAATTCCGTAAGAACCCAACGAAGGAACAGCTGATTGCTGCATTAGAGAATTTCTCAGGTGTTCCACAGGAATTGAATCTTCCGAGTGCACCAAAGCAGTTTATCCGTTATATGGAAGAGGACAATCGACCACAGGTTACATTAGATGTGAATTATGAAAATGGTATGGGCATTAACGTCGGACGTTTGCGTGAAGATACAGTTTATGATTGGAAATTTGTGGGTCTTTCCCATAATACGGTACGTGGTGCAGCAGGTGGAGCAGTACTGTGTGCAGAGCTTTTAAAAGCACAGGGATACATAACAAAGAAATAACATTTGTTTGAAAAAGAAATACAGTAAGGACGGTTCAAAAAAGGACCGTCCTTGTTTCATCTATGCCCTTGTTATTTTTTCTTTACAAAGATATAATAAAAGTTACGACTTATTAAATGCAGATTTATGTATTTGAGATAAAAAGAAATGGGGAACGTTTAGATGATTACACGTGCTACGGAGTACAAAAAGTTAGAAGAACTTTTTGGTCAGAGTGGGAATCAGTTGTATATTTTATACGGGAGAGAAGGGTGTGGTAAAGAACTGCTTCTGCAGCTGTTTACCAGAGATAAAAAATGTTTTTACTATCATGCGAGAAACGCATCTGCAGAGGAACAGCTGCACCAGATGCAGCACGAGATTGAAAAACAATTTGAAGCAAATCTGATCCGTGATACATATGATGAGTGCTTTAACCGTATCAAAAGTGGTGATGCCTCCAAGCTGGTTGTAATCATTGATGCATTTGACCGCATTGTAAAAAAAGACCCGGCATTTATGGAAAGTATTCTCAAATTAAAGGCAAGACGTCTGTATCCGGGACCGGTTATGATTTTATTGTGTCATTCATCGCTGGCATGGGCGAGTCGGGATATGCAGACATGTCTTGGAGAAAGCATGGAAAAAGTAAATGGTATCATTAAATTAGATGATATGAAGTTTCTTGATGTGGTGCGTGCGTTTCCGGAATATACGGTTGCGCAGTGCGTGGAAACATACGGAATTATAGGTGGTGTTCCGGATTACTTGAATCGCTGGAATGGCAAAAAAAGTATCCGGGAAAATATTTGTAACAATATTTTGCGGCCACATGGTTATTTGTTTGCTGAGGCAGAACGTTATATTGGCAGTGAGTTGAGAGAACTTTCTGTTTACGATACGATTCTGGCATCGATTGCATCCGGTCATGAAAAGTTAAATGATCTGTTTTTGGATACCGGCTATTCCCGTGCAAAAATCAGTGTGTATATGAAAAACTTAGCAGCCTTTGATGTGATTGAAAAAGTGGTGTCTTTTGAAACAGGTGGATGGGATCATGCCAAGAAAGGGGTATATCACATTCGCAATCATTTTGTGAATTTCTGGTTTACTTTTATTTACCCACATTTATCAGATCTTTACGTGATGACACCGGAGACTTTTTATGACACCTATATTGAGAGTCGTTTGGATGCATACTTGCAACAGTATTTTATCAGTGTTTGCACGGAGTATCTGCAACTGTTAAATCAGGTGGGACAAGTCCCAATCAAGCTCATTAAGATGGGAACGTGGGTTGGAAAAGAGGGCGCCATCGATATTATTGGACAGAACGAACAGCGTGAAAATGTAGTAGGCATCTGTAACTGGACAGAAGAAGAATTTTCTTATGAAAGATATGAAGAACTTTTAGCACAGATGAAAAAGGCTAAGATCTCTGCAAAAGTTGTGTATCTGTTTTCGGCAAAGAAATTTGACGCAAAAATCAGACAGTTGGCAGAGGAACAAAAAGAAATTGTGCTTGTAGATATGACGGAGTTGTAAGATTTATGGGAAAATCTTTATTTATAGCGGAGAAACCGAGTGTGGCACAGCAGTTTGGTGCAGCTTTAGGTGAAAACTTAAGCAGACGCGACGGTTATCTCGAGGGAGAACACATGGTAATCAGTTGGTGTGTAGGACACCTTGTAACCATGAGTTATCCGGAAGTTTATGATGAAAAATATAAAAGATGGCGCATGGAAACATTGCCATTTTTACCAAAAGAATTCAAATATGAAGTAATCGAAGCTAGTGCAAAGCAGTATGGTATTGTCAGCGGATTGATGAATCGTGATGATATTGATACGATTTATGTCTGTACGGACTCGGGACGCGAGGGAGAATATATTTATCGTCTGGTGGAACAGATGTCCGGTGTGACAGGAAAAGTGCGAAAGCGTGTATGGATTGATTCACAGACAGAAGAAGAGATCCGACGAGGGGTAAAGGAAGCAAAAGATTTATCAGAATACGATCATTTATCGGATGCAGCGTATTTGCGTGCAAAAGAAGATTATCTGATGGGAATTAATTTTACCAGACTGCTGTCGCTTCGCTATGGTAATTCCATGGCAAATTTTTTGAACCAGAAATATTGCTCGATATCCGTAGGGCGTGTGATGACTTGCGTATTAGGTATGGTTGTACGCCGTGAACGCGAAATTCGTAATTTTGAAAAGACACCGTTTTATCGTGTGATGGCAGGTGTGGATGTAGCGGGTGCGCCTTTGACCATGGAGTGGAAAGCAGTGGTAGGATCGCGCTATGAAAATTCACCACTTCTTTATAAAGAAAATGGTTTCAAAGAAATGGCAAGTGCAATCCGCCTGATGGAAGAGACATTAGGTCTTGAAGAGGGCAGTGCTGTATTAGATGAAGAAAAGCGCGTCACAGGCAGTGCCAGCGGAACCATCGAAAAGATTGAAAAGAAGAAAGAAAAGAAGAATCCACCGCTTTTATATAACTTGGCGGAATTGCAAAATGATTGTTCAAAGTTCTTTAAAATCAGTCCGGACGAGACGCTTGCTGTTGTGCAGGAATTGTATGAGAAAAAACTGGTCACCTATCCAAGAACGGACGCGCGTGTATTATCGACAGCCGTCGCAAAAGAGATACATAAAAATATCCGTGGATTGCTTGGCATACCAGGTGTTCGGGATTTTGCCCAGCAGATTTTGGACAAAGAGATGTATAAGGGACTGGAAAAGACACGCTACGTCAATGATAAACAGATTACAGACCATTATGCGATTATTCCAACCGGGCAGGGCTTATCGGCACTCAAGGGATTAAATAGCAGAGCGGTTTATATTTATGAGACAATCGTAAGACGTTTTCTGGCAATCTTTTATCCTGCTGCGGAATACGAAAAGTTAAATCTTACGATAAAAAGTGGTACAGAATATTTCTTTGCCTCTGAAAAATACTTAAAAGCACCGGGATATCTGGATTTGATGGAATATTCCTTCCGTAAGAAAAAACAGCCAAATGCAGAGGGAAAAGAGCAGGCAGAGGGGACAGACGAGAGGCAGAATGCACAAGATGTAACGGAAGCCGATGGAGAAGAAGAGGAAAATAGCAACGTCAATATGGTCGAAGTCGTAGCCAAGATAAAAAAAGGCGATGACTCTCCCAATCCAGGGAATGGAGATTAAGGAAGGAAAGACATCTCCACCGAAACGCTATAATTCCGGTTCTCTGATTCTTGCTATGGAAAATGCAGGGCAGTTGATTGAAGATGAAGAATTACGTTCCCAGATTAAGGGAAGCGGTATTGGTACTTCTGCAACCAGAGCTGAAATTTTAAAGAAGCTGGTCAATAATAAATATATTGCCCTGAATAAAAAAACGCAGATTTATACGCCGACTTTGCAGGGAGAGATGATATTTGATGTTGTCAATGCCTCGATTCCTGCACTTTTAAATCCGGAACTGACAGCCAGTTGGGAAAAGGGTCTGACCTATGTGGCAGAAGGCGAAATTACGGCGGATGAATATATGGTAAAATTAGAGAATTTTATCAAACAAAAGACAGCACGTGTGCTGGCGAATAACAATCAATATGCGATGCAGGGAATGTACCGTGCAGCAGCACAATATTATAAAAAATAGTAAAGGATGGAAAAGAAAATGGAACATTGCAAAGTAAAAAACATGTATGACCTGACACAGACATTGGCAGCACCATTGCTTGAAACCGTGGATTATCCATGGGAGGTATTGCCAAAAATCGGAGAGTTCATTAAAGAAATCGGACCAAAGCTTGATCCGGAAGTTTTTGAACAGCGCGGAGAAAATATCTGGATTGCAAAATCGGTATCCATTGCAGCAACAGCTACATTAAATGGACCACTCATCATTGATGAAGACACCGAAGTACGTCCGGGCGCATTTATCCGTGGCAATGTTATTGTTGGTAAGAACTGTGTTGTAGGCAATTCAACGGAATTAAAAAATGTGATTCTGTTTAATGTTGTTCAGGTACCACATTATAATTATGTTGGAGATTCTGTACTTGGTTTTCATTCGCATATGGGCGCTGGTTCCATTACTTCGAATGTCAAGAGTGATAAGACACTCGTGGTAGTGAAAGACCGCTATGAGAGTCAGGAAGAGATTGCAACCGGTCTTAAGAAATTCGGTGCAATGCTTGGAGATTATGTAGAGGTAGGATGTAACAGTGTGTTAAATCCGGGTACGGTTGTATGCTCACATTCTAATATTTATCCAGTATCTTGTGTACGTGGAGTAATTCCGGCAAACTCTATTTTTAAAGATAAAGAGCATGTGGTTAAAAAAGAAGCATAAGAAGAGCGTATAGAAAGAGAAAAAGGTCTAGACGAACCGAAAAAAATGTGAGAAAATAAGCAGAGTGTGTTAGTTATTTTTTTAACTAAGCAAGGCATAGCCATATGATGCATGCTTTATGTATTATGAAAGGAGTCTTATAATGATTTACACAAAGGAAGTTGAAAACATGTGTCCTGTTGCAAAGGGCGCAAAACATGAACCAGCTCCAATTCCTGAAGAAGGAAAATGGGTGCATTCTAAGAAGATTGAAGATATTTCAGGCTTTACACATGGTGTGGGCTGGTGTGCTCCTCAGCAGGGCGCATGTAAGTTGTCTTTAAATGTTAAGAATGGTGTTATTGAAGAAGCATTGGTAGAAACGATCGGATGTTCTGGTATGACACACTCAGCAGCAATGGCAGCTGAAATCTTACAGGGTAAGACAATTCTTGAAGCATTAAACACAGACCTTGTTTGTGATGCTATCAATACAGCAATGAGAGAGTTATTCTTACAGATCGTTTACGGACGTACACAGTCTGCATTCTCTGATGATGGACTTGCTATCGGTGCTGGTTTGGAAGACTTAGGAAAGGGTCTTCGTTCACAGGTTGGTACTATGTACGCTACAAAGGCAAAGGGTGTTCGTTACCTTGAAATGGCAGAAGGTTATGTAACAGGTATTGCACTTGATGCTGATGACGAAGTTATCGGATATCAGTTCGTTTCCCTTGGAAAGATGACAGACTTCATCAAGAAGGGTGATGACGCTAATACTGCTTGGGAAAAGGCTTCCGGATCATACGGACGTGTTACACCAGAGCAGGGTGCTGTTAAAATCATCGACCCAAGAGCAGAGTAATAGAAAGGAGACGAGAAGAAGATGGCTTTATTTGAATCATATGAAAGAAGAATTGACCAGATCAACGCTGTTTTAAATAGCTATGGTATCAGCTCTATCGAAGAAGCTGAAAAGATTACAAAAGATGCTGGACTTGACGTATATGAGCAGGTTAAGAAAATCCAGCCTATCTGTTTTGAAAATGCATGCTGGGCATACACAGTAGGTGCAGCAATCGCAATCAAGAAGGGATGCCGTAGAGCCGCTGATGCAGCAGCTGCAATCGGTGAAGGACTTCAGGCATTCTGTATCCCTGGTTCTGTAGCAGATCACCGTAAGGTAGGTCTTGGACATGGTAACCTTGGTAAAATGTTGTTAGAGGAAGAGACAGAGTGCTTCTGCTTCTTAGCAGGACATGAATCTTTCGCAGCAGCAGAAGGTGCTATCGGTATTGCAGAAAAGGCTAACAAGGTTCGTCAGAAACCTCTTCGTGTTATCTTGAACGGTCTTGGAAAAGATGCAGCACAGATTATTTCACGTATCAACGGATTTACATATGTTGAGACAAAGTATGACTACAAGGAAGCTAAGCTTAATGTAGAATTCGAGAAGGCTTATTCTGAAGGACTTCGTGCATCTGTTAAGTGTTATGGTGCTGATGATGTTCAGGAAGGTGTTGCAATTATGCATCATGAGAACGTTGGTGTATCTATTACAGGTAACTCAACAAACCCAACACGTTTCCAGCATCCAGTTGCAGGTACATACAAGAAAGAATGTATCGAGCAGGGTAAGAAGTACTTCTCAGTAGCATCAGGTGGTGGTACAGGACGTACACTTCATCCAGATAACATGGCAGCAGGTCCTGCTTCTTATGGTATGACAGATACATTAGGACGTATGCATTCTGACGCTCAGTTTGCAGGTTCTTCATCTGTTCCAGCTCACGTTGAGATGATGGGACTTATTGGTATGGGTAATAACCCAATGGTTGGTGCTACAGTAGCAGTTGCCGTTTCTGTTGAGGAAGCAGCAGACGCAGGCAAGTTCTAATCGGTAGATGGATTAAAATCTTATAAAACTGTATAAAACAGGTGTTTTTAGGGCAAATCAAATTCGATGGTCATCGGTTTGATTTGCCCTTTTGCTTTTTACTGGCGAAGGAATTAAAATAAAGACAACTACAAATCTGGATTTGAAGGAGAAAAGAAATCAGGAAATACTTTCACAAGGATGCTTATATAAATTGGCATTGTACTAACGAACATTTTAATGTGGATGAGTATATTATTGCAAATAGCAGTGTTATTTACCAAATAGCAGTGTGCAGTGTAAAACGTTATTTTTTTGAATAATAGTACAAATATAATACATAAGATATTGAAGAAATGCACATAATAGGATTTACGCATATTGAAGAAATGCATGCTTTGTAGTATGATATGCTTATATAGGCGGAGGTAATCATGTATTTTAAAAGAGAAGTATACGATAAATTATTGGAATGGAAAAAGCTATATTCAGAAAAATACGCTGTATTGCTGGAAGGTGCAAGGCGAGTTGGCAAGTCGACCATTGCGGAGACCTTTGCAAAAAATGAATATAGATCTTATATTATGATTGATTTTTCTGAAACAACAAGTAATATTCTGGAATGTTTTGATGATATAGGAAATTTAAATATTTTTTTTCTGAGGCTGCAGGCAGAAACCGGAATCACATTGTATGAACATGAATCTCTCATTATTTTTGACGAAGTACAGCTGTTTCCAAAAGCAAGACAAGCAATAAAGCATCTTGTACATGACGGCAGGTACAGTTATCTGGAAACAGGCTCTTTGATTTCGATAAAGAAAAATGTAAAGGACATTTTGATTCCATCAGAGGAAATGAAGATCGAAGTATATCCCATGAATTATGAAGAATTCTGTGATGCTACGGGTAGTAATTATGAGCTATTGCAGCAGATTTATGATAGTGGAGCAGCTATTGGGCAGGCAACAAACCGAAAATTAATGAGAGATTTGAGAATCTATATGGCGGTAGGAGGGATGCCACAGGCGGTAGAAGCGTATATCAATGGGAAAAACTTTTCTGAAATAGATATGGTAAAAAGGCAGATCATATCTTTGTATGAGGAAGATTTTAAGAAAATCGATGCCTCCGGAAGAATATCGGCATTATATCATGCGATTCCCGCACAGTTGGCAAAGGATGTAAGAAAATATCGTATTACTACAGCAATCGGAAAAAGAAATAATACCAAGGCAGAAGAATTATTATATGATTTGATAGATTCGAAAACAGTTTTGCCATGTTATAATTCTACTAATCCAAGGGTCAGTCTGACAGACACGAAGGATTTTGAAAGTTACAAGTTATACCTGTCAGATACAGGATTGTTTATTACGCTGATGTTTATTGATCGTCCGATGACGGAAAATGATATTTATGCAAAGTTGCTTGCTGATAAATTACCTGCAAATCTGGGGTATCTGTATGAGAATCTGGTCGCTCAAATGATTGCAGCGTCGGGAAGAGAACTGTACTATCATACTTGGGAAAAAAAGGGAAGCACACATTATTATGAGGTAGATTTCCTGGTTTCAGAAGGATGCAAAATAAATGCATTTGAAATTAAATCTTCTGGAACCGGAAAGCATGAATCCATAAGAGAATTTTGCAATAAATTTTCTCAGAATATCAGTAAGGCATATTTAATATCACAGAAGGATGCAGGTAAAGAAGAAAATTTATTGTTAAAACCGTTTTATCTCTTCCCTTTTCTGATAAAATGAGATAAACAAAAATGTATTGAACCAGGTATTGACGAAGAGCAGAAATAGTTAATAAAGAGAGGTGCATATGCTATGCCAGGTATACTCGTGGTTGAAGATGATGAAAATTTAAATCGTGGAATTACATTTTCACTGAAAAAATCCGGATATGAGGTTTTTTCAGCAGAATCAGTGA
>OLFZ01000479.1_pt1 | contig 43587 bp, 39 predicted proteins | sample 1604861 | NCBI WGS metagenome assembly OLFZ01 (sample SAMEA3888895, study PRJEB22519) | human gut metagenome | biome: human gut; feature: human-associated habitat; material: faeces | place: Denmark | collected 2011 | reverse complement strand
TGACGGAAGACCGCACCCTCATCATCTCTACTCATCAGGTGCACGATGTAGAGTCGTTGCTCGACCACATCATCATCATGAACCAGAGCCAACTGCTGCTCGACGCATCTATTTCAAACATCTGCGAGAAATACACCTTCGAATATCGCAACCCACAGGAAATGGACGACACCGTGCTCTACGCCGAGCCAACCCTGCAGGGCAATGCCGCCATCTGCAAGCGACAGGAGGGTGAGCAGGAAACACAGATGAACCTGGAGTTGCTGTTCAATGCCGTGATTGGCGGAAAATTAGAAAAAATATAAAATCATCTTTAAATAACAACGATTATGAACAAGACTTTTGATTTACATAGATTCGGAATGGTGCTGCGTTGGGATTTGCTTACCAACTGGAAAAGCTATTTCTACAGTATGGCAGGATTGGCAATCGGTATCATCATGTTTTCCATTTCCATACTTTATAACTTTCCTCATAGCCGCGTCATAGGAGCAGGAAGAGATTTGAGTGATTACTACAGATGCAGTATAGTAGGATTCCTTGCCGCTATTTTCATATTATTTTTCTTCATATCTGCCTGCAACATCTTCAGCAATATGAAGACCAAGCTGCAACGAGAGAGTTTTATGATGTTGCCAGCCAACAATCTGGAGAAATATGCAGCACGTTTCCTGATGGCGAGTGTAGGCAGTATCCTCATGATGCTGATAGCTACCCTTATAGGCGACTTCGTGCAGTTTGTATTGAGCTTCTTCATGACTCCCGGTTACCATGCAAGCATCATCGGAAGTGCTCTAAGTCAAATATACAAAGCCGCAACCAATACCGGTAACAACCCTAACTGTATCTTTGCGTGGAACCCTATCTATATCTTAGCGGGGCAATGTAAAATAGATGCAGCCCTGCTCGGATGGAGCTTTCTCATCATGATTTACTCCTTCACTCTGCTAGGCGGCACTTTCTTCCGCAAACAGCCTATCATCCTGACAGCCGTATCAGGTATTATCATTTTCATGATTATAGGTTATTGCGGCAGCAAGCTCGAGGAATGGGGAGCTTTCGATTTCTACACTCATCTTAACTATGATAATCCGGGCACTTCTCTCTGCATTGCCATCTTCTGGTCGGTCGTATTCCTTGCTTTGGCAGCCGTCAGTCTCTGGGCATCCTATAAGCTCTTCACCCGCATGCAGGTTATCTGCAACAAGTGGATTAACATCTAAAATAAAAGTATTATGATTTTCAGTAATGATAAAGCAATATACGTACAGATAGCCGAGCGATTGAGCGATGAGATTCTGGCGGGCAAGTACAAGGAAGACGAGCGAATACCGAGCGTCAGGGAATACGCCGTACTGCTGAAGGTGAATGCCAACACAGCCGTGAAGGCATACGACCTGCTTGCCACCGACGAAATCATCTACAACAAGCGAGGCCTGGGCTACTTTGTTTCCGTAGGAGCCAAGAAGCTGATTAAGAAAACCCGCAAGAAGGAGTTTATGAAAGAAAGACTCCCGGAACTCGCCCGACAGATGCAGCTTCTCGACATCTCCATCGACGAAGTGAAGGAAGAGTTGGAGAAGAATCTCAATAATATAAAGCTATCATGATGCTGTTTTCTTCAAAAAACACTACCTTTCCTCTATAAAACAAAAATGGATATCTCCGCAAAAGGTAACTAAACATCTGTATAATAAAAATGAGGAACACAAACTTTCTGGCCCAAGCGCAAACAAGGACCTACTCATATAGTTATACTTTACTCTTCGAGTTTGTACTCAAACTGGCTTTCATAGCCGTCCGTCAGTATGGTAAGATTGCGAACGAGGTGTAACCATCACAAAGATTATTTGTGATTTAGAGCACATTGATGCAAGATTTCAGATATGCCGGTCTTGACATTTTAACTCCAGCAGCGAGCACATGGAGATATTCATTTCTGTTTTTTATCACAACTGGCTTATAATTCGGAAATTTTATCTAAATTTGTATTTAAAATATAACCTTTTTAAAACATAACTATGTACTACTGGTTTGTATTCAACAATAAAGGGGAACTTCTCCTTCAGAAATGTGAGGATGGCACTTTCACCATCCCGTATTGCGAGTATGTGCCCGTCACTACCACCCCCAAAACACATATTATGGACATTTCGCCCATGGACAGCGGAGAGGAAGTGAAGGCCCTGCAAGTAGACGACATGCAGATTTGTGCTGACGGCACTTTCGAAGGGTGCGGTCTACGGCAGTCGTACTACAAGCTTTCGCGTCCTCTTTATCTCAAGGCGGGCAAATGCCACGAGCTGCTCTACTGGGACCGCAACACGCAATATTGTGGCGTATGCGGGTCGCCAATGGTGATGGATACAGACATTTCCAAGAAATGCCCCAATTGCGGTAAGACCGTCTGGCCACAACTGGCTACAGCCATTATCGTACTCATAAACCGTGGCGACGACCTGCTGCTGGTACATGCCAAGAACTTCAAGACCGACTTCTACGGATGTATTGCCGGATTTGTGGAGACGGGAGAGTCGCTCGAAGAGGCTGTTAGACGTGAGGTGTGTGAGGAGGCTTCCATATCGATTAAGAATCTGAGATACTTCAAGTCGCAGCCTTGGCCCTACCCTTGCGGACTCATGGTCGGATTCTTTGCTGAATATGACGGGGGCGACTTGAAGTTGCAGGAGTCGGAACTGTCGCGAGGCAACTGGTTTAACAAGAACAACCTGCCTACGATTCCCGAGAGACTCAGCCTTGCAAGAATGCTGATTGACAAATGGCTGGAGGAACATTCATGAATTTTGAGTTTTGAATGTTGAGTGTTGAATTGTTCTCGGCTAACACCTGCGATGAAGAATTGTTCTATGTTGAATTGTAGGAGACTATGGCATCCTCGCCGTAGCCAGAGCAGTTGACGATAATGAATTTTTGATTTAGTGATTAAGATATGAAACAAATAGGTTGGGGATTTATCGGATGCGGTGAGGTGACCGAGAAGAAATCCGGACCGGCATTCAATGAGGTGCCTGGTTCAAGCGTAGTGGCTGTTATGAGCCGAAACGAGGCTAAGGCAAAGTCGTACGCCAAGCGTCATAATATAAAGAGGTGGTACACCGACCCTCAGGAGCTTATTGACGACCCTAACGTCAATGCCGTCTACATAGCCACTCCTCCTTCAAGCCATGCTACATTCGCTATAATGGCTATGAAGGCTGGCAAACCCGTGTATATCGAGAAGCCGTTGGCAGCAAGCTACGAGGACTGTGCCCGCATCAACCGCATCAGCGAGATTACGGGCGTGCCGTGCTTCGTGGCTTACTACAGACGCTACCTGCCCTATTTCCAGAAGGTGAAGAGCATCATCAATTCGGGAACTATCGGCACAATCGTAAATGTCCAGATACGTTTCTCGGTTCCGCCGAGAGACCTTGACTATCAGGACGCCCACAACCTGCCATGGCGCTTGCAGCCGGACATTGCAGGAGGAGGCTACTTCTACGACTTGGCTCCTCATCAGCTCGACCTCCTGCAGGACATTTTCGGAGTCATAACACGTGCTCATGGCTATTGCTCCAACAGGGCACATCTGTATAAGGCTGAGGACTCCATAAGCGCCAGCTTCTTCTTCGAGAACGGTCTGCCGGGTAGTGGCTCATGGTGTTTCGTGGGCCATCAGAGTGCAAAGGAAGACTGCATTGAGGTGATTGGCGACAAGGGAATGCTGTCGTTCTCGGTCTACAATTACGACCCCATACAAGTGGTGACGAGTGCCGGACGAACAAACATTGTTGTGCCTAACCCTTCTTATGTCCAACTGCCTATCATACGCTCTGTAATAGAGCATCTTCAGGGCATAGGAGTGTGCCAATGTACAAGCGTCAGCGCCACACCTGTCAACTGGGTGATGGACCGAATTCTCGGAAAGCTCTAAAATACATGTATTTGAAAAGAACCATAACCATATTGTTGTCCGTATTGATTTCGGGAATGTCTGCCATGGCTCAAACTACGGCAGACACCATCAGTACGCCCCAAAAGTACCGTCACAAGACTTTCTTCCGTGTTGTCGGCAGGACTCTTGGCAGGTTTATGAGGGATTTCAGCGAGGTGGACACCAACTACATCGAACCGCAGAAGTTCAACTACACAGCTATGGTTCAAAACACCAATACTTATGAGATTTACCGCATAGCTACTACTATGGGCAACGACTTCACCTTTGCCCCACTCCCCACCTTCAAGCTCGGACCGTATTTAGGCTGGCGTTGGATTTTCCTTGGCTACACTTTCGACCTGAAGAACATCAACAGCGGAGACAAGCGAACCGAATTTGACCTCTCCATCTACAGTTCACAGCTTGGAGTTGACCTTTTCTACCGCAAGACGGGCAACGACTACAAAATCTCGAAAGCCCAACTCGACACAGACGGCAAGGTGAACACACGCCCGTTAAACGGAATGAACTACGACGGCATTAGCGTAAGCATCAAGGGATTCAACATGTATTACATCTTCAATCACAAGCGGTTCTCCTACCCTGCCGCCTTCAGCCAGTCGACAATACAACGCAAGTCGTGCGGTTCGGCATTGTGCGGCATTGGCTACACACGCCACTCGTTAAGTGTCGATTGGGAGAAGCTGTACAACATCGTTGCCAAAAACCTTGGCGAGGAGACTGCCGAGCGCTACATGGACCCCGAACTGAAATTCAAGAAGATTAACTATACCGACGTCTCGCTTTCGGGAGGCTACGGCTACAACTGGGTGTTCGCCCGCAACTGGCTGGCGGCTGCCTCGTTGTCGTTGGCCCTGGGCTACAAGAGTTCGTCGAGCGACACCAATCACTCTACATTCACGCTCAAGGACTTCTCCTTCCACAACTTCAATATCGACGGAGTGGGACGCTTCGGAATCGTATGGAACAATATGCGATGGTATTATGGTGCCAACGCCATAATCCACACGTACAACTACCATAAGTCGAAGTTCTCTACCAACAACATCTTCGGTAGCCTTAACATTTATGTAGGAGTAAACTTTGGAAGAATGAAATGAAAAACCAGAATATTATGACCACAACGTTTCTATCGCTTGCCGTGGCGTTGCTCGCACAATGCGGCAACCCTTCGGCAAACAACATAAAGCCACAAGCGCAAAATAACGCTAGCAAACAGCAGAACTCGCTACAGCTAAAGTCAAAACCTGCCTATGAGGACTCGTTGTCGTATGGCAAAAGTTCGGTATCCATCACCTATAATAATAAGGTGAAAGACCGGGCAAGAATTGAGCAGATAATGAATAAATACGCCCAGCAAACAGCCGACCCAGCCCTTATAATCGCAATAGCACGCGAATTGCGTGGCATTCCTTACGTGGCAAAGACGCTTGAGGTGAACAAGCAGGAAAAGCTTGTAGTGAATCTTAGCCAGCTCGACTGCACCACTTATGTAGAGAACGTTCTTGCCATTTATCTTTGCATCAAGAACGGCAAGACTTCGGTTGACGATTACGCACACTACCTGCGAATGGTGAGATACCAGAACGGAGAGGTGAGCTATACTGCCCGACAGCATTATTTTACCGACTGGATTTACGAGAACACACAGAAGGGATTCGTCGAAGAGATTCAGTCGCCCAACCCTCCTTTCTCAGCAACCCAGACCTTGCGTATTGACTTCATGAGCACTCACGCTTCGCTTTATCCTATGCTGAAGGACAATCCACAAATGATAGAACGGATAGCCAAGACCGAGCAGCTACTCTCCGGAAAGAAGTTCAGCTACATTCCAAAGTCAGCCATCCACAACACCAAGCTGCTTCGCTCTGCCATCCACGATGGCGACATCATTGCCATCACGACATCAAAGGCAGGACTCGACACGTCGCACATTGGAATTGCCGTGTGGCACAAAGACGGACTGCACATGCTCAACGCCTCACAAATCCACAAGAAGGTTGTAGAAGAGCCTATGATGCTCTATCAATACATGCAGAAGCATCCGTCGCAGACCGGAATAAGAATCGTTAGAGTCAAGACGGAATAGTTTTTATACGCTTATTCATCTACCCCTTTGTCAAGAGCCGTGTGAATGTTTCGCATAAGGCCCGAGTATTTGGCTCGTTTCACGGCACTCCCTTTGAACAAGTGGCGATAATCGTCTTCGGTTAATGAGAGCCAGTCCTCGCGCTTCATCTCAAGCAGTTCTTGCGAGGGCTGGAGCTCGGGGGTAGTGTTGGGGTGGGCAAAGCGGTTCCACGGGCAAGCCTTCTGACAGCAGTCGCAACCGTAAATAGTATCGCCCATTTTATCGGACAATTCAGATGGAATGTCGCCACGGTTTTCTATGGTCTGATAGCTCAGACACAGGCGCGCGTCAAAATCCGACTTTCCCTCACCCATAGTCAGAGCGTGCGACGGACAAGCGTCAATACATGCGTGGCAATTGCCACAACGCGACTCCATCTCCTCATCATACTCCAATTCTACGGGCAGAAACAACTCACCCAAGAAGAACATGCTGCCGGCACGTGGGATTATAAGCTGATGGTTTCGTCCCGTCCATCCAAGTCCTGCCTTCACAGCCCAATAGCGCTCGAGCACGGGAGCCGAATCGCAAAACGCTCTGTACTCCTCAAACCCCAACCGTTCGACAAGCTGCCGTAGCTTTCCCTTCACCACATCGTGGTAGTCCTTGCCAAGCGCATAGGCTGCAAACTGCGGCTGGCCTTCGGGCAGAGTGTGCGATGGAGCATAGTTCAACGCTACCGACACGATACTCTTGAGTCCGTCCATCAGCAGGCGTGGGTCGAAGCGCTTGTCAGGATAGTTCTCCAGATAGTTCATCGTGGCATGCTCGCCATTGTCAATCCATTTGCGGTAGGAATCCACCACCTCCTTGTCCACAGCCGCGGCACGGGCAATGCCACAAGCAAAAAAGCCGAGGTTCTTTGCCTCGGCTTTTATGTTAAGAGATAATTGTCGTTTGTCCATTATCTTTATTACGTTATGTTTCCGTTAGATTCTCATTCAAAAGTCTTGAACTCATAGCCCTGCTCCTTAAGCCATGTGAGCGACTTAGGCAGAGCGGTACGAAGCTTGTCGATGCTCTTGACCGAATCATGGAAAGTAATGATCGAACCATTACGGGCATATCGCCTTACATTATTGAACACATCGTCGGCACTTAGCCATTTTGAATAGTCGCGGGTCACGAGGTCCCACATCACGATGCGATACTTTCGACGCAACCAGATGTATTGGCTATGGCTCATAGCGCCATGAGGCGGACGGAAGAGGTGGGCGCCTATAAGGTCGTTGGCACGCTCCACATCGTCAATATATGTCTTGGCAATATGCTTGAAGCCTCCAAGATGATGATAGGTATGATTGCCCACTTGATGGCCTGCCGCAACAATACTTCTGTAGAGGTCGGGATACTTGCGCACATTGTCTCCTACCATGAAGAAAGTGGCGTGTATCCCAAACTCTTTCAATGTTTGCAGAATGAACGGAGTCGATTCCGGTATAGGTCCGTCGTCAAACGTGAGATATACCGAACGCTCGTTGCGGTTCATTCTCCAGGTTGCACCTGGAAACAACCAACGCAACCATATTGAAGGCTGTTCAATTATCATCGCGATTCAAAAGGTTGTCCGCCCTTAGCCTGATAGACGGCATAGATGGCATTGGCTGCCTTGAGCCATCCGTTTGCCATCTTGGTGTCTACGAGCTGGGCAATGTCTGAAATACCCTGCATGTAATAGAGCTGGCGCATCACATCTGTCTGACACATGTCGAAGCGCGAGCCTTCCTGCGATACATAGTAGTCGGCATACTGCTTGGCGTTGTTCCATACCTGGCGCAGGATACGGGCTGCATCAGCCTTGCATCCTATAATGGCGTAGGCACGTGCCAGGTCAGCCGAACCTGAAACGAATGTGTTGGGCACATTGTATTCGGGTATTGACTTCTCCGCCTTGCGCAGCACCTTCAGAGCCTTGTCGTTCTTGCCCTCCTGTATGAGAGCGAGTGCCAGCTGGGCGAAGAGGTGGCGATGGGTGTAGCACATACGCATTATGGTCTCATCGATATAGAGTCCCTTCTTGTCCAAGCCGCCGAACTTGAAGCGGTTCATCACATTATTATATGTCTTCTCGGTATCGAAGTTCTTTGCACCGGGCTTGTTGGTTGTGAACGGAGTGATGCGGTAAGCCAGACCCTCCTGCACGAAGTTGTCGCCAAGGTTCATGTAGTTGTCCGAACCTACGGTTGCCGCAACATACAGCGGACGTGTCCAGTTGCATTGTGCAAGCATCTCGAGCATCATGAGGTCGTTCTTGTACAGAGCACGCTTGCCGGCGAGCGAGATGACCATACGGTCGGGTATGGTGTCGCATGCCATCATCATTCCGCTCTTCTTCACAGCCTCCTTGTCGATGGTCAGGTAGAGAGTGTCGGTCGGTATTACGTGCATGTCGCTGTTCTTGGTGCGCACCCAGTACTTCATGATGTTCTTCACCTCAAACGGCTGGTCGCCAAACTGAACGCGAGCCTCGGCAGGATGCTCCTTGTAGAAGTTCTGAACCTGCTGCTTCAGCGACGGGTCTACCTGAATGTAGTCGTTGGTGCCCGAGCAGAAGGCGAGACGCGGCCAAGTGATAGGCACAGAAGGCGAATCGTAAGCCGGGCGCTTCATCTGGTCGATATACCAGTCGGTCTGCAGATAAGAGAGGTTGCACACACGTGCGTCGGTACGGAATCCTTCGGTCTCCTGATTATACCACAACGGGAACGTGTCGTTGTCGCCATTGGTGAAGATAATCGGGTTGCCATTGTCCTGAAGCGTCATCAGATAGTTCTGTCCGAAGTCGCGGCAGGTGTAGCGTCCGCTGCGGTCGTGGTCGTCCCAAGTCTGCGAAGCCATCTGTATAGGTACGAGCAGACAGGCCACGCCTATCACGCTGGCAAGAGCCACATCGTTGGTCTTGAGCTTCTTCTTGAGCATATCGTAGAGAGCCAGCACACCAAGACCGCACCATATAGCGAATGCGTAGAACGAGCCGGCATAAGCATAGTCGCGCTCACGGGGCTGCTGCGGAGTCTGGTTAAGATAGAGCACGATGGCAAGACCGGTCATGAAGAAGAGGAAGAACACCACCCAGAACTGGCGGATGCCACGTTGTCCGCGCCAAGCCTGCCAGAAGAGTCCGATAAGTCCCAGCAGCAACGGCAGACAGTAGAACACGTTGTGTCCCTTGTTGTCCTTCAGCTCCTGCGGCAGCTTGCTCTGGTCGCCAAGCATCCAGTTGTCGATAAACGAGATGCCCGTTATCCAGTTGCCGTGCTCGGGTTCTCCACTACCCTGCATGTCGTTCTGTCGTCCGGCAAAGTTCCACATGAAGTAGCGCCAGTACATGAAGTTGCATTGGTAAGAGAGGAAGAATCGTATGTTGTCCCATTGTGTAGGCATCTTCACGGTCACCTGCTCGCCACAGCGGTCGTAGGGCACGTTAGTACCCGTAACGCCACCCAGCCAGCTCTCATAAGCCTGAGCGTGAGCCGACGAATGCATACGTGGGAACAGCATGTTCTGAGCGTAAACGAGCTTGTCCTTGTGCGACACCACGAAGTAAGAGTCCTTCTCTGTGTCAGAAGCCTTCTCCTTGCGTTGCCATATGGCAGCACCTTCCTTACGCTTGGGAATGCACATGTTGCCGTCAACGTCAAAAGCCACCTGCGAGGTGTAAGCCTGACCGTAAAGCAACGGAGAGTCGCCATACTGGTCGCGGCTCAGATACGAGCCGAGCGTGAACACATCCTCGGGCGAGTTCTGGTCCATAGGCGGATTGGCAGCCGAGCGGATCACGATAACGGCATAGCTCGAATAGCCAATCATCAGCATAAGCATGCACAGCAGGGCAGTATTCTTGAAGCGTGCCGACACTACGGGCACGAGCTGCTTGTCTGTCTTCTTGCGATAGTTGAGTCCGAAGTAGATGGCAGCAAGGATGATGATGCCAACGATAGCAGCGCCCCATCCCATTCCGCGAAACGGCACACCCAGCATACCTACCGAAAGTACGAACAAGAGGTTCTGACGCTTGAAGTTGCGGTCGGTATACGACTCATATATAGCCCATATCACGATGGCTACGAGCAGGATGATATAGACAATCTCGCCCGTATTGAACGGACAGCCTAACTGATTGACAAACAGCAGTTCAAACCATCCGGCTACAGTAATGATACCAGGCACGACACCATACAGCACGCCTGCCACGATGACAAACGAGGCGAGCAGAGCCAGCAACGAACCCTTCAGCTCGATGTGCGGATAGCGACGGTAGCAATACACCAGCACGATGGCAGGAATGCAGAGCAGGTTCAGGAGGTGAACGCCAATCGACAGACCCGTCATATAGGCTATGAGCACAAGCCAGCGGTCGCTATGAGGCTCGTCGGCATGGTCTTCCCATTTGAGGATGAGCCAGAACACGATGGCGGTAAAGGCAGAAGAATAGGCATAAACCTCGCCCTCCACAGCCGAGAACCAGAACGTGTCGGAGAAAGTATAGATAAGGGCGCCCACAAGTCCCGAAGCCTCAATGGCAATAAGCTTGCCCATTGTCATCTCGCTCCAGTCCTTCAATATCAGCTTGCGTGCCAGATGCGTAATGCTCCAGAACAGGAACAATATGGTCGTCGCACTCAGCAACGCACTCATCGTATTCACCATCTTTGCCACCTGCGTGGGGTCGCTTGCAAACTGCGAGAAGAGATTAGCCGTGAGCATGAAGAAAGGAGCTCCAGGCGGATGGCCTACTTCCAGCTTGTAGCCGGTTGTAATGAACTCAGGACAGTCCCAGAAGCTGGCTGTCGGTTCAATCGTCGAGCAATATACGAAAGCAGCCACCATGAAGGTAAGCCACCCCAATACATTGTTCACTAATTTGTACTGTTTCATTTAATAATGAGAAATATAAAAATTAAACGTGTATTATCACTACAATCGTATTTTAAGATGCAAAGATACTATTTTTTTGCCACAACGTATTAACCTATCGAACAGTTAATAAAAATTAGCAATAAACGATACTTAAAGACACACCAACCCACATAATTAATACAATCCGGTCAACTTTATCGCTTTATTTTTTGCTTTACGATTAATTCTTTGTATTTTTGTACATTGAAATAAAATCAGACAACGTATTATGACAGAATTGGAAAGACATATAGCTAAATTGCTGCTGGACAACGACTGCGTCATCGTCCCTGGATTCGGAGGCTTTATGGCACACCACATAGCCGCGTCATACGACGAGAAGAGCCACATCTTCCTGCCTCCCACAAGGACAGTAGGGTTCAATCCACGACTCACGATGAACGACTCCGTTCTGGCGCAGGACTATGTCAGCTGCTACGACCTGAGCTATCCCGAAGCCCTGAAGCGCATAGAAAGCGAGGTGGACGAATTCCGCCAGATGATATTGGGCGAGGACGGCGGTCACGAGCTGTGCGGTATCGGACGGCTCTACGCATTAGAAAACGGAGAGTACGACTTCATCCCCAACGACAACGGCATAACCACCCCTGCCACCTACGGCTTCCAGGCATTCGAACTCGACGCCCTGCCAGCCACAGAGTCGGCACCTGAAAGCGCCCCTGCCGCCTCAGCAGCCGACATCCGCAAGACAGAGCCGTCGCCATTCGCAGCCTACAGCCCCATTGCCGATGCAGCCCCTTCACCCGCTCACAACGAGGAGGAAGAGGCCGAACAGCCTACCCTATCGATCAACATCCCCGTCAAGATGCTGCGCCACATGGCAGCCGCATGCATAGTGCTGTTCGTGATGCTCTCCATCCCCTCACGACTGGGCGATGCAAGCACCGGAACAACCAGCCAAAGCGCCATCGACGCCAAATGGCTCTACAAGATAATGCCCAAGGAAATGACAAGCGGCAAGCCCGAGAGCCTCGTAGCCTCAGAAGAGGCAGCCCAAGCCAAAGCCGACGGGCAAGCCGACGAGTCCGACGCCCTGCCCCACTATACTATAGTGCTCGCCAGCCGCGTGTCGCTCAAGAACGCCCAGCACTATGTAGACAAGCTCCACCAGCAGGGAATGACAGAGGCAAGCGTGTGCCGCTACAACGGGTTCACAAAAGTGATATACAGGAAATTCGCCAGCCGTGCCGAAGCCAACAGCGCCTTAAGCCAACTCAAGGCAGACAGCTCGTTTGCCGACAGCTGGATAACAGAAATAAAAACAGAACGACAGACAATAAATGAAAAGAGTAAGATGCCCTAAATGTGACAACTACATCACATTCGACGAGAAGAAATATACCGACGGACAGTCGCTTGTGTTCCAATGCCCGCAATGCGGCAAGCAGTTCGGCATACGCATAGGCGTTTCAAAGCTGCGCAAGACACAGAAGGAGGACACGCCCGAAGAGAACGCCGAGGGCAACGAATACGGCTACATCACGGTCATCGAGAACGTGTTCCACTACAAGCAGGTGATTCCCCTGCAAATGGGCGTCAACACCATCGGACGCTACATGAAGAACAGCGGGGTGAACTGCGCCATCGAGACCAACGACCCGAGCATAGACATCAACCATTGCACCATAACCGTAAGCCGCGACAAGAACGGTAGCCTGAAATACATCCTCAAGGACGGCCCGAGCTACACCGGCACATTTGTAGACAACGTTATACTCGGTGACCGCGAACAAAGACGCATCGAGGACGGCACCCTCTTCACCATAGGCGCAACAAGCATCATTCTGCATACCAATGACGGTGACGAATAACAGACATTGTAAACAAAAAGGGAAGTATAAAATGGAACTATCTGTAAGTTTCGTTTTATACTTCCCTTTATTTTATTAATTAATTTTCAATTCCTCTTCCAGATGCTCATCACCTTGTTCTTCACTACGAGCACATTGGTGGCTGACACCACTACAAACAGTAGGATGCCTACTGCCAATGTGCCCCACATAGAGCCTTCGTCGGTCTCGGGGAAGAGCGTCATGATGACATCCATGTAGTAGGAACGGGCTGCTGCGAGAAGCGCAAAGGCTATGGCAAGGACGGCAAGGTTCAGACCTATGGTGAGCACCTGGTAGGGCATTGCCACACGCTGCGGACTGTAGCCTATGAGCAGCAGGTTCTCGAGCTTGGTGGTGTTCTTCTGCACGAGCAGGTAGATGCTGAGCATGAGGATGTAGATGCTCAGGGCTGAGATGACGAGTCCTACTATGACGACTATTGACACAAGGAGCTTCAGGAAGTAGACTATCTTCTCGGCATCCATATTGTTGTCTGCCATGTCGTAGCCGTGGCTCTCCATAAACTCCGACACACGTGTGTCGGTAGGGTTGTCCACCTCCACAATCAGGCGTGTGGCGCTATTGTCTGAGTCGCTGGAGTATTCCTTGTTGCTCCACTCCATAAATGTCTGCGGCACAAGTATGGAGTTGAGCCTTGACGAGAATCCTATCACCCTGCCCTTAAAGCGTGCGTCCTTGCCGTTGCCGTGAACGAGGAGCGTGAACTCCACCATACCGACGAGTCCCTCGCTTATCTTGGGCAGCGAATGACTTTGGGCAAAACCGAAATTGTACATCGTAATGTACGAACGGGGCAAGATGATGGGCACGGTGGTGTCGCCAGGGGTGTACTGCCACTTGCTGAGCGGAACGTCGACGAAGCGGTCTGGCACGCTCTCAAGAAAGAGTTCGGAATTGAGTATGTTGACTCCCTGCACGCCCATCGAAGCCTCAACCTTATAGTTGGCAGAAACGAACTGCCCTACCCCACGCACAAACTTCTGCGACTGGATTTCGGAGATGTCCGAATTGCTGAACGTATTGGTGCGGCCTGTCAATGTGCTTGCCGTGCCGATGGTCTTGTTGATGATGATGTAGTTGTTCTTCATGAAGCTGTCGTCTCCTGTGAACACGGGCAGCACGTCGTTGTAGAACTGGAAGCCGAACAGGATGATGAGTACGCCAAGCAGGTTGGCAAGCGAGAAGCCAGCAAACTGACCTATGCTGATGTGCTGGCGCAGCAATTTCCATACAAGATTCATAGTCTATATGTTTTTTCGTAATCCAAATCAATGTGTTTTCCAATACTTGTCATCACTACTCCGGCTCCCTGCTTGCGGGCTTCCTCCATGACGATCTGTCCCATCACCCGGGCGTTGTCGTCGTCGAGATGGCTTATGGGTTCGTCAAGCACGATGAAGTCGTAGGGCTGCACAAGGGCACGCATCAGAGCCACACGCTGCTGCTGGCCGAACGACATCTCGCCTATGAGCGACTGCTTCTTGTCGGCTATGCCGAGGCGCTCAAACCATGTGTCGATGGTGTGGCTGTCGGCAAATGACGTGAGGCGGTTCTTTATCTCTACATTCTCCCAAGCCGTAAGCTCGGGAAAGAGGCGCAACTCCTGAAAGAGCAGGCTGACGTGGCGCATGCGCACATCGACCCAGTCGGCTGTCTTATAACCGCGCACATCGTCGTCGCCAAAGAGTATGGTGCCTGTATAGTCGTGACGATAGCCCAACACGTAGCTGCAGAACGTGCTCTTGCCCATTCCGCTTGCTGCCTCAACAAGATAAAGACGACCCTTCTCGAAGACGGCTTCGCTCTGCCATATGTCAGAGTTGATGTCGGTTCTGTCGGAGAAGACATGGGGCAGTACATCCTTGAATACAATTCTTTCCATTGTTATTGATTGTTTTCTTTACTTCATATTCGTTGTTACCCTACTTTATATCCGTTGTCAGCCTACTTCATCACGCAAACCACGGCCTTCACATTGTCTATTATTGGCTTCAGCATGTCAAGCATTCCGCCTGCTGCCGCACTATTGGCTGCGAGCGGCTTGAGATTGAGCACCATTGCCATACGGCTTCCTGCTATCATACGGCTTACTTCGCCGTATATGGGCTGTGAGGGCTTGAGCAGATGCTGGATGGACGCTGGCGCCTGTCCCGATATGGCGTAGAACACGTCGCCCTGCAAGCCGAACGAGAAGCTGGCATCGCCTCCACGGTAGACCCAGCTGCCGTTGGAGCCCGTGATGCTGCATCCCAGCTGGCACGACTGCTTCCAATAGTCTACGTCGGCTGTCCACACGGGATTGTCCACACGGGCAAGCATTGTCATGGCTATGTTGTCCTGCGACATTCCCGAGAACATGAATGCGAGGTCGCCATCGACGCTACGCATTATATTGTCGAAGTCGACGGCTGTGTTGAGTCCCATGAGTACTGCCTGAAGGGAGCGGTCGGACTGGAGGAGCGGCAGAAACTCCTTGCCCTTGACATTGGCAAAGAGTGAAAAGAGCTGGTTGTGCGACATGCTCTGACTGAAGATGCCCTTGACGGGACGGAAGGCGGCACGCGACTTCTTCAGCTCGCGGTCGATGCTCTTGTCGAACGAGAAGCTCTGGCAATCGATGCGCACTATACCGTCCTTGATGTCAACTCCTGCCGCTACAGCCACCTGCGAGGCATCGGCTCCCTTGGGGGCACCCAGCATGAAGGGGGCTGCAAACTTCTCGGGCAGGGCCTGCACCTGAACCACGAATGCCACACGGCTGTCGATGCTGTCCAGCTTGGAATACATTGGGCACACCATTATGCTTGCGTCTTCGTCCTGCTTGAGCATGCGTACTATGCTGCGCTGGGCGTCGGGCAAGGCTGCTGCACTAACGGGGCCGAGCACTACAAGCGAATTGTCGTTGAAGCCTACCGCCCACGAACTGTTGATGTCGGTAAGGCGGCAGTCGCCCTGCTTGCGAATGTCAGACGTTGTGACTGTCTTGAGGGCTTCGAGCAAGGCATCAGAATCCTTCACCCTGGCACACATTCCAAGATTGCCGTCTACCGTCTCGAAGGCGTAAACCTCACGGCTGAGGTCAATCACGTCGGCAGTCTTGTCGCCAAAGGGCAGCAACGAGAGCATCTTGTGCGAACCCGCCACGACAGCTCCGTCTATCTTCATCACAGCCGTGGCAGAGGCTGGTATGGAGCGTACATAATCGTCATTGGAGCATGAAGCCAGGCAGACGGCACATACCGCAACAAGCCAGAGGGCTTTCAGCTTTATAAATATAGGTTTCATAAGTATTGTATTATGGTCGGTGTGTTTTCTCTGTTTTTTATTACAGCTGGCGCTTTGTGAGGTTTGCCATCATGACGGCACTCAGTCCGGCAGTCTCTGTGCGCAGGCGGCTTCTGCCGAGGCTTATAGGCTCGTAGCCATGTGTCATAGCAAGTCGCACCTCGTCGATAGAGAAGTCGCCTTCAGGCCCTACGAGTACGGTCACGGGCTCTTCTGGGGCGATGGTCTGGAGGGTGGCGAAGAGGTCCTTGCGCTCTATCTCGGCATAGCAATGGGCTATGAACTTGCGTCCCTCGCGTGGACGGACTACGAAATCGCCGAACGGCTCCATTTCGCCCACCATGGGCTTGTGGGCCTTGTGGCTCTGCTTCATAGCCGACACTACGATGCGCTCCACACGATCGGTACGCAACGTCTTGCGCTCGGAGAACTTGCAGTCGAGGAAGTCAAGTTCGTCAAATCCTATCTCGGTAGCCTTCTCAGCCATCCACTCTATGCGGTCCATCATCTTGGTAGGGGCAATGGCAAGCGTGATGCGTCCGTTCCACTCGCGCTCGCACGGCAGTTGCTCAAGGATGTTGTACATGCAATGCTTGCCCGAAGCCATGCTCACCTCGGCATCGAAGAGTCCGCCCTCGCCGTCGGCAAGAATCATGCGGTCGCCACTCTGCAGCCGAAGCACACGCACGGCATGCTTGGCTTCCTCCTCGGGCAGTTCGCCTGCACTTGCAGCATTGGGAACGTAAAAATATCTTACTTCTTTCATAGTCTTCTACAATTTTTTCATAGTTTCACAATGGCCATGCTGTCAACCTGGCACAACAAAACCGTGCAAAGTTACTATCTTTTTCAGAAATACAATAATATTGAATAAAAAACTTGTTTAAGTCAGAATAAAAGCGTACCTTTGCAAGGTTTTTGGGCACATTTGTCCAAAACGCGCAACTTTTATAAAAAGCCGTAGAAAGTTTAAGGTATACAAGATGAGACAACTTAAGATTCAAAAAAGTATTACAAACCGTTCGAGTGAAGCACTGGATAAATATCTCGTCGAGATTGGACGTGCCCCGCTTATTTCCATTGACGAGGAGATAGAGCTGGCACAGAAAATCAAGAAGGGCGGTCCGGAGGGCGAGCGTGCCAAAGACAAACTGGTAACAGCCAACTTGCGATTTGTAGTATCCGTAGCAAAACAGTATCAGCATCAGGGTTTGACACTGACCGACCTCATTGACGAAGGCAACATCGGCCTTATTAAGGCAGCACAGAAGTTTGATGAGACACGCGGATTCAAGTTCATCTCGTATGCTGTATGGTGGATTCGCCAGAGCATCTTGCAGGCCATTGCCGAACAGAGCCGTATCGTTCGTCTGCCCCTCAACCAGGTGGGTTCGCTCAACAAGATCAATCACGAGATCAACAAGTTTGAGCAGGAAAACCAGCGTCATCCTTCGGTTTCGGAGCTGTCTGACGCTACAAAGATTGACGAGGAGAAAATCGGACAGAGCCTTATGGCTGACGGACACCACCTCAGTATCGACGCTCCCTTCCAGGACGGTGAGGACAACTGTATGCTCGACGTAATGCCGAGTGGCGACGACAGCCGTACCGACCGTCAGGTAGACCACGAGTCAATGGCTCTCGAGCTGAACTCCGTGCTCAACAAGGTGCTCAAGGACCGCGAGATTACTATCATCCGCGAGTGCTTCGGCATTGGTTGCCACGAGAAGGGTCTTGAGGAGATTGGCGACCAGCTCGGACTGACACGCGAGCGTGTGCGCCAGATACGCGAGAAGAGTATTGCCAAGCTTCGCGACAGCGGCAACGCCAAGATTCTCATGAAATATTTAGGCTAAATTTTAATTGTTCAAGTAAGCGGCGGACAGTTAGCTTCCGAACTGGCTGTCACTTACGAATAAAGCACCATTGGAAAAGAAAACCATGTTTTCAATTCTGATGGTGCTTACTTTTTTATCAGCCACGTTGCTGATTTTCTATTTCTTTACTACCGACTCCAGCATTATCACTTTCTCGAAATCCCCTACCCCATACATGTCGAGCAAGTCCATATCGGCTGCAAAGGCAGAGGCAAGGCATTCGCCCTTATTGTCGGTTTCCATGGCAGAGACGTAACGACTGAACATGCGGCTGGCTTCGCCATTCCTGTGAAGCAGCCATTTGGCGTAGCCGCAATTGAGCAAGTCGTCGGCAACATCCGAGCCGTCAGCCACAAGAGCATCATAGATACGTTCTGCCTCGTCGGGCTTATGGTTCATCAGATGTCCCCAGGCAATGGCGCGCTTTACATTGCGGTCGGAACCGTCTTCGTAGTCAAGACGATAGAGACGGTTCATTCCTTCGCGCACATCGCCACTATTAATCAACGCCAGACTCATATATATTGTCAGACGCTTGGATAGGTGTCCTGCGGTTTCCAATCGGTTGCAGATGCCTACAACGTCATCGTACCTGCGCAACATGAACGAAGCCTCCGCCAAGCCTGCCATTGCCTGCTCGCGCCTCTCATTTTTTGCAACTACGCGTGAAAACAATTCGTACGACGCGTCATAGCTGCCTGTCTTCAAATAGGCATTGCCAAGAAGCAGAGAAAGGTCGGCACTTTCGGCTCCCGACTTGACGACAGACTCTGCAAGGGCCACTACAGCATCATACTGACGCCACTTGAACAGCAAGCGCCCTACCTCAACCGCCTCGTGCGACATAAACCGGGCAAGCGACTGATTCATAATGAAAAGATAGCCTAATGACGCTCCATCTGCAGTCTTGCCGAACGGATTGCGAAAATCCTTGCTGTTGGGGAACAGCCTGAAGAAGCGGTACAAATCTTGTAAATACATCCTGCGCACATAGACAGGCGAACCAATTTCGGCTGCCACACTATCGGGAAACGAAGCGCTTCCACCCTTCAGCATCTCCTGAGCATCGGCTGGCAAACGGTCGAAGATGGAAGCTATTGCAAACACAAACGAATACTTGTCGGAATCGCAGAACGGTCCGCGCGACACCATATTCTTTATAGCCGCAGCATTGTCGCCCTTCAAGGCGTTGGCCACATCGGGATGCTCGGCATAGAAAGGCGTAAACCAGTTGCTTATCTCGCTGAAGAAGGCAAACCGCTTCATGTGGGAGAAGCCTCCGAAATAGATGTCGCTGCCCTTGCGTTGCATCTCCATCATACGGTTCATCTTATCTTCTATCTCAGCCATATTGCTGTCGGCATCTTCATTGCCCAATATCTCGTCGAGCGACGAGTCTTCGCAACTGTCCGACTCCATGCGCCAGTTCTTCAATCGGCTGTTCTTGACGAATGTGGGGATAATGTTGGTCTGAATCTCTCGGCTGTCGGTCTCAGTACGCTCACAATACAGCAGCTGCACCTGAACCTCCATGAGTTCACGACGCACCTGCTCCGTTGAACTCAGACGATGCAAAGCCTCTCCAACATTAGGGAACAGACTGACCACTCCCTCGTCGGGCATCGTTAACGCCAAACCCACAATGGCACGCTGGCGCAACGCAACGTCATCGCTTTGCTCGTAGACAGCCACAAGCGTAAGCCACTTCTCTACATCAAACACTACAAGCAGGGCCATGGTCAAGGCACTCACAATAAGCTGCGCGTCAGTATGGTCGACAATGGGCGAAAGCAGCAATGACCTGTACGAACCGGCTGTCTCCTCGGTCCATTGTCCCGAAACGAGCAGGCTGTTGAAGAGACCTTCCATATAGCGCTGGTGATTGGCATACAGCCGGGCAAGAGTCTGATTCTGTACGCCATCCATCTGAAGCGAACACATCGCCACGTCCTGAACAAAGGCTTCCAGTTGAGCAAGCACAGACTCCTGGCTGATGCGACGGCTTGCAGCTATGTTCTGGGCTTGCACCAGCGTACGACGCTTGCGCATAACAGAAGCAAGACGCACGGTATTGTACAGTCTGTAAGTGCGCTTCAGCATTCCAGCATAAATGTCGGCAGCCTTAGGGTCGCACATGTCACTCAGGAAGCAGTCTGCCATAAGGCTGTATTCCGACTCCAAGCGTTCGAGTTCCTCCTCGCCTTCGGCAATAGCCAAGTCTGCCATACGTTGGCGCAACATGCGCAAGGTACGAGGCACATTACGCTCCACAAGAATTGTGTCGTTGATAGTTGAAGCCATAAAAATCATCGTTTGGTGGCAGCCACAGCCTCTATGTCCTTCTGGCGTGGCTTGCTTATGTGTTCAAATCGAGTCTTGGGCAAAGCCTTCACATAACGCTCGTCGAGCTTGTAATACTTATGCAGCAATTCGTAATAATGCGGAATTCCGTATTTGTTCAACGAATCGCAGGCAGCATTATACGCCTTCTCAAAAAGACCGATCTGCGCCTTGCGACGCTTGTCCTTCATAGCGTCGTCGCGGAAAGCAACCACTCCAAGCTTCACGCCCTTCTTCTGTCCGTCGTAAATCGACTCATGTCCGTTAAGACGTGCCACAGTAGCCTGAGGCTCGGCAAGCCACATGGCATCCATCTCGTTGTTGAGCAGCATAGCCTGGCGCACAAACACATCGTTCACCTGTATTCTGAATACAACCGATGAGGTCTTCACGCCTTCGAGTACAACGTCAGTAAGATAGTCGGTAGCCGAAAATCTTGTCATGGCTACCATCTTGTCGCCAAGCTGGTCGAGCTTCTTTATTCTCGCCTTGCGGTTGGTGAACAGATACCAATTGGCATTTGTAGCCGACACATACTGCAAAGGCGTTCCTTCGCGCTTCAAGCGTTCGGTACGCACAAGGTCGCTAACCAGTCCCTCAACGCTACGTCCGGCAACAGCCGTGTCGCAATCCATCTGTGCCGTGAAATAACGCAAGCGCAAGTCAAGCCGTGCCGTATCGTACAGCACACGCTCCTTAGCCACAAACAAAGGCAGACAGTCGAGCGTTGGCACGACGGCTATTTTCAGAGCGAGCGAATCCTCTCTGTGCAGTCTTGCACGTTCGGCTCGCGACAAGCGTCGTTGCTCATCGTAAGATTTTCCACACGATATGGCCAGAGCCGCAAATATAATGCAAATAAAAAAGCTTTTCATATTCATAAAGCAAAAGTAATAATAAATTTTGTAACGACGAAAAATATTAGTACTTTTGTAGTATAGCGACAAAAAGTCAAAAAACAGACATCAGCACATGGCAAAAACAAAAACAGTATATGTATGCAGCAACTGCGGACAGGAGTCGACGAAATGGATTGGCAAATGTCCAAGCTGCGGACAATGGAACACATTCAAGGAAATGCACATCGGCACGTCGTCGCAAGACAACGCTTCGGGAAGCCTGTTCAGCCACAGCCATTCTGCCACAAGCAAAAGCCGACCCGTAAAGTTGTGCGACATTCCATCGCACGACGACCCTCGCATCGATATGCACGATAACGAACTGAACAGAGTTCTCGGTGGCGGACTTGTTGCAGGCAGCATCGTGCTGCTTGGAGGCGAACCGGGCATTGGCAAGAGTACGCTCACATTGCAGACCGTGCTCAACATTCCCGACAAGACCATATTATATGTCAGCGGTGAGGAAAGCGCCCATCAGCTTAAGATGCGAGCCGAACGACTCATGGCTGGCAGCACGTCGGTAGCATGCGATGCCAACAACATCAATATTCTGTGTGAGACTTCGCTACAAAGAATATTCGAATACGCCGAAGAAATCAAGCCGCAGATTGTTGTCATCGACTCCATACAGACCATTGCTACGGAAGACGTTGACAGCAGTCCTGGCAGCATCACCCAGGTGCGCGAGTGTGCTGCGTCGCTATTGCGATTTGCCAAGACTACGGGCACTCCAGTCATCCTGATAGGACACATCAACAAGGAAGGCACGCTTGCCGGACCGAAGATTCTGGAACATATCGTCGACACTGTAATACAGTTTGAGGGCGACCAGCATTACATGTACCGCATTCTGCGCTCTATAAAGAACCGATTCGGCAGCACGTCCGAACTCGGTATCTACGAGATGCGACAGAGCGGACTGCGACAGGTGAGCAACCCTTCCGAACTGCTGCTCTCACAAGACCACGAGGGCCTGTCGGGCGTGGCAATCAGTTCAGCCATAGAGGGAGTGCGGCCTTTCCTTGTAGAAACCCAAGCTCTCGTTTCTTCTGCAGCATACGGCACTCCGCAACGCTCGGCTACAGGCTTTGACGGACGGCGACTCAACATGCTTCTCGCTGTGCTTGAGAAACGTGTCGGATTCAAGCTTACACAGAAAGACGTGTTCGTAAACATAGCCGGAGGTCTGCGCGTCACCGACCTTGCAATGGACCTGAGCGTAATAGCAGCCGTATTGTCGAGCAATGTCGACACAGCCATCGAACCCGGTTGGTGCATGGCAGGCGAAGTGGGACTAAGTGGCGAGGTGCGCCCTATCAACCGCATCGAACAACGCATAAGCGAGGCTGAGAAATTGGGATTTACCGACATAATACTCCCCAAGCACAACATATCAGGACTCGACACAAGCAGATACCACATCAAGATACATGCAGTACGCAAGGTGGAGGAAGCCCTGCGTGAACTGTTCGGATAATAATTTTAAACGATAAAATAACAATATAAAAATGAAGAACTCTGTAATAATAGTAAGCGGAGGAATGGACAGCATCACCCTGCTCTACGACCATAAGGACGAAATAGCTCTCGGCATCTCGTTCGACTATGGCAGCAACCACAACGCCCGTGAGATTCCGTTCGCAAAGATGCATTGCGAACGACTCGGCATAAAGCACATCACTATCAACCTCGACTTCATGCACCAGTATTTCAAGTCGAGTCTGCTTGACGGAGCCGACGCAATACCCGAAGGACACTATGCCGACGAAAACATGAAGTCGACAGTAGTGCCTTTCCGCAACGGCATTATGCTCTCGATAGCCATAGGCATTGCCGAGAGCAACGGCCTCGACCAAGTGTTCATAGCCAATCACGGTGGCGACCATACCATATATCCCGACTGCCGTCCGGAGTTCATCAACGCCATCGACTCGGCTGCCAATGCCGGCACATACAACAATGTGCACGTTGTAGCTCCTTACACCAAAATCACCAAGAGCGACATTGCCAGACGCGGCAAGGAACTGGGATTGGACTACACCGAGACATGGAGCTGCTACAAGGGAGGCGAGAAGCATTGCGGCAAGTGCGGCACATGCGTTGAACGCAAGGAAGCCCTAAGAGATGCGGGCATTGACGACAATACCGAATACGAAGAATAAGACACATATAAAATTGTCGCCCTTTTCTTCGCTTTATATTCAAAAATTTAGTAAATTTGCGCTCAAGTATTGCACATTATATAATATGATGCAATCAGAAGGACAGATTATTTCTAACTTTTAAATAAACACATAACAGAAATGAAAATCGAAGATTTCAACTTTGCCGGTAAAAAGGCAATCGTACGCGTTGACTTCAACGTACCATTGGACGAGAACGGAAATGTAACTGACGATACCCGTATCCGCGGTGCCCTTCCTACATTGAAGAAGGTGCTCGCTGACGGCGGTGCCCTCATCATGATGAGCCACATGGGCAAGCCTAAGGGCAAGGTTAACATGAAGCTCTCTCTGAGCCAGATCGTTCCTAACGTTTCTGCTGCTCTCGGCGTTGAGGTTAAGTTCGCTAAGGACTGTGGCAACGCTTCTGAGGAGGCTGCTGCTCTGAAGCCGGGCGAGGCTCTGCTTCTTGAGAACCTCCGCTTCTATCCTGAAGAGGAAGGCAAGCCTGTAGGCGTAGAGAAGGGCACACCTGAGTTCGACGCTGCCAAGAAGGAGATGAAGGGTCGTCAGCAGGAGTTCGCTAAGAAGCTCGCTTCTTATGCTGACTGCTACGTAATGGACGCCTTCGGTACTGCTCACCGCAAGCACGCTTCTACAGCCGTTATCGACGAGTACTTCGACAAGGATCACAAGATGCTCGGCTACCTTATGGAGAAAGAGGTTAAGGCCGTTGACGCTGTTCTCGGCAACATCAAGCGTCCGTTCACAGCCATCATGGGTGGTTCTAAGGTTTCTACAAAGATCGGTATCATCGAGAACCTCCTCACAAAGGTTGACAACCTCATCCTTTGCGGTGGTATGACTTACACATTCTCTAAGGCTCTCGGCGGCAAGATCGGTATGTCTATCTGCGAGGACGACAAGCTCGACGTAGCTCTCGACGTTATCAAGAAGGCTAAGGAGAACGGTGTAAACCTCGTACTCGGTACAGACTCTATCTGTGGCGACGACTTCAAGAACGACTGCAACACACAGGTTTGCCCGTCTAATGACATTCCTGACGGTTGGGAAGGTATGGACGCAGGTCCTGAGACACGCAAGGCTTTCGCTGCTGCTATCAAGGGTGCCAAGACTATCCTCTGGAACGGTCCTGCAGGCGTATTCGAGTTCGACAACTTCGCTGGCGGTTCTAAGGCTATTGCTGATGCTATCGCTGAGGCAACCAAGGAGGGCGCATTCTCACTCATCGGTGGTGGCGACTCTGTAGCTTGCATCAACAAGTTCGGCTTGGCTGATCAGGTTTCTTACATCTCTACTGGTGGTGGTGCTCTGCTCGAGGCTATCGAGGGCAAGGTTCTTCCGGGTGTAGCTGCTATTGAAGCTTAATATATTATATAAGGTGTGCCGATGCTGGCACACCTTAATAAAAAGACTAAGGGCACAGAAAGAAATATCCTTCTGTGCCCTTTTTATGTGCAGTTAACTGTATAATTACATTCCCTGGTTGATTGTGCGCGAAAGCACGTCAAGCTGCTGCTCACGTGTAAGCTTAACGAAGTTTACAGCATATCCGCTGACACGGATTGTAAGCTGCGGATACTTCTCAGGATGATCCATTGCGTCGAGCAGGAGATTGCGGTCGAACACATTCACGTTGATGTGCTGTCCGCCAGTCGGTGTGAAGTAACCGTCGAGCAATGATACAAGGTTCTGAGCGCGCATATCCTCAGTCTTGCCCAAAGCCGAAGGAGCAATAGCGAATGTATAAGAGATACCGTCGCGTGAGTGCTGGAACGGAAGCTTAGCCACCGAAGCCAAGGCAGCTACAGCGCCCTTAACGTCACGAGCATTCATCGGATTGGCACCCGGAGCAAATGGTACGCCCTTCTCACGACCATCAGGTGTAGCACCTGTATTACGACCATAAACCACGTTAGAAGTGATAGTGAGCAAGCTCTGTGTCGGAACAGCATCACGATAAGTACGATGCTGACGCAGATACTCCATAAACTTCTCTGTGAGCGAGATAGCTATCTCGTCAGTCTCATCATTATTGTTGCCGAACGGAACATACTCGCCCTCCTCTATTTTGTAGTCAACAGCCAGACCGGTCTCGTCGCGTACGATACGGATGCGGCAGTTCTTCATAGCAGCGATAGAATCGGCTACAATCGACAATCCGGCAATACCGGTAGCACGTGTGCGCTCAACGTCACCATCGTGCAAAGCCATTTCGAATGCCTCATAGTCGTACTTGTCGTGCATGTAGTGAATGATCTTCAGAGCATTGACGTAAGTCTTGGCAAGCCATCTCATCATCTGCTCAAACTTAGGCATAAACTCCTCATAAGTGAGGTAATCGCCAGTAATAGGAGCAAAGCGAGGAGCAATCTGCTCACCCGACATCTCGTCACGGCCACCGTTTATAGCGTAAAGCATACACTTGGCAAGGTTGGCACGAGCGCCGAAGAACTGCATCTGCTTGCCAATCTTCATAGGTGACACACAGCAAGCAATACCGTAGTCGTCGCCAAGATCAGCACGCATCAGGTCGTCGTTCTCATACTGTATGGCACTTGTGTCGATGCTCACCTTAGCGCAATACTTCTTCCATGACTCTGGCAGACGCTCACTCCAGAGCACAGTAAGGTTAGGCTCAGGCGACGGTCCCATATTATATAAGGTGTGGAGGAAACGATAGTCGGTCTTTGTAACCATCGAACGTCCGTCAATACCCATACCGCCGATAGAAGCAGTAGCCCAAATCGGGTCGCCTGAGAAGAGGTCGTTATATTCAGGAGTACGGAGGAAACGAACGATACGAAGCTTCATTATCATCTGGTCGATAAGCTCCTGTGCCTCTTCCTCAGTAATCACGCCATTCTTCAAGTCGCGCTGGATATAGATGTCGAGGAATGCACAAACACGTCCCAATGACATGGCAGCACCATCCTGATCCTTAACGGCACCAAGATAGCCGAAGTAAGTCCACTGAACAGCCTCGCGTGCGTTCTGAGCAGGACGAGTCACGTCAAATCCGTAGGCAGCACACATACGCTCAAACTGCTTAAGAGCCTGGATCTGCTCCGAAACCTCCTCACGATGACGTACAATCTCCTCGGTAAACTCCTGGATGTCAATACGCTTGAAGTAGCGCTTCTTCTCCTCAATAAGATTAGCTGTACCGTAGAGAGCAATACGACGATAGTCGCCGATGATACGGCCACGGCCGTAAGCGTCAGGCAGACCGGTAATGATGTGGGCATGGCGTGCAGCCTTGATGTCGTCGTTGTATGCTGAGAATACGCCCTCGTTGTGAGTCTTGCGATATTTGGTGAAAATAGTCTTTGTAGCAGGATCAAGATCATAACCATACGACTTAAGAGCCTTCTCAACCATACGAATACCACCCTTCGGGAAGATACCACGCTTCAAAGGCACATCAGTCTGCAGACCTACAACAACCTCACTCTCACGGTCAATATAACCGGCACCGTAAGTATCGATGCTCTGCGGCAAAGTGGTCTCAGCGTCATAGACACCCTTCTCACGCTCTACCTCAAACATCTTTGAGAGGAGATTCCACAGATGAGTGGTACGCTCAGTCGGACCTACGAGGAATGACTCGTCGCCGTCGTATGCCTCATAATTAGATTGAATAAAGTCACGTACATCAATTTCGCGCTTCCAATTGGAACCCTTGAAATCGTTTTGCAAATTTTGAAGAATCATAATTTGTAGTTTAAATTGTGTATTGAATAATATCCAATTGCAAAATTAAGACATTTTCCCCATTCCCACAAGAAACAAGCCCTATAAGGTGACAAAATCATAATTTATCGGTACTTATTCGGGGCTACAGAACCTCTTTCACAAAATCACACGCCAAATTTGCCCCATTTTCAAAACTTTTTGTAACTTTGCCGTCCATTAGAATAGAAACGTAGAAATATATAACAAATGGAATATATGTCACAAGAGTGCTACGACAAACTCGTAGCCGAACTCCGCCATATGGAACAGGTAGAGTTGCCACAAGTGCGCGATGCCATAGCCGAAGCCCGCGACAAGGGCGACTTGAGCGAGAACTTCGAATATCATGCAGCCAAGCGCGAGCAAGGTCGTCTGCTGGGACGCATCAGCTACAAGCAGAAAGTGCTTGAGAATGCACGCGTAATCGACAAGACACGCCTTAAGGCTGACGTGGTAGGTATATTAAGTAAGGTGAAGATAACCAACCTCAACAACAAGCGCAGCATGTCGTACACAATTGTGAGCGCATCAGAGGCAAACCTTACCGAAGGAAAGATTTCAGTAAAATCGCCTATAGCACAGGCTTTGCTCAACAAAAAACCAGAAGATATAGTAGAGGTACGTGTTCCTGCAGGCATGTTGCGCTTGCGAATTGACAGTATTGAGCTGTAAATTCACATAAAAGATGTTAAACATTCATCTAAACCATGAGGCAATGTTTGTCATCTAATTAAAAAAGAGTACCTTTGCACCCGCAATTTTGCAAAAAGTAATTATATTTTAATTTTTAACAACAATGAATCGATACGAAACCGTTTTCATTTTGACTCCCGTTTTGTCTGATGAACAGATGAAGGAAGCGGTCGCAAAGTTCAAGAAGCTCCTCACCGATAACGGTGCAGAGATTGTGAACGAGGAGACCTGGGGACTCAAGAAGATGGCTTATGCTATTCAGAAGAAGTCAACAGGATTCTATTGCCTGCTCGAGTTCAAGGCTGAGCCTACAATCGTTAAAACTCTCGAAACTGGCTATCGCCGCGACGAGAAAGTTATTCGTCACATGACAGTTAAGCTCGACAAGTATGCTGCACAGTATGCTGAGAAGAGACGTAACAAATTTGCAAACAAGGAGGCTTAAATTATGGCAGCAGTAGAATCAGAAATTCGCTATTTGACTCCACCTTCAGTGGACACACGCAAGAAGAAGTATTGCCGTTTCAAGAAGAGCGGTATCAAGTACATCGACTATAAGGATCCTGAGTTCCTCAAGAAGTTCTTGAACGAGCAGGGCAAGATCCTTCCCCGTCGTATCACAGGTACATCTTTGAAGTATCAGCGTCGCGTAGCACAGGCTGTTAAGCGTGCTCGCCAGATTGCTTTGCTTCCTTACGTAACCGATTTGATGAAATAATTATTAAGGAGGACAACAAGCAATGGAAATCATACTTAAAGAAGATATTATCGGACTGGGTTACAAGAACGACATCGTTAATGTAAAGAGTGGTTACGGCCGTAACTACCTCATTCCCCAGGGCAAGGGTGTAATCGCATCTGAATCAGCAAAGAAGGTTCTCGCTGAGAACTTGAAGCAGCAGGCTCACAAGCTCGCAGCTATCAAGGCTGAGGCTGAGAAGAAGGCTGAGCAGCTCAATGGCGTAGAGCTCGTTATCGCCGCTAAGGTTAGCGCTACTGGTGCTACTTACGGTTCGGTTAACGCTGCTATCGTAGCTGAGGAACTGAAGAACAAGGGCATCGAGGTTGATCGCAAGATCATCACAATGCGCGACATCAAGCACGTTGGTGACTTCGAGGCTACAATCCACTTCCACAAGGAGGTTGAGGTTAAGGTTCCCGTTAAGGTCGTAGCAGAGAACGCTGCTGTAGAGACTCCCGTTGAGGAAGCTCCTAAGGCAGAGGCTGCACAGACAGAGGAGACAGCTGAGTAATTTTTTACAGCAAACCAAATAAAAAGGAGGAAAGCAGCAATGCTCTCCTCCTTCTTTTTTATTGTTATTTCTTGATTATTTACCGAAATAACGCTTGTACAATCCCATGAAGCCAGCGCAATGACGAGCCTCGTCCTTTGCCATCTCATGAACCGTATCGTGTGTTGCATCCATACCGGCAGCCTTAGCGTTCTTTGCTATACGGAACTTGTCCTCACATGCACCACGCTCAGCAGCAATACGTGCCTCAAGATTACTCTTTGTATCCTTCAATACATCGCCCAGCAATTCAGCAAACTTGCTTGCATGTTCTGCCTCCTCAAAAGCATAACGTTTGAATGCCTCAGCAATTTCATGATATCCCTCGCGGTCAGCCTGACGACTCATAGCCAGATACATACCAACCTCACCACACTCACCATTGAAGTGGGTCTCAAGATCCTTAATCATCTCAGCAGTTGCATCTTCATTGCGTGCAGCACCAAGAGTGTGAACAGTTGCGAAAGCCGGACCGTCTGTCGGGTCTTCCAATTCCTTGAACTTGCTTGCCGGAGCCTTGCATACCGGACACTTCTCAGGAGCTTCTGTACCTTCATAGATATAACCACATACTGTGCAAATAAATTTCTTCTTCATAATGTTATTGTTTTAAAAGTTTATAATTCAGTTTTCATTCTTTTCCTTCATACATTCGCTACACACACCCTTGTAATACAGCTGTACGTCGTCAACCGAATGTCCGCCCACCGTCTTGCACGACAGCAAGGGCGAAACCTCATCGAATATATCGTACACCTTTCTACATTGCTTGCAATAGAAGTGAGCATGCGCATTGACATTTCCGTCATAGCACACTCTATGCTCATCTATCGTGATCATCTGAGCCGCATTGTTCTCCGACAGCAGACGTAGAGTGTTATAAACTGTAGTGCGACTAAGAGTAGGCATCTTGCCACACAAGCCACGATAGACATCGTCGACCGTGGGATGGGTATAGTGCGTTAGCAAATAATGCATTATCGCTATACGCTGTACAGAGGGCTTTACACCGCACTCTGTCAAACGGGCTATTGCTTCTTTTGAATTCATATTCTTGTTTTCTACATTTGCAAAGATACAACATTATCTGGGACAAGCAAAGAAAAGTTGTAATTTTTACAACTTTTAATTCATTGTAATAGAAATGCACTTTCTTGTATAGTTCTTCTCAAATAAAACAACTGTTTATACCAATTTGCATAAACTTATGCACTATATGATACACGTGTTTATCACATTTGGTGCGCATTCTCATATAAATATATATTAAGAATACGTCAATTCAAAATGCTATTGCTTTTTGGTAATTACTTAAACAAAAATTGCTATCTTTGCAGTATAAGAAATATACAACAATGGCAAAAATAAAAATCGAAACACCAAAAGGCGACATCATAGTACGCCTTTACGACGACACCCCAAAACATCGTGACAACATGCTGAAGTTGATTGGCGAAGGTTTCTACAATGGAACACTTTTCCATCGCGTGATAAAGGACTTCATGATACAAGCCGGAGATCCCGACTCGAAGGGTGCGCCAGCAGGCAAACATCTCGGAGCTGGCGGTCCGGATTATACAATCGAAGCCGAAATAAAGCCAAATCTCTTTCACAAACGAGGCGCACTGTGTGCTGCACGTCTTGGCGACGAGGTGAATCCTAACAAGGAATCGAGCGGTAGCCAGTTCTACATTGTATGGGGCGACATATACAAGACAGCCCAACTGAAGCAGATGGAGAAGCAAATGAAGCAGAATCAGGAAATTACCACATTCAACGATCTTGTGACATATCACAAAGACAAGATTATGGAAATGCGACGCAACCGCGACCGTGTCGGACTGCAGGAACTGCAAGACTGTCTGCAGAAGGAGGCCAAAGAGATTTGCCGACAGCAACCTGTAGGCTTTACCGAGGAGCAATTCAACACTTATACTACAATAGGCGGAACACCTTTCCTCGACAGAGAGTACACTGTATTCGGCGAGGTAGAAAGCGGACTGGATATCGTAGAGCAAATAATAAAAGTAGATACCGATTCTGCCGACCGTCCTAAAGAAGACATCGCAATCAACAATATTGAAGTTGTTGAGCAATAATAAACTGACAACATAAGAGATGATTTCTAAAGACAGTATTGAATCGGCGTATTGTTTCTTTCATCAAAAATGGCGTGTGTACTCTTATAGCAACAACTTGCGTCAGAAAGACGACATTGAGTACTCCATAGCCTCTTATGTTGAGTCGATGAACCGTCAGCTATACGAAACTATAGCTGACGGCAAATCAGACTTTCTAACTGACCACACATCTTTTTCGATAGATATGCAAGCAGCCATAAGTAGACTTGACATTATGGCCGCCGAAACAGACAAACAATAACGGAAATAATAATCAGCTCATGAATACCGTACATAAGGCACTTACCATATACAAAGCCAGTGCAGGAAGTGGTAAAACTTTCACACTATCCATTGAATATATAAAACTGCTAATAAATGACCCTACGAACTATCGCTCTACACTTGCCGTAACCTTCACAAACAAGGCAACTGAAGAGATGAAGATTCGTATACTAAGTCAATTGTACGGTATATGGAAACAACTGCCTGACTCAAAAAGCTATATTGAGAAGATTAAGGCAGACATGGACATAACAGAAGAGTTCATGGCTGAACGTGCAGGCATAGCCCTACACAACATAGTGAATAACTATAGCTATTTTCGAATAGAAACAATCGACTCTTTCTTTCAAAGTGTTCTGCGCAATCTGGCACGAGAACTTGACCTAACCGCCAATCTGCGCGTAGAACTGAACGACTTTCAAATAGAGCGTAATGCAGTAGACACTCTGATAGACAATCTCTCGGAGAACGACCAGCTATTGGCATGGATTATGGAATACATCCAAGAGAACATACAAGACGACAAGAACTGGAACGTAATAGGACAGATAAAGAAATTCGGCGAGAACATTTTCCGTGAATTCTATAAGACCAATAGCAAGCAACTGAATGCAAAGTTGCTTGAAGAGGGATTCTTCAAACAATACACAGCGAAATTGCGCAAATTGCGCAATGAGGCAGAAGCAGAAATAGTTAATGAAGCAGAATTGTTCTTTGATATTCTAAACAGCCATGGCATAGATATACAGGATCTGAGCTATGGCAAAAGTGGCCCTGCCGGATATTTCATAAAGATACGATCGGGAATATACGACGAGAGCTTGATAACCGGTCGGGTAAAGACTGCTATGGACAATGGTAACGGAGAGGGATGGGTGAAGAAATCAGCCACTCCAGAACTCAAAGCCATTGCCGAATCGAAACTTGCTCCAACATTGATAAATGCCGAAGACGTAAGAAGCCGCAACTGGCCAATCTATCAATCGGCAGTACTCACCTTGCGCCACCTAAACCAGTTGCGCTTGCTCAACAGCATAGAGAACAAAGTGAGAGACATGAATCAGGAAGCCAACCGATTCCTATTGAGCGACACCCACACCCTACTCCATTCGCTGATAAAAGACAGTGATTCGCCATTCATATTTGAGAAAATCGGCTCTCGACTCAACAACATCATGATTGACGAGTTTCAGGACACGAGTACTGTACAATGGCAGAACTTCAAGGTACTGCTTGAGGAATGCATGAGCCATGGCACCGAACAAGGCAACCTTATTGTAGGCGACGTGAAGCAGAGCATATACAGATGGCGCTCAGGCGACTGGCGCATGCTCAACAACATAGAGCGTGAGTTCCCGATTATGAGAAGTATGCTCAATATACAGAGTCTTGACACCAACTACCGTTCATCAAGACGTGTAATCAACTTCAACAATGCCTTCTTCACACAGGCAGCCGAGATAGAATACAAAAACTTGAAGATCGGCAACGAGTCGCAAGACAAGAAATCAGACATTTCAGCCGAACAATTGAAGAAGGCTTATGCAGACGTTCAACAGAATGTACCTGAATTCAAAAAAGACACGGGATATGTAAATGTTGAATTACTTCCTCAAGAGGATTATCTTGCACAGACTTTGCAAAAGACAGCCGATGCGGTAAGAGAATTGCTCAATGCCGGGGCTGAAAGTTCGGACATTGCTATTATAGTACGTTCAAACAGCACCATACAACAATTGGCAGAATATTTTGCTGAAGAAATGCCAGAGGTGAGAATCGTGTCGGACGAGGCTTTCAGACTCGACAATGCCGACTCGGTGAACATCATAGTCAATGCCATGCACTGCCTGACCCATCCCGACGACCTAATAGCGAAAACATACATAGCCAAAGCTTACCAAACGAGAGTGTTGGGCAAGGATTATGTAGATGTAGACAAGATGCTTACAACAGAAGAAGGCACCACTGAGGCACTGCCAAAACAATTTGTCAACAATGCTCCTGACCTTATGGCCATGCCTCTGTATGAATTGGCAGAAAGGCTGTATAACATATTCGGGCTTAAGAATATCAACGGTGAAGACGCTTACATATATGCCTTCTACGATTGCCTGACCGACTATCTGAAAAACAACACTGCCGACATTGACAAATTCATAGAGGAATGGGACGACAGCATCAGCTCCAAAACTATACAGGTGAATGCTACACAAGGCATCAGACTCATAACCATACACAAGAGTAAGGGATTGGAGTTTGAAAATGTCATCATACCATTCTGCGACTGGAGCATAGAGAAGACTAACACCATATGGTGCTCGCCTAAGGTGGCACCTTTCAACGAACTGCCCCTAATACCTATAGACTTCAATGCCAAGCAGATGAAGGGCACCATATTCGAGGACGACTACAACGACGAGCATCTGCAGAACTGTGTAGACAACCTGAACCTGCTATATGTAGCATTCACACGCGCTTCGTCAAGCCTACATGTAATAGCACGCAGAGGCAATGCCAACCAACGCTCGTACACTATAGAGCAAGCCTTGTCGAATATGGAATTGGAAGACGGAATTCTTGAAGGCGACATTAACAACAAGAAGAGCTTTTTGAGATACACTTACGGCACATTGGAAGCTGCCGACAAAAAGAAAGTCAAACACTCTGACAACATCTTCATGCCACAAATAAGCAACAAACAAGTAAAGATGGAGACGTATGATAACCATACGGACTTCAGACAGAGTAATAGAAGCCGTGAGTTTGTATGTGACGAAGACGACAGCAACAGCGAAGAGAAACAACGACTGGCGTATATAAAAACGGGTAGAGTGCTGCACCACCTGTTTGCCACAATCAATACTACCAAGGATATAGAACCGAGTCTGCAACAGCTGGAGATTGACGGACTGATAGAAGACAGCGACGTAAATAGCGAAAGTCTGCGCAAGATGCTGTACAAGCGACTTGAAAACAAGCAGGTGGCAGACTGGTTCTCCGGACGATGGACGCTGTTCAACGAGTGTACCATTCTCGACTACGATGCAGCTACCGACACTGTGAGAGAGCATCGCCCCGACCGTGTGATGAAGGACGGCAACAAAGTAGTGATAGTGGACTTCAAATTCGGAGCCTACCGTCCGGAATACACCGAACAGGTAAGACGCTACATAGCACTCACCAAAGCTATGGGCTACAATGACGTAAGGGGATATCTATGGTTTGTATATACAAATAATATTGAAGAAGTGAAATAATAGCATCATGAGTACGACAAGAACATTTTTGGAATATGTAGCCGAAGACATGATAAGCAAATGGGGCACAGACATGTCACGCATCGTGGTAGTATTCCCTAACAAACGTGCAGCATTGTTCCTGAACGAATATCTTGCACGCATAGCAGGCAAGCCCATGTGGAGTCCGGCATACACAACTATCAGCGAGCTGTTTGGCAAGCACTCGGAATTTGCAGTAGGCGACTCCATAAAACTGGTGTGCGACCTGCATAAATCATTTGTAAAATGTACGGGCATAGATGAGACACTCGACCACTTCTATGGTTGGGGACAGCTGCTATTGACAGATTTCGACGATATTGACAAGAATATGGCCGATGCCGACAAGATATTCTGCAATCTGAAAGACATACACGAACTTGACGACCTGTCGTATCTTACCGAAGAGCAGCGCGAGATGCTCAAACGCTTCTTTGCCAACTTCAGTGACGACCATGAGACAGAGTTGAAGAAACGCTTCCTTAGTCTATGGAGCCACTTTGGCGACATATATCACGACTACAACAAACGTCTAAGAAGCCAAGGCATAGGATACGAGGGAGCAATCTACAGAGATGTAGTAACAAAGCAAGACATTGAATTTGAATACGACACATACATATTCATTGGTTTCAACTTGCTTCAGAAGGTAGAACAAGAACTGTTTGCCAATCTGAAGAAGGCTGGCAAGGCCCATTTCTACTGGGACTTTGACACCTACTACATGCCTCGCAACAACAGCGCATTCAACAACGAGGCAGGTAAATACATTGCCATGTATCTGAAGGATTTCCCCAACGAACTCGACGTCCGCTCAGCTGAAATCTACTCGAATATGCGACAACCCAAGAACGTATCGTTCGTAATGGCATCAACCGAGAACATTCAGGCAAGATATGCCGCTCAATGGTTGCGCGACGGCAACAGATATTCAGACGGCAGACAAACTGCCATTGTAATGTGCGACGAAGCCATTCTGCCTCCAGTAATACAAAGTCTGCCTCCAGAGGCTGACAAAGTGAACATTACAAGTGGTTTTCCGCTTGGCATGACACCGATAGCATCGTTAGTATCACTACTATTCGACATGTACACATCGGGCATTACGAGCAAGGGTGCATACTATCGTGCACAATATGCAAGCAAAGTATTGACACATGCCTACACACACTATATATCAGAAAAAGCAAAGGACGTATACGCCACAATAAAAGAGCGACATCTGATGTACCCCGACCACAACACACTCACTCTTGAAGGTGTAGACGAAGGCTTGTGCCTGCTCTTCCCTACCGGCAACATCGCTCTGCTAAAGCATGTAGCTACTATAATCAAGCAGATTGGCGTCAATGCCAAGGACACCGAGGATGCCTTCCTGCAAGAGTCGGTATTCAGAATGTACACCATCATAAACCGTCTAGAACAGCTCGCTGCCAATGGCGACCTGAATGTAGACACAACCACATTGCGTCGACTCATCAAACAATTAATATCATCAACCACTATACCTTTTCATGGCGAACCGGTAGTGGGAATACAGATAATGGGAGTGCTCGAAACACGTAATCTTGACTTCAAGCATCTGCTGTTGCTGTCGTGCAATGAAGGCAATATGCCTAAGGGTGTCAACGACTCGTCGTTCATACCTTACGCCATACGCAAGGCACACGGACTGACTACCATCGACAACAAGGTAGCTATATACTCATACTATTTTCACCGTCTGCTGCAACGTGCCGACGACATAACGATAATATACAACAACACTACAGATAATGGACATACGGGCGAAATGAGCCGCTTTATGCTGCAATTGATGGTAGACGGCAAGCAGCAAATAAGCCACTACAATCTGCTTGCCGACAACTCACCTGTAACTCACGTAGCCCAAAGCATAAAAAAAGAGGACAGCATCAAGGACACACTCGACAGCATGTACAGTCTGTCGCCATCGGCAATAAACACATATATAAGGTGTCCGCTACAGTTCTTCTATCAATATGTGGCACACATAAAGGAACCCGACTGCGATGACGATGTAGTAGACAACCGTATGTTCGGCAATATATTCCACAAATCGGCACAACTGATATACGACGACATTGCACAGCACAACAATGGCAAGATTGAAAAAGCTGCAATACAGAAATATCTTAACACAAAGGGTCTGTTGGAGAATGTTGTTGACCGTGCATTCAATGAAGAACTGTTTAAGGTGAAGGACACAAAGCGCAGCCCTTACTACAACGGACTGCATCTGATCAACCGCAAAGTGCTGTTGGAATATCTGCGCCAATTGCTTCATGGCGACCAAAAAATCGCTCCTTTTGAGATACTCGCACTGGAGGATGCCGTCTACACCCAAATGACATTTGAAGCTGAAGACAACAACGAGCGGAATATAAGAATTGGCGGAATTATCGACCGTCTGGACAGGGTGACCGATGCACGAACGGGCATACCAACAATACGTGTAGTAGACTATAAGACGGGACTGCAGGCTACAAAGAAGATTAAGGAAATTGAGGAAATATTCTCGGACACCAACATCAGCCAAAAGCACTCCGACTATTATCTGCAAGCCTTACTCTACTCGCTGATTGTAGACGACTCTACAAAATACAATCAGCAGAGGGATTGTGTAAGTCCGGCATTGCTATTTATAAAGCAGGCATCTAAGGATAATTACGACCCTGTACTTGAGATTGACTCACAAAAAATTTCAAACGTAAGAATATATAAAGAGGAGTTTGAGAAACATCTGAAGGAAGTGCTGCAAGAAATATTCAACACCACCCTACCTTTCACACCTACACAGGACAAAATGCGTTGCGAAAAATGCTCGTATAGGAGAATCTGCAGAGTTAATTCAGTTGAGAGTTGAGAATTGAGAGTTGAGAATTGAGAGTTGAGAGTTATGATATGCTTTGTTTGGTAAATATAATTATAATATGGTAATCATAACTCTCAACTCTTAACTCTCAACTATCAACCATGGTAATCATAACTTTCAATTCTCAACTCTCAACTATCAACTAAAACGGTGCTGGTGAAGATGGTTCACCAAATGGTGCATCGTCGGGCATACCTGCCAAATCAGGAGGCAGCGACATGCCTGGTCCGCCATTCATCTTGCTGCCGATAATCTCCGAACCAAAAGGAGCATCGCCAATAGGAGCCGACTGCTTCTCGGGATCCTGGAATCGAGTGAACTCGCCACGGAACGTGAGCAGCACATCTCCTGTAGCGCCCTTACGGTGCTTGGCAATGATAATCTGCGCCATACCACGAAGGTCATTACCCTTCTCGTCATGCAGAATATGATAATACTCAGGACGATGCACAAACAGCACCATATCGGCATCCTGCTCGATGGCTCCCGACTCACGAAGGTCGCTCAGCTGCGGACGCTTGCCTTCAAGACCCTCACGATTCTCCACAGTACGATTCAACTGCGACAAAGCGAGTATGGGGATGTCAAGTTCCTTGGCAAGCCCCTTGAGCGACTGCGAAATCTTCGACACCTCCTCCTGACGGCTGCCGAAACGCATACCATTTGCATTCATAAGCTGGAGATAGTCAATCATGATAATCTTTACACCCTTCTCGCGCACCAGACGACGTGCCTTAGTACGCAACTCGAATATGGAGAGTCCCGGAGTATCATCAATATACAATGGCGAGCCTTGCAACAGACGAATATTCTTGTCCAATCGCTCCCATTCATCGGGAGCCAACTGTCCGTTGAGCATCTTGTTGCCTGGTATCTCACACACATTTGAAATGAGACGGTTGACAAGCTGCACATTGTTCATCTCAAGTGAGAAAAAGGCAATAGGAGTGTTGTAGTCGACAGCTATGTTCTTGGCAAGCGACAGAGCAAACGAAGTCTTACCCATCGCCGGACGTCCGGCAATGATTACAAGGTCCGAACTCTGCCATCCACTCGTCTTCTTGTCCAATTCCTCATATCCAGTAGGCACACCGGTCAATCCGCCTGCATTAGCCTGCGCCTTCTGCAGAATGTCGATAGCCTTGGTTATGACAGGGTCCACCTGCGTATAGTCCTTCTTCATGTTGCGCTGCGACAACTCGAAGAGCGAACCCTCAGCTTCCTGCATCAGTTCGTCTACATCCTGCGTCTCGTCGAAAGCCTTGGTCTCCACAATGCTGGCGTAAGAGATAAGCTGACGTGCCAGATACTTCTGAGCAAGAATCTTAGCATGATACTCGATATGAGCCGACGATGCCACATGCGAGCTAAGCTCCACAATGTACGGCGCACCGCCCACATCATCAATAGTACCCTCACGCTTCAGCTCGTCGACAACAGTCATGATGTCCACCGGATTCTCGTTCATCGACAATGTCTGTATGGCATTGTATATCTTCTGATGGCGAGGCTCGTAGAAGGTTTCGGGGCGCAGCGTCTCCGACACCATAGAGAAGGCATCCTTGTCAATCATCAGCGCACCTAGCACCACCTTCTCTATATCCACAGCCTGTGGCTGCAGATGGCCGTAGTTCTTGTCAAACGCCTTGCCCTGCGACTGTTTGCCAGGCTTTCTTTCTGTACTTGTATTTGGCATAAAAGAAATAAAGCGATTGCGTTTCTACTTGACAACCTTGTTGTTTTCGGGGAACACCACCGTGGGGCGGAACTTCTTGGCCTCCTCAAAATCCATCAAAGCATAGGATATAATTATCACGGTGTCACCTATTGCCACCTTGCGTGCAGCGGCACCGTTGAGGCAGATGCATCCGCTGCCACGCTCACCCTTTATAATATATGTCTCGAAACGCTCACCATTGTTGTTGTTGACAATCTGCACCTTCTCGCCCTCAATCATATTGGCGGCATCCATAAGGTCCTGGTCGATAGTGATGCTGCCCATATAGTTGAGATTGGCCTGTGTCACCTGCACACAGTGCAGTTTCGATTTCAATACTTCTATCATCATAACGGTAAAAAGAATACTTTCTAAATGTTTGTTGTTGTTGACTATTCCTTGAATGTGATATGGTCGATAAGTCGTATCGGGGTCTTGCCGCAATACACGGTTATGCAACCTGCAATGTACTGGCTGTCATCCCACGACTCCACCTCCTGCAAGGTATTGCCGTCGACAATAGAGAAATATTCCACCTCAAGACCCTCAACGGCATTGATGTCGGCCACCACCTTGTCGTGTGTCTCCTTGAGCGTATGGGTGGCGCCATATTCCTTGCCAGCCTTGAGCGCGCTGTAAATCTTAGGGGCTATAGCACGCTCGTCGGCAGCAAGCAGAGTATTGCGCGAACTCTTTGCCAAGCCATCAGCCTCGCGCACTGTGTCGCACTCTACAATCTGCAGCTTCAATCCGAGATAGCGCACCAAAGCCTTGACAACAGCTATCTGCTGCCAGTCCTTCTCACCAAAATAAGCTCTGTCGGGACGTACTATATAGAAAAGGCGTGACACCACTTGACACACGCCATTGAAGTGACCGGGACGATGGGCGCCCTCCATCACCGTAGTGACAGGAGGAAATTCAAAATGCCTGTTATCCTTAGTGGGATACATCTCTTCTACAGACGGTGCAAACACATAGTCGGCACCACATTGCTCTAACAAAGCGCAATCGGCATCAAGCGTGCGCGGATAACGCTCCAAATCGCCCTGGTCGTTGAACTGGGTCGGATTGAGGAATACAGACACTACAGTCACATCGTTCTCAGCCACACTGCGGCTTACAAGCGACGCATGACCCTCATGAAGAGCGCCCATAGTGGGAACCAGACCTACTGACTTTCCTTCCTTCCGAACTTCGAACAACTCATTCTGAAGTTCAACAATACTTCTGAACAGTTTCATCATCATTTTAATTTTATTGCCATAAGCCAGTTGCCGATTTTATCACACGAAAAAATCCTGGCAACAGCTTAAAGCGTTTATCCTTTTGAAAATTCAATGCAAAATAACAACATTTTTCTTAAATGCGAAAGAATAAATCTAAAAATATGACAAATACGGCATCCAAATTTCGTTATTAATAAAAAACGACGATTTTTCTGAACTTTTTTTTATACCTTTGCACCTGTTTTTACGCGCACACAAACAAAATTCAACCAAATCGGCGCGACAATAAAAGAATCAAGCATGGCAAAGAAAATCTTATTCATCAATCAGGAGATATCCCCGTACGTTCCAGAATCTACACTTTCTGTAATGGGCAGAGACCTTCCAAGCAAAATGCAGGAAGACGGTTTCGAAATACGTACATTCATGCCGAAGTGGGGCAATATCAACGAGCGTAGAGGACAGCTACATGAGGTGATACGCCTTTCGGGAATGAACCTCGTAATCGACGACACCGACCATCCGCTCATCATCAAGGTTGCCTCAATACCGCAGACACGACTACAGGTGTACTTCATCGACAACGACGACTTCTTCATGAAGCGCAAGATGGCCGTCGACGACAACGGTGAGGAATACGACGACAACGGCGAGCGAGCCATATTCTTCGCAAGAGGGGTACTCGAAACCGTGAAGAAACTACGATGGTCGCCCGAGGCTATACACTGCCAGGGATGGATGGGATACATCGTGCCCCTCTTTATCAAGACAGCATACAAGGACGAGCCTACATTTGCAGGTACAAAGGTTATCACCTCTATATTCAGCCAGGGACTCACAAAAAAGATAGGCGACAACTTCAAGCGATGCCTCGAATTCAAGGACGTGACCGTAGAAAGCCTCGCTGACTACAACGACGACTTCGACTTCACCGAAATGTGCAAGCTCGCAATCGACCATAGCGACGCAGTGGTAGAAGCCGAAGCCCACGCCTACCCCGAACTCATAGAGTATGCAAAAAGCAAAGGCATAAAGGTGCTACCCTACCCCGGTGACAATGCCGACGATGCCTATAAAGCCTTCTACGAAAGCCTCTAACACACATACAGGGGCTTTTTTATCTAACATTAGATTTTTTACTGTAAGATGAAAATAAAACTACTGGCAGGCATAGCGCTTGCCTCTATAGCGTTGGCGTCGTGCGACGACAATACAAGCGAGATTGGCTCGTCGCTCATCGACAATGCCGACAAGCTCGAAATCACAACCGACACTTTCGGGATAATATCCAATTCGGCAGCTATGGGAGCCGTACTCTCCAACAGCTCGACAGGATACCTCGGCAAGGTGCGCGACCCCGAGACCGGAGCCTACCTCACAAACTGCTTCATGACACAGTTCTACACCCCCGAGGACTTCACTTTCCCCGAGAAGGACAGCATAAAGAGCCTTGACGGCAACAACCGCATCATGGCCGACTCGTGCGACATACGCCTCTACTACACTAACTACTTCGGCGACTCGCTCGCCACGATGAAGCTCTCGGCCGTAGAACTCGCCAAGCCCGTGCCGGAAACAGGCAAATTCTACACCGACTTCAACCCCGAAGCCGAATACATCACGCCGCAGTCGATGAAAGTCGACAAGATGTACACGCTCACCGACCTCAACGTCGACGAGAGCACACGCTACGGCAGCGACTACATGCCCAGCATACGCATACCGCTAAGCTCCGAATACGGCACAAAGATCATGAACGCATACTACGAGCACCCTGAATACTTCAAGAATGCCTATGCCTTCATACACCATCTCGTTCCCGGATTCTACTTCAAGACCACAAGCGGCATAGGCTCAATGGCATACATCCGTCTGAGCCAGCTCAACGTCTACTTCCGCCACAAGACCACTTATACAAAGACTGACGGAACCAAGAAGGACACCATCTATGCTGCCATGGCTTCGTTCCCTGGAACTGAAGAGGTGCTGCAGACTACAAGAATACAGAACGACCAGAACGTCATCAGCCAGCTCGTAGCCGACCCCTCATGCACCTACATCAAGTCGCCAGCAGGCATCTACACAGAACTGACCCTGCCCGTAACGCAGATTGTAGAGAAGGAATATACCGTAGGCGGAAAAGTGTACAGTCATAAGAACGACACCATCAATTCGGCAAAGGTAGTGCTGCGACGAATCAACAACACTCAGGACAGCAAGTACACCCTCAGTGCTCCTAAAACGCTGCTCATGCTGCCCAAGAGCGATGTGAAGGCTTTCTTCGAGAACAACCGCACTGCCGACTACAAGACATCGTATCTCGCATCGTACAGCAGTTCTACCAATACGTACACGTTCAACAATATCGGAAGTCTGATAAAGAACCTCTACGACAAGGCCGACCGCACAGACACCGATTGGAACAAGGTGGTACTGATACCAGTCAGCGTTAGCTACGACACCTCGAGCGGTGCGACGGAACTGATAAGCGTAAGCAACGACATGTCGATGACAAGCACTCGTCTGGTACGTGGCTACAACGACACCAAGGACAGCAAGATAACCATAAGCGTCATCTACAGCAAGTTCAAATAAACACGCAGCCATGGCAGACAACTTTCTTGAGAGACAGCGACGCGACTACGAGCAGCGCAAGCTACAATGGCAGCGTAACAATACAAAGAAAACCGTCAGCGTGGCTGAAATACTAAAAAAATCACGCCAACGGTTCAACAACGACTGAACCACAATGGACAATTACGATTAAAACCACAATCGTGATTGTCCATTGTTTTTTATTTACAACTTCTATTATCAAAAAGAATAACGGCTCATCCGATAAACCAGGGGGATTAAGCATATAGTTTTGTAAGTCTGAAAAGAAAGAATTTTATATCCG
>OLFZ01000474.1_pt1 | contig 43692 bp, 36 predicted proteins | sample 1604861 | NCBI WGS metagenome assembly OLFZ01 (sample SAMEA3888895, study PRJEB22519) | human gut metagenome | biome: human gut; feature: human-associated habitat; material: faeces | place: Denmark | collected 2011 | reverse complement strand
AGGATTATCGAAAACTGAAAAAAGTATATGTGATTTTCATTACCCCATTTGATCCTTTTGGATATAACCGGATGGTTTATACGATTAAGAATTATTGCGTAGAGCAACCGGACATGGAATATGAGGATGGTGCAATGACGATTTTCTTATATACTAAGGGGAAGGTTGGGAATTACTCTGAGGATTTGCAGAAATTCCTTACATATTTTGAAGAGTCCACAGATGAAAACGCGGTGACGGAAGACTTGCGGGAATTACAGAGCATGGTATCTCAGATAAAAGATAACAGAAAGGTAGGGCTGAGTTATATGAGAGCATATGAAGAAAAAGAACTACTGAAGAGAATATACCATAATCAGGGATTGGAAGAAGGACGAGCAGAAGGACGCGAAGAAGGACGCAGACAGAATGTGATTTCTGTGATCATGCAACAGATGAACCGAGGAAAAAGTACGAGTCAGATAGCAGATTTTTTGGATATGGACGTTGCTGAAGTTCAAAGAGTCTATGATGCTGGTAAGAAATATGCACCAGATTATGATTTGGATGCCATTTATAAGGAATTGTATTCATAAGACATGCAGTAAGTAGAGGTCGTAGGGAATTGAGAAATCATTTCCCTACGACCTCATTTATTGTTTATAGAAGCAGAATTTGGAAATCAGTACATGGGCAAGAATCGTTGAAAAGCATGTGGTAATGGATTATGATTAATCCGAACAAAAAAGATAAGGGGATAAATGAAAAGATGAAACATATCATTTTAGCGTCATCATCGCCAAGAAGAAAAGAATTGCTAGAGCAGATCGGCATTGGTTTTGAAGTACGAACCAGCGGCGCAGAAGAAGTCACACAGGCTACGGAATCGGAAGATATCGCACAGGAATTGTCAAAAATTAAGGCGCAGGCGGTATGGGCTACATTGACAGATGAGGAAAAAGAAATGTCGGTGGTGCTTGGTGCAGATACCATTGTTTGTGTCAGAACATCAGAGATGAAAAATGCAAAAGAAGCAAGAGAATTCTGTATTCTTGGAAAGCCAAAAGATGAGGAGGATGCCGCACGCATGCTACATCTTTTATCTGGGCATACACATCAGGTTTTTACCGGAGTGACATTGATTGCAAAAGAAGAGACAAAGACTTTTTACGAATGTACGGATGTACATGTCGCCTCTCTTTCGGACAAGGAAATTGCAGATTATGTGGCAACGAAGGAATCCATGGATAAAGCCGGTGCATACGGAATACAAGGCATTTTTGCGAAGCATATTATTGGGATTGAAGGAAGTTACAGCAATGTTATGGGACTTCCAGTTTGTTCGGTTTATCGCGAACTGAAATCCTTTTTAGAGTAAGTAAAATAAGAGAAACATCATTTTTGAAAACAAAAAAATGCATGATTTATAGGATAATTTGGCACATTTTTACATAGGATAATATGATAGAATATATCTCAAAATGAAGAGTGCCGCGAAGAAGAAAAATCTGACACGTTGCGGTGAGGTTTTTCTTTTTTGTTATAGAGACGAGATTCGCAGTCACAGAGCGTGTCTCGTCTCTGTGTGAAAGGCATGATATAAAAGAGGACGGATAAGCGATGCAGGATTATATTACAACATACACAAAAAAGCACTTTACGATTATGGAACCCAAAATGGAGGATATTGATATCAATGATATTGCGCATGCGTTATCACTTATGACACGTGCAAACGGACATTTTAGTCAGTTTTATTCGGTTGGTCAACACTGTGTAGAGTGCGCGTATGAGGCATTGGAGCGCGGATATAGTGCGGCCGTGGTTTTGGGATGCTTACTGCACGATGGGAGCGAAGCCTACATGGCAGATATTACAAGACCGCTTAAGCAACATATGCCGGAGTATCTGGCGGCAGAAGAGAAGCTGCAAAATATGATTTATGAAAAGTTTTTGGGACAGTGCCCCTCAGAGGAAGAAATGGCACAGATTAAGTCAGTGGATGATGCCATGCTTTTTCATGAATTTAAATGTTTTATGAATGAAGAGTTAGATATTCCGGAACATGAAATTTTGACAAGACCGGCATTTAGTACTAAGCCATTTGAAGATGTAGAAGAAGACTTCCTTCTTATGTTTCACAAGATCAGCGCCCTGCTGTAGTACGGAACGTCCCTAAAAAAAGGAAAAAGCGAATGGATGCGTAATAGAATATAAGAGAGTGTTTATTTTGGAAAGGACATGACCATGACCATAAGAGAAACCATTGAGGATATGGAACGTGAAAACTTGAGTCCTTATGCCACTTTGAGCGAAAATTCCAAGGGGCGTGACCGAGAGGAACCGCAGTGTGATATTCGCCCGGTCTTTCAACGAGATCGTGACCGTATCCTACATTGTAAGTCGTTTCGACGATTGAAAAATAAGACGCAGGTTTTTTTGACACCCAAAGGGGACCATTATCGTACACGTATGTCGCATACGCTTGAGGTATCCCAGAATGCCAGAACCATTGGTAAGGCACTCCGGCTGAACGAGGATTTAGTGGAGGCAATTGCATTAGGGCATGACTTGGGGCACACACCGTTTGGACATGCGGGAGAGCGCACCTTGAATGGGTTGTGTAAAGGTGGCTTTATACATAGCGAACAAAGTGTGCGTATTGTAGAACACTTGGAAAAAGATGGTGAGGGCTTGAATCTGACTTGGGAAGTGCGTGATGGTATACGCAATCACCAGACTAGTACCGTACCGGCGACACCAGAAGGAAAAATTGTCCGTTTGTCGGACAAAATTGCATATATTAATCATGATATTGATGATGCAATTCGTGGTTTGATTCTGACAGAAGATGACATACCAAAGGAATTGCGCAATACGCTAGGTCATTCATCGCGAGAAAGACTGGATAATCTGATTCATGATGTGATTATGAGCAGTCTTCACAACATCGATGTGATGGACAAGGAGTGCCGTAATGATTTAGAGCCGATTGCCATGTCTGCAGAGATGGAACAGGCGATGTACGACTTGCGTAAATTTATGTTTTCCAACGTATATCAAAATCCAGTTGCAAAAGCAGAGGAAATTAAGGCACAACGTATGTTGAGCCAGCTGTTTGAATACTATGTAGAGCATATGGATCAGTTGCCGATGAAATATGTGCGCATGATCGAGCAGGGGAAGGAAGCAAAAGATCGTGTGGTTTGCGATTATATCGCAGGAATGACGGATCAATATGCCGTCACCAAGTTTAACGAATTCTTTATGCCGGTCTCCTGGCAGGTCGATGGGTATTGACCGAAAGCAACTTAGTGAATCCGAGCGCCAGCGAAGGATGAACTTAGTGCGAGGTCGTTCTGAGAGATTAGTGAAGGCGAGCGGTAGCGAAGGCTGAACTTAACGAACAGAACATCCTTATGAGGTCATGCAATGTGCATGACCGAAAGCAACTTAGATACACTAAATAGAAAGAGGCGGAGAAATGCCGTATTATGACAACGATACCATCGAAGAGGTGCGTTCGCGAAACGATATCGTCGATGTGATATCACAATATGTTCATTTACAAAAAAAAGGCTCGTCCTACTTTGGACTTTGTCCTTTTCATAGTGAAAAAACAGGCTCGTTTTCTGTGACACCGTCGAAGCAGATGTATTATTGTTTTGGCTGTGGTGCTGGCGGCAATGTCTTTACGTTTCTGATGGAATATGAGAATTTTACCTTTTCGGAGGCGATGGAGGCACTGGCGGATCGCGCTGGAATCGAGCTTCCGAAGCAGGAAATGACCTCGGAGGCAAGACGTGAAGCAGACAAGCGTAACCAGTTGTTTGAAATCAACAAAGAGGCAGCAAAATATTTTTACATGCTGCTGCGCAACGAGAAAGGAAAACAGGCGTATCAGTATTTCTCAAAGAGAGAATTGTCCCCAGAGACGATGCAAAAGTTTGGCCTGGGTTATGCGGATAAGTATAGCAACGATCTTTATCAGTATTTGCGGAAAAAAGGCTATACGGACGAAGTATTAAAAGAAAGTGGTCTTGTGACGATCGATGAAGCAAGAGGGGCACATGATAAATTCTGGAATCGTGCCATGTTTCCCATTATGGATGCCAACAATAAAGTAGTGGCATTTGGTGGTCGAGTTATGGGCGAGGGAGAACCAAAGTATCTAAATTCCCCGGAGACTATGATTTTTAATAAGAGCCGTACATTATATGGCTTGCAGCTTGCAAGACGCACAAAGAAAAATCAGTTTATTTTGTGCGAAGGGTATATGGATGTTATTGCACTGCATCAGGCGGGATTTGATAATGCCATTGCATCGCTGGGAACAGCGCTTACAAGTGGGCATGCGAATATGATCCGCCGTTATGGAAAAGATGTTTATTTAAGCTATGACTCTGATGGTGCGGGCGTAAAGGCGGCACTTCGTGCGATACCGATTTTAAAAGAGGCCGGTATTACCTGTAAGGTGATTAACATGAGCCCACATAAAGATCCGGATGAATTTATCAAAGCATTGGGAGCAGAAGAATACCAGCGCAGGATTGATGAAGCAGAAAACAGTTTTATGTTTACCATTCGCATGCTAGAACGCGATTATGATATGAAAGATCCGGAGAGCAAAAGTGCTTTTTATTATGAAGTGGCAAAACGGATTCTGGCTTTCCCAGAAGAACTGGAGCGAAACAACTACATTGAAGCCGTTGCGTCACGTTATCAGGTTGGATATGAAAATATGCGCCAGATGGTGCACAACTTAGGTACCAAAGGGGGCATTATAAATGAGCCGGAACCGACGAAGCTAAAATCGGGTGTGCAAAAGAAAAAGACACGCGAGGATGGCATGATGCAATCACAACGATTGCTGTTGACATGGCTGGTAGAACGACCACAGATTTATACAGCAATCCGGGATTATGTAGAGGCTGAGGATTTTACCGAAGGCATCTATGCGACAGTGGCAAAAGAATTGTTCCAACAGTTTGCAGAGGAAAGCGAGTTGAACCCGGCGCGTATCGTGAGCCTTTTTTCTGACGAAGATAGTCAGAGACAAGTGGCAGAAATTTTTAACACCAGCGTACAAGGCGTAAATACCGATGCAGATTGGGAAAAGGCAATCCGAGAGACGGTTGTTCGTATCAAGCAAAACAGTATGGAGCAAAGAAGACGTAATTTAGATCCTACGGATATGAATGGTCTGAAACAAATTATAGATGATAAGCGCAGGCTTCAGGAACTGGAGAAACTGCATATTTCCTTTAATTAAGGGCAAAATACATGAGAGAGGATGTAAAAATGGCGAAAAAAAGCGAAAGCACAGTAGAAACACAAGAAGTGGTAGAAGAAAGCGTGAAAGTGGAAGAAAAAAAGACAACCACAAAGAAAAGTACTGCAAAGAAGAGCAGTAAGAAGGCAGACGGCGCAGAAAATGCAAAGTCTGACGATGCAAGAAAAGCTGCATTTCAAAAGAAACTGGCTGAATTATTAGAACTTGCAAAAGACAGAAAGAACGTCTTAGAGTATCAGGAAATCAGCGATTATTTCAAGGACTTGCAGCTTTCAGCAGAACAGTTTGAAGCAATTCTTGATTTCTTAGAGAAGAACAACATCGATGTGTTGCGTTTGCAGGACAACGATGACGATATCATCTTAGAAGAAGATGATGACGTAGAAGTAGAAAAAATTGATTTGTCTGTACCGGATGGTATTAGTACAGAAGATCCTGTACGTATGTACTTAAAAGAAATTGGTAAGGTTCCACTTCTTACAGCAGAAGAAGAAATTGAACTTGCAAAGCGTATGGAGCTTGGCGATCAGGAGGCAAAGAAGCGTTTGGCTGAGGCAAACCTTCGTCTGGTTGTTTCTATCGCAAAACGTTATGTGGGACGTGGTATGCTTTTCCTCGATTTGATTCAGGAAGGTAACTTAGGTCTGATTAAGGCAGTAGAAAAATTCGATTATCGTAAGGGATACAAGTTCTCTACGTATGCGACATGGTGGATCCGTCAGGCAATCACAAGAGCCATTGCCGATCAGGCGAGAACTATCCGTATTCCTGTGCATATGGTAGAAACCATCAACAAACTGATTCGCGTTTCCCGTCAGTTGCTGCAGGAGTTAGGACGCGAACCTACCCCGGAAGAAATCGCAGCAGAGATGGACATGCCAGTAGAGCGTGTGCGTGAAATTTTAAAAATTTCGCAGGAGCCGGTATCTTTGGAAACACCAATTGGTGAAGAGGAAGATTCTCATTTGGGAGATTTTATTCAGGATGATAATGTTCCGGTACCAGCGGATGCAGCAACCTTTACATTGTTAAAAGAACAGTTAGAAGAAGTGCTTGGAACTTTGACAGAACGTGAGCAGAAAGTATTGATTTTACGTTTTGGTCTGGAAGACGGCAGAGCCAGAACTTTGGAAGAAGTCGGTAAGGAATTTAACGTTACACGTGAACGTATCCGTCAGATTGAGGCTAAGGCATTAAGAAAGCTTCGTCATCCAAGCCGCAGCCGTAAGTTAAAGGATTACTTAGAGTAATGGCGGTGCACTTATCAAAGCGCATGGAGGCACTGGCGCGTATGGTTACGCCGGGAAACCGCCTTTGTGACGTAGGATGCGACCATGGCTTTTTGCCGATTTATCTGGTGCAGCAAAAGCTGATTCCTTCTGCGATAGCGATGGATATTGGAGAAGGACCGCTTTTGGCAGCAAAAACACATATTGCTGAGGCAGGATTAGAGACAGTCATTACTACAAGGCGCTCTGACGGATTGGCACAGGTGAGCGAAGATGAAACAGACACGATACTGATTGCCGGCATGGGCGGTGGCATTGTGATACATATTTTGACAGAAGGCCGCAGTGTCGCAAGAAAGGTAAAAGAGCTGATTTTGCAGCCGCAGTCAGAGCTGGAAGAGGTGCGTCGTTTTCTTTTCTCTGAGAATTATGAATTGCTGCAGGAAGATATGATCCTAGAGGATGGAAAATATTATCCGATGATGAAGGTGCGTTATGCACCGGAGAAATTTGTGCAGCAACCGAAGCTGACCGACGGTGATTTTTTGTTTGGACCGATGCTTTTGCAGGCACATCATGCAGTGCTGCATTCTTATTTGCTGCGGGAGCAAAGAATCCAAAAAGATGTTTTGAAGCAGTTGGCAGCGCAGAAACAGACGCCGGCAATCGTGCAGAGAACAAAAGAAGTAGAAGCACATTTGCAGCTGGTGGAACAAAGTTTGTGGTAACAGAAATAGAGGTGATCGGGCAATGCAATTAAAAGAGCTGATCAAAAAACTAGAGAATCAGATTCCAAGAAGTGAAGCCTTGGATTGGGATAATGTCGGGCTGCTTGTGGGAGACCGGGAGCAGCAGATACATAAAGTATATCTGGCATTGGATCTGACTGATGCAGTATTAGAACATGCCATTGCAGCAGGTGCGGATTTGATTTTGACGCATCATCCACTTATATTTGGTGGTATTAAGCATGTATCTACCGATGATTTTATTGGCAGACGTATCATTGGACTTGTGCAAAACCATATTTCCTATTATGCGATGCATACCAATTTTGATGTATGTGTGATGGGAAATCTGGCGGCAAGCTATCTGGAACTTACCGATGTAGAAGTGCTGGATGTGACAAGTGAAAACGATGGTGTACGCGGAATTGGCTGTGTGGGAGAACTGACGCAGGAAATGTGTGTACAGGATATGGCTGCGATGGTGCGGGATCGTTTTGGATTATCGCATGTTAAAGTTTTTGGCAATCCGGATACAAAGGTAAAACGTGTAGCGTTATGCCCGGGATCTGGGAAAAGTGAGATTGCCCTGGCAAAACAAAAACATGCAGACGTTTATATTACAGGTGATATGGATCATCACTCTGGTATTGATGCTGTGGCAGATGATCTGGTCATTATTGATGCGGGACATTATGGCGTGGAACACATATATATGGATTATATGAAAGAGTGGTTGCAGGAACAGACACCGGACCTTACGGTCATGGCAGAGCCCTTTGCAGAACCCTTTTGGATTGTTTAGAGGTGATGAGATATGCAGATTCGTGTGACAGTACAGAAAAAAGAGAGTGTGTATGAACAAGGTGTGACATTTCTAACCATTGCGAAGGAATGGCAGAAAGAATATGAGGATACCATTATTCTTGCATTGTTCGACCATAAATTAATGGAGCTTGGAAGAGAAGTGCCTGGCGATGGCGAAATTACATTTTTGACAACGCAGGATAAAAATGGCAGACGTGCGTACCGCAGAAGTGTTGTTTTCTTGATGCAGCGTGCATTGCAGAATCTTTGCCCAGAAGCATTACTGCGGGTAGAACATTCTCTTGGCGCAGGTTATTATTGCCGGATTGTTGGAAAGGATGCCATAGATGAGGCGTGGTTAAAAAATCTGCAGGAGCAGATGCTAGCACTCGTGGCACAGGATTTGCCAATCTGTAAAAAGACGATTCGGACAGAGGATGCCCGCGTATTATTTGCAGAAAGAGGTATGCAGGATAAGGAACGTCTGATGCATTATCGTTCCAGTTCCAATTGTAATATTTACGAATTAGATGGCTGCATCGATTATTTTTATGGCTATATGGCGCCAAGCACAGGTATGTTGTCGTATTTTGCATTGTATCCATATGAACAGGGATTTATTTTACAATTTCCACAAAAAACGACGACGGAAGTGGCTCCGTTTGAACCAGCCACCAAATTATTCCATATTTTACAGGCTTCCGAACAGTGGGGCGCAGATATGGGAATTCCTTCCGTGGGCGCATTGAATGATGCTATTTGTGCAGGGAAAACGCGGGAGATTATTCTTTCGCAAGAGGCATATATGGAACGTCGTGTTGGTGCACTTGCAGAGAGGATTGTCGCAGATCCGAACAAAAAGTTTGTCATGATTGCAGGTCCTTCATCTTCCGGTAAGACAACATTTTCCCATCGTTTGTCTGCGCAGTTGCGTGCGCTTGGGGTGACACCACATCCAATTCCATTGGATGACTACTATCTCAACCGTGATCAGATTCCGCTGGATGAATTTGGTGAAAAAAATTTTGAATGCATTGAAGGTCTGGATATTAAGCAATTCAATGAAGATATGGTACGCCTGCTGAATAAAGAACGCGTGCTGCTGCCAAGTTTTAACTTTAAAACAGGTAAGCGTGAGTATAAAGATCACTATATGCAGTTGGGCGAGCGCGATATTTTAGTTATTGAGGGAATCCATGGGTTGAATGAACGCATGTCGGAATCCCTGCCAAAAGAAAGTAAATTTAAAATCTATATCAGTGCATTGACGCAGCTCAATATTGATGAGCACAATCCGCTTTCTACGACAGATGGCAGATTGATTCGCCGTATTGTACGTGATGCAAGAACAAGAGGCACAAGCGCGCAGGAGACCATTGCTATGTGGGATTCTGTTCGAAGAGGAGAAGAAAAGAATATTTTCCCATTCCAGGAACAGGCGGATGAGATGTTTAACTCAGCCCTCATTTATGAAATGTCTGTATTAAAAATTTATGCTATGCCGCAGCTGTTAGCCATTGATGAAAATTGCCAAGAATATGCAGAAGCAAAACGATTGATTAAATTGTTGGATTATTTTCTTGGCATTCCAGCGGATGATATTTGTAACAATTCACTAGTGCGCGAATTTATCGGTGGAAGTTGTTTTAACGTCTAAAATAAGATATACTGTTTTCGAAAAAGAAGTAAGATAAGTAATCGCGGCTGCAATGGCCGAAAGGCAGCAGACGAGGAAAGTCCGGGCTTCATAGGGCAGGATGCCGGATAACGTCCGGTGGAGGTGACTCCAAGGAAAGTGCAACAGAAATAAACCGCTGAGGGCGCAAGCTCTCAGTAAGGGTGGAAAGGTGGTGTAAGAGACCACCGCTTTGCTGGTAACAGCAAGGGTCCCTGTAAACCCCATCCGAAGCAAGACCGAATGGAAACGTATGTGGCCCGCTAGTTTCAGGTTGGTCGCTTGAGGCGATTGGCGACAGTCGTCCTAGATAGATGATTACTCTCGACATAACCCGGCTCATCGTCTTGCTTCTTTTTCATAAAAATAGAGATGGATTTTTGACGAAATTATAAACAGGACAAATGATTTGTAAACAGATTCTAAAATCTTTATTAAATCATTTGTCCTTTTATTGACTTTGCTTTGCAAAATGATAGAGTTGATTTGAAAGAAACAATAGCGTGCACGTACGAAAAGAAGTGACGTGCAGACGGAGGAACTATGAGAGAAAAATTGGCTCGTTTTATGGTGGGGAGAAATGGCGCAGATGCGCTTTCAAAATTCTTTTTATATGTGGCATTGGTGCTGATTGTGATTACTATGTTTTCGCACAATGCGATTTTGTATCTGCTTGGAATCGCAGCGCTGGTTTATAGCTATTTTCGCATGATGTCCCGTAATGTATCGAAGCGCTACTATGAAAATCAACAATATTTGCGTATGACAGATAAGATTCGGGATAAGTTTCGCGGAGCATCTGCTAAGGCAAAATACCAAAAAAGCAAAGCTGTTTACGAAAGAGAGCAGAAAAAGATATATAAGATATATTATTGTCCGTCCTGTAAGCAGAAAATCCGTGTACCAAAGGGCAAGGGTAAGATTATGATTACCTGTCCAAAATGTAAAATGGAATTTATCAAGCGTACCTAGTGAGGGTGTGATATGTTTGGATATATTAATGTAAATCGTAAAGAACTAAAAGAAACGGATGAAAAGACGTATCAGGCATATTATTGTGGTCTTTGCCGCCAATTAAAGAATGAGGCGGGAATCAAGGGGCAAATGCTTTTGAATTATGATATGACATTTTTGTTAATTCTGCTGACGGGTTTGTATGAACTGGAGCATGAAGAAATCTCGTATCGATGCGCAGTGCATCCGGCATCAAAAAAGACGGCGTATATCAATGAAGCTACAGAGTATGCAGCAGCTATGGATATCGTTTTGAGCTATCATAGTTTACAGGATGACTATGAAGATGATGGCAGTCATATCAAACAGGCGATAGCAAAAGCTTTAAAAAAAGATTATAATCGAATCAGTATCCGTTACCCAAGACAAGTGCAGGCGGTAGAGGACTATATGAAAAAACTTGCGGAGGCAGAAAAGCGCAGGGAGTCCAATATAGATATTGTGGCTGGCTATACGGGTGAAATGCTGGGACAATTGTTCCAATGGAAGCAGGATGAATGGGCAAAAGATTTAGATAGTATGGGCTTTTATATGGGTAAATTTATTTATCTGTTGGATGCCTATGAGGATTTGAAAAAGGATCAAAAAAAGGGCAGTTACAATCCGTTTGCATACGTGTCCATGGAATCAAAAGAAGAATACGAGACTTTTTGCCGTTCGACGCTTACCTGTCTGATGGCAGAGTGCGCAAAATCTTTTGAACGTATGCCGATTCTGGAGCATGCAGAGATTTTACGTAATATTTTATATTCTGGTGTTTGGACAAAATATGAATACCTGAAGTTAAAAGAAAAAAAGACAAAACCATAGAGTTGGAGGAACAAGTTTATGTCAGATCCATATAGGGTGTTGGGCGTATCGCGAGATGCATCTGAGGATGAGATCAAGAAAGCATATAGAGCATTGAGCCGGAAATATCATCCGGATGCAAATGTCAACAATCCGCACAAGGATCAGGCGGAAGAGAAGTTTAAGGAAGTGCAGCAGGCGTATGATCAGATTATGAGAGAACGTCAGCAGGGCGCAAGTTTTGGTGGTTATCAGTATGGATATGGTGGCTTTGGTGGACAGACGTCACAAGGTACTTACCAGCAGACACAGGAGTCTAACGAAATGCGCGCAGCAGCCAATTATATCAATAGTCGTCATTTTACAGAAGCACTGCATGTGCTAAATAGTATGCCGGAGACAGCACGAAATGGACGTTGGTATTATTATGCGGCAATCGCCAGCGAAGGATTGGGGCATGTTGTGGATGCCAAGGAATTTGCCAGACGTGCAGTAGCATTAGAACCGGGTAATTTTCAGTATCGTCAGTACCAGCAGCATCTGGAATTTGGAAGCGACTGGTATGAGACGCGAGGTTCTGCGTATGAGAGACCATATGCTGGTGTGACGAGATGGTGCTTCAATATGTTTCTGCTGAATTTATTCTGCAATATGTGCTGCTTCGGACCCCGATGCATATAACATGAAGTCACAAGGGCGCTCCTTTTTGTAAGGGGGCATACATTAAAATAGGACTAAATCAAGAGAAACCTTATAAAACAAGGGTTTGAATGATTTACGTCCTATAACTCTGTAAAAAAGCAGACTGAAATCTGAAATGGTTTCGGTCTGCTTTTTCATCGCATTTCGTTTGTGATAGCGGCACATAATTACTTATTCGCCCAGTTTTTCATGTCCTGCATTACCATAATGGAAGCAGAATCATAGGTATCTTTAAAGTCGTGTGATACCTTTACTCTCATTACAAAATCGCCTGTAATCTCTGTGTAATAAAACGGAGCGTTACACAAAGATTCTGGTGTAATTCCTTCTTCTCCGATTGCGCCTTTGTTATAGTCCCATAGAAAACCTTTGTAAGTACACACTTTAGCGTAAGATACTTACCTCAAAGTAATAAATTGAAAAGTAGTTAAATGTTCGGAATAGAGGGGCTGCTGTCTACCTAATTCTTGTGTGTTACTTTATGCCACATATCACATATTTGGCGTATTAGAAGCATGAAGCATGCCTCGATATTCCATAGGCGTACATCCGTATTTCTTGCGGAACAGCTGAAAGAAAAAGCTGGTATTCTGATATCCGACGGCAAGGCTGATATCATTTGTGGAAAGTGCGGTGCTCTTTAACAGTTTTGCCGCCTGAGAGAGCCGCTGTGTCTGGACCAGCTCTTTGTAAGTGGTTCCGGTATGCTGGCGGATGTAGGCAGAGAGATAGTTTGGGTGCATATTAAAAAACTCAGCTGTAGAAGAAAGAGTACAGTCCGCAAAGTTTGTTTCGATATATCGGAGTATGGTATAAATCTGATCCAAAGAGGAGTGATCCAGAACCATATCGTGTTGGAACAGATTGATCATCTCGCAGGTAATCAGCGTAAAAAGACTGTCTAAAAAAGGTCCGGATGTTACGGATGGAGAATAAAATTCACAGAGAAACTGGTTGGCAAGATCTGCCAGCCGGTTTTGTTTTTGCTCCGGGGAAAAGACAATATACCTGCTTTCCTGCATCGTGGTGTTCAGAGTCTCAATGAAAAAGTGTGTAAGGTAATTATCCTGAGACAGGCGTTCAAAAAAGGTACCGTTCAGATATTCGCGCGTCAGTAGAAAATTGATGATAATATCATTTTCTGAACATCTTTTGACAGAATGAGGTGCATTCTGGCTGATCAGAACCATCTGCCCGGCTTTTAGCCTGAATGTAGTCTTATTTATCGTCATTGTGCAGGAACCAGAATAAATATAACTCAACTCCAGCCACTCATGGATATGCAGAGGTACGTTTTCAAAACGATCCTGTTTTACAACAGCGAAGTTGTAATAACTCGGAAGAACTTTCTTTGAAAGAACTAAAGAACGCATATCTTCAAGGTTCGTATCAAAACGGTAACAGGGTGTATCAAACTTACCGCTGGCAACAGGAAATTGTGAATAATCTTTCTTTACACCGTTCAGACGCTGGGTTTCTTCGGGAGTGTGCTGCTTCAGAAATTGATTCAATGTAGATAATGTCATCATATATATTCTCTCCTTTTCGAGATATGAATGAACTGTGATTATAGTCATCAGCCGTTTATTAAACCTGTCTAAAATATACCATATTGGGGGAAAAGGTGTACAGAGTAATCTCGGATATTTATTAAGTTTGGTCGGTAGATCACTTATGTTTCGTTGATGTAATTTTAGTCTGTATAAAGTAAGATATCAGTAAGAAAAGGAGGCATAGGTTAGGATGAAGATATTTTTTGCAGTAGTGGTGATTGTTTTATTATTTGTGATCGGTGCGACATTATATGTCTATAAAAAAAGTGCCATGTTTTTGCCGGCACTTCTTGGCATCTGCGGATTTCCAAAAATAAAGGGAAGCAGCTATTACGATGAAAATGGACATTTCCGTCCGGGAACGGGGGAGGACAAAGTTGGATTTTTCATGCAGCATCCGGTATTCGGCGGTTTTAAACATATGTTTTTCAATGTGGAGGACAACGTGCTGAAAGCCATTGCGCCTATAAAGTATAAGGATTTTTTAAAGGCGCAGGGCCGTGAGGAACAATTGGATGCAGCCTTGGAATCTTTCAACTATCTAACCGGACTTGTTGAGAAAGGTCAGGCAAGGCTGGTGCCGGATCTGTATCCTGCGGAAGCAGTTAATGGTCATCCGTACAGGTCACATCTGACGGGAATGTTTTATCAGGGACAACAGGGAAAACCACTTGCCATTGTAGTTCCGGGAGGCGGATTTATCAGTAATGTAACTGATTGCGAGGGGTATCCTGTGGCGATGAAGCTGCATAAAATGGGATATTCTGTTTTCGTCGTAAGCTATCCGGTCGGCAGACAGTTGGGTGAGACAGAACAGGTAAAGCAGGGACAGGCTGCCGCGAGGGAACTGACACAAGTGATCCGATATCTGACGGAGCATCAAAAACAGTTTTCTGTAAACATGGATGATTATGCCATCTTTGGTTTTTCAGCAGGAGGACTTATGACCACGGCGTATTCATTTGCCAATTATGAGGACTGCTGCCACAAGAATCATCTGCCAAGACCGAAGGTGATCTTCCCTATGTATGGTCTGGACTGGGATATCAAAGCTTTGCCGGAGGACAAGGGACTGGCGGTATTTTCTATCGTAGGGCGGGATGATGAGTTCGGTTTTGCAAATGTGGAAGATAAACTGCCGGAATTAGAGAAGGTACTGGGCAAAGAAAATGTGTCGGTCAGAATCGTTGACGGACTGGGACATGGATTTGGAATAGGAAATGAAACAAAAGTGAAAAACTGGCTTCAGGAAGCAGTCATCTTCTGGGAAGCCCACAGATAGGAAAAGATAAGAATTTATTTAAGGAGGATTTCATAATGAGCAGAAACTTGAAAGAATTGATCAGACAGATGACACTGGAGGAAAAAGCAGGACTTTGTTCGGGAGCGGATTTCTGGAACACGATGGGAATCGAAAGGTTAGGGATTCCTTCCGTTATGATGACAGACGGCCCGCACGGCTTGCGCAAACAGGAAGGCGCGGCAGATCATCTCGGCCTGAATAAAAGTGTGAATGCAGTCTGCTTTCCGGCAGCCTGCGCCACGGCATCCAGCTTTGACGTGGAACTGATGGAACGTATGGGACAGATCCTTGGGGACGAGTGTCAGGCTGAGAACGTGAGCATACTCCTCGGCCCTGCAGTTAATATCAAACGCAGTCCTCTCTGCGGAAGGAATTTTGAATATATGTCCGAAGATCCATATCTGACAGGAAAGATGGCGTCAGCATATATCCGGGGCGTACAGTCGAAAGGCATCGGAACCAGTATGAAACACTTCGCCGCGAATAATCAGGAAACAGACCGTATGCAGATATCGTCGGAAGTATCGGAACGGGCTTTCCGGGAAATTTATCTGCCGGCTTTTGAGGAGGCGGTGAAGAAAGCGCAGCCAAAGACTGTGATGTGCAGCTACAATAAGATCAACGGAGTATTTTCTTCAGAGAATAAGAAACTTCTGACAGATATCCTGCGGGATGAGTGGGGATTTGAAGGATATGTGGTCAGTGACTGGGGAGCTGTAAATGACCGGGTGAAAGGACTGAAAGCCGGTCTTGACTTGGAGATGCCGGGATCAGGAGGATATAATACAAGAAAGATTATTCAGGCAGTGGAGAATGGAGAACTGGAGGAAGAAATTCTTGACAGAACGGTGGAACGCATACTGAAAGTAGTCTTCTCCTACGCAGATAACAGGAAAGCGGAGACTGTATTTGACAGGGAAAAGGATCACAAAGCAGCGGCAGATATCGAAACAGAGTGCGCCGTACTTCTGGAAAATAAGGGTGTGCTACCTCTGAGAAAAGAACAGAAAGTAGTCTATATCGGGGAATTTGCAAAGAAACCACGCTACCAGGGCGGGGGATCGAGTCACATCAATACAGATGGTGTTGTATCAGCTCTGGAAATTGCTGTGAAAAAGGGCAGGACAGTGGAGTATGTGAAGGGATTCTCGTCAGAGCGTGACGAGATGGCAGAAGAAGAGCTGAAACAGGCATGTGAAGCAGCAGCAGGTGCAGATGCGGTTGTAATTTTTGCCGGACTTCCAGACAGTTTTGAGTCAGAAGGATATGACAGAAATTCCATGGAACTACCAAAGTGCCAGAACCGTCTCATAGAGGCTGTGGCAGAGATACAGAAGAATGTGGTTGTGGTTCTTCATAACGGAAGTCCCGTAGAAACTCCATGGGCGGAGTCTGTAAATGCCATTCTGGAGATGTATCTGGGAGGAGAAGGCATTGGGGAGGCCAGCGACCGGCTGTTATTTGGGGAGGCAAATCCGGGAGGACGTCTGGCGGAGACGTTCCCATATCGTCTGGAAGACAATCCGAGTTACCTGAATTTCCCCGGAGACGGCAGGACTGTTCTCTATGGAGAAGATATCTTTGTCGGATACCGTTACTATGATGCGAAGAAAGTACCGGTGCGCTGGGCATTCGGCCATGGACTGTCATATACGGAATTCAGCTACAGCAATATGAAACTCTCTTCTGCGGAAATGAAAGATGGAGATATTCTGAAGGTGAGCATTGATGTGGAGAATACAGGGAAGAGGGCAGGAAGTGAAGTGGTTCAGCTCTATGTCAGCGGCAAAAACAGTGCAGTGCCAAGAGCAGTGAAAGAACTAAAAGGGTTTGCGAAAGTATTTCTGAATCCGGGTGAGAAGAAGACTGTTACAATGGAGCTTTGCGCGAGAGATTTTGCTTACTACGAGACAAAGATTCACGACTGGTATACTCCGTCAGGTACATATGAAATCCAGATCGGGCATGCCAGCGATGAGATCAGAGAGGCTGCAGAACTTACATTTACCACTGATGTGCTGCTGCCGTTCACTGTGGATATGACCACTACAATGGGGGAATTGATGAACCACCCGAAGACAGCAGGGAAAATGATGGAGTATCTTGAGGGAATATCACAGGGAGAAGAACCTAAGAAAGAAGATGGGGAGGTACAGCTTGTGACTCCGGAAATTATTGCGCAGATGCCGCTGAAAACATTTTTAAGCGTTATTCCGGGCGAAGCGATCGAGCAGATGATCGTGGAGTTAAATGCTCTGTGTCAGTAGTGGGAGGAACGGTTGGCTTATTATTGGATGAAAAAGTATTAGCATGGAAATGAGGAAGAATTATGGGCAAGATTTATGCGGCGAAAACAAATCATATCACAAACCCTTTAGGGTTTTATCTGAAACCGTTGGTATTTTCATGGAAAGTGAAAGGATGCAGAGGACAGGAACAGAAATATGCAAGGATTGTAATCAGCAAGAACAAAACCTTTACAGATATCTGTTACGATACAGGTGAAACAGAGTTGGACAGCCTCTCTACAAGAGTAGAATTTGAAATACAGCCGTATACAAGATATTACTGGAAGGTTATTGTGACAACAGATGTAGAGGAAGTAATCGAATCAGATGTACAGTTTTTTGAGACCGCCAAAATGGATGAACCATGGACTGGAAGATGGATTACTTGTGACAGCAGTCAGGAACGGCATCCGATTTTCTCAAAGAGAATTCGTCCGGCAAAAGAAGTGAAAAGCGCAAGACTGTACATTTGCGGCCTGGGATTGTATGAGGCATATTTTCTCGGGGAAAATAAAGAAAATCCGGAGAAAATCGGTGATGAGTATCTGACTCCGTACTGCAATAATTATGACCAGTGGATCCAGTATCAGACGTATGACATCACAGAACAGGCAGAACGAGGAGGTGTGCTGTCTGTTCTTCTCGGAAACGGTTGGTATAAAGGCAGGTTCGGTTTCAATGATCCGGAGCGGGAAGCATATTATGGTGACGAGTGGAAGCTGATTGCGGAGGTTCACATAGAGTACAAAGACGGAACGAAAGATGTAATCAGTTCTGATGAAACTTGGTCAGTTACAAGAAGCAATTTGTGGTTTTCCAATATCTATGACGGTGAGAGAAGAGATGATACGCTGCCGCCGGTTGAGGAGTCTCCTGCGCGGATCGCAAAGGCTCCGAAAGGCCGGCTTATGGAACGATTATCTCTTCCTGTTAAGGTACAGGAGGAGAGGAAGCCGGCAGAGCTGATCCATACTCCTGCCGGAGAAGAGGTATTTGATCTGGGGCAGGAGATCACGGGGATCTTCCGGCTGCGGGTGCATGAGCCGGCAGGGACAGCTATCAGGATCCAGACAGGCGAGGTGCTTCAGAATGGGTGCTTTTATAATGAGAATTTGAGAACTGCGCTGTCGGAGTATGTCTATATTTCTGATGGTACGGAAAAGGTGATCACTCCCCATTTTACATATTATGGTTATCGATATGTGAAAGTGACCGGGGTTAGGGACCTTTCGTGTGAGGATTTTACGGCGCTTGTTCTTTACAGTGATTATGAGAGCATCGGGGCAATCGAGACAGGGAATGATCTTGTGAACAAATTAATCTCCAATATCGAATGGGGAATGAAAGGGAACTTTCTGGATGTGCCTACAGACTGTCCTCAAAGAGATGAGAGGATGGGCTGGACAGGAGATACACAGGTATTTTCCGCGACTGCAAGCTATCTGGCTGATACCTATGCGTTTTACCGAAAATATTTATATGACCTGTATCAGGAACAGCTTCTGGCGGACGGAATGGTTCCAGAGATTGTTCCCACATTCGGACCGACGAAATGCTCCTGTGTGTGGGGAGATGCCGCATGTATTATTCCGTGGAACGTATATCTGTTCAGCGGGGACAAAACAATCCTGGAAAGCCAGATTGAGAGCATGAAGGCATGGGTTGATTATATTCGCAGGATTGACGGAGACCATCATGGATGGAGACAGGTTTTCCATTATGGGGACTGGCTGGCTCTTGATCGTATAGGTGCTGCAGCGAATAATGTGTACGGAGCGACTGATGAAGCGTATATTGCAGACATCTACTATGCGGCGAGTGCACAGATTGTTGCAAAAGCAGCAGAGGTGCTTGAACAGGAAGAAACGAGACAGGAGTATCAGAAAATCGCAGACCGTCAGTGGCAGGTGGTGAAAGAAGAATATTTTACTGCTACAGGCAGATGTGCGGTGAAGACGCAGACAGGGCTTATTCTTGCACTGAAATATCATCTGTCTGAAAATGAAGAGCTGACAAGGGAGATGCTGAAAAAACTTCTTCGGGATAATAAAAATAAATTAAATACCGGGTTTGTAGGAACCCCGCTTCTGTGCAATGTCCTGACTGATCATGGAATGACAGACGCGGCATACCGGCTGCTTCTGAATGAAGAATATCCGGGTTGGCTCCATGAAGTGAAGTTGGGAGCAACGACGGTGTGGGAACGTTGGAATTCACTGGATGAGAGCGGACATGTTTCTAGTACGGGGATGAACAGTCTGAATCATTATTCGTACGGAGCTATATTGGAGTGGATCTTCCGCCATGCGGCCGGGATTGATGTGATGGAACAGAGCCCGGGAGGCAAGGTGATGCGAATCAGTCCAAAAGTAAATAGCGAACTGAAATATGTAAAAGCTGTTTATGATTCGGCAACCGGATGCTATCAGTGCGGCTGGGAGATATTAGAGGGGAATAAAATCACCATCACTGTTACAGTTCCGTTTGGAGGCAAGGCAGAAGTGGTTCTCCCTTATGCACCAGAATGCATATATGAGGATATAGAAAATCCATTATTTGAAGCTGTGGAAAACGGAATTTGCCATGTGAAAGCCGGAGAATATGAAGTTGTATATGAAGCATCAGAACCATTAAAAAAGAGATATAGCATAGACTCGACAATGGAAGAACTGCTGAACCATCCGGATATCCGCGCGTTTCTTTCTCAAATGGTGGAAGTAGATATGATCCCCGATATTGCATATGGGCTTTCGCTTAGAGATGTCGCGAAAACATTCGCAGGAGAAATCAAACCAGACGAGGCACAAATGTTGGATAAAGCACTGGCGAAATTCTAATCAGGAGGGCTGCTATGGAGCTTATAAGGCTTAAAGTAAACAGTCAATATAGACCATGCGTGGACGAAGCACCTTATTTTTCATGGGTAATCACTAGTGATGAAAAGAATGTGATGCAGACATCCTATCATATCACAGTGAAAAATATGGACGAAGTAATGTGGGATTCTGGAATGGTAGAAAGTGATAAAAGTATTTTTGTGGAGTACTCCGGGAAACCATTACAAAGTCTCAGTGACTACAACTGGACAGTGGAAGTGACAGTTAATAACGGAGAAAAGGCGGCGGCATCCTCATCCTTTGAGACAGGATTTATGAAGAAAGAATGGACGGCCGAGTGGGTGAAATCTCCGTTTCCGATGAAAAAGGTAAAACCCGGAACCGGAGGGCAGAACCCGGCAGAATATTTTCGCAAAGAATTTGATGCACGAGACGGTGTAAAACGGGCACGCGTCTATGCCACATGCCACGGAGCATATCAGCTCAGCGTGAACGGAATACGTCCGGTCTTCCGATCTGTTTGCAGGCGAACTCTATGACGCACGGATGGAACAGGAAAACTGGAACTGCTGCGGATTCGATGACAGCAGCTGGAAAGCAGGTATCCCATGCGGAAAATCTTACGCGAACCTGGTAGCTCAGTACGGGGAACCGGTGCGCCCGGTAAAGGAAGTACCGGCAGTCGGAATGACAGTCAGCCCGAAAAACGAGACGATTATTGACTTCGGGCAGAATCTGGCGGGGGTTCTGCGCGTAAAAGCGAAACTGCCTGCCGGGACAAAAATGGTATTAGATCATTTTGAAACTCTAGATCAATATGGAAACTATTTCAATAATATTTTCCTGTCAGAGAAAACAGGACACAAACAAAGCGATATTTATATTTCAAACGGGAAATTTACAGAATATATACCGCATTTTACATATCATGGTTTCCGCTATGTGAGAGTGACATGCGATCAGCCGGTGAGTCCGGAGAATTTCACAGCGATTGTCCTGTCTTCTGACAATGAGGATCTGGGAACTTTTGAGACGTCCAACGAAGATATAAACCGGCTTTACGAAAATACAAGATGGTCTCAGCGGTCGAATCTGTTCTCAATCCCCACGGACTGTCCGCAGAGAGAAAAAGGCGGATGGACCGGAGATATCCAGATTTATGCAAGAACAGCCATGCTCAACGAAAATGTAACCCCGTTTCTGACAAGATGGCTGCGTAATATGACCTGCAGCCAGCAGAAAAACGGAGCGATTCCCAATGTGATCCCCCTTACCGGAATCTATGAATTACTGGAGAAACTGAATCGGATCGTATACCGCAATTTTGAACCGGTGGGAGAAGCGGGATGGGGAGATGCCGCTTGTATCGTACCGTGGAGCATGTATCAGCTTACAGGAAATATCAGGATACTGAGAGAGCAGTATGACACAATGAAAAAGTGGTGCGACTATATCATCAACACTGCAAAGAAGCGTAGAGGCAAGATGAAACATCCAAAAGAAATTGACCAGTATCTGTGGAATACAGGACATCAGTACGGGGAGTGGCTCATACCGAGCCAGACAGTAGACGGAGCAGACCAAAGCGCTGCAAAACCTATCAATACTTCTGTATACTGCGCGCCAATCTTTGGATGGAATTCCTGTCGGATCATGGCAGATACAGCAGCACTCCTCGGGCATACATCAGACGAATTATACTATGATGACATTGCGTCCAGAATGAAATCTGCCATTCAAAAAGGACTGATCGATGATGACGGGAAGATGCCTCTTGATTTTATGGGCAGTTATGTGCTGGCAATCGCATTTGATCTTGCCCCTGAAAGGAAGAAAAAAAGTATCGCCGGACATTTGATCCGCAAGATAGAAGAAAACGGGGATTGTCTGGATACAGGATTCCTGACGACACCGTATCTGCTGGATGCACTCTGTAAGATCGGCAGGATGGACAAGGCGTATAAAATCCTGCTCCAGACAAAGTGCCCGTCATGGCTTTATGATGTAGGACGGATTTTGCGGACATTCAAAATAAAAAAGAATGTGGAGGTAACAGACAATGGCAAAATCATTATTTGAGGAACTGGGCGGCAAATACGAAAGGCAAGGGGATTATTTGATACCGTGCTTAACTGTACCCGCCGAAGAAGAACAGGCAATAGGCATCTGGGGGCAACGGCATTTAGATTATCTAAAACAGTACCGTAAAGTTACATACACCAATCTTCTTACAAGCGGCAGGCTAAACGCCTACCTTGCCGACATCAACAGACAGGCACAGGAACGCTTTGAAAGGCTCATAGAGGGTATGAAACAGGCACAGGGCATAACGGAACAGCTAAAGGCAGAAAACGCCTTAGAATGGACAGGATGCCTCAATAACATAAGGGCTTGTGCGAGGGAGATTGTGGAAAAGGAAATTATTTTTGCATAAACAGATGATTAGTGGCAGGGGGAAATCCTGCCGCTTTTTCTGCTTTAGTTTGTCAGCTTGACAAATAAAGGGTTAAGGAATATAATTAGATTCAGTATTATACAAGGAGTTAATAAATATGCGGCAAGGTATTCTTAAATAAACTGTCAATTTGATAGTGGGAACAAAAAGTAGCAGTCCCGTTTCACTTTTAATATGGGGCTTAGTTTTTTGTACCCAGTTTAAGAATACTTTTATCATGTAATTTTATATGCCCGAAAACATATAAGTGTTTTGGGGCTATTGGAGTTATTTACCCAGTGATAGGAGTATTTATCACTGGGTATTTTTATGCCCTTTTTTGGGTGTTGATAGGAGGAAAATCACATGAAAATAATTAACTTAGGCATTCTGGCTCACGTTGACGCAGGAAAGACAACATTAACGGAAAGTTTATTGTATACCAGTGGTGCAATTGCAGAACTAGGGAGCGTAGATGAAGGCACAACAAGGACAGATACAATGAATTTGGAGCGTCAAAGGGGAATCACTATCCAGACAGCAGTGACATCTTTTCAGTGGGAGGATGTAAAAGTCAACATTATAGATACGCCAGGCCATATGGATTTTTTGGCGGAAGTATACCGTTCTTTATCCGTATTAGACGGAGCAGTATTATTAGTTTCTGCAAAGGATGGCATACAGGCACAGACCCGTATACTGTTTCATGCACTACAGATAATGAAGATTCCGACAATTTTTTTCATCAATAAAATTGACCAAGAGGGGATTGATTTGCCAATGGTATATCGGGAAATGAAAGCAAAGCTTTCTTCGGAAATTATAGTGAAGCAAAAGGTTGGGCAGCATCCCCATATAAATGTAACGGACAATGACGATATGGAACAGTGGGATGCGGTAATTATGGGAAACGATGAACTATTAGAGAAATATATGTCAGGGAAACCGTTTAAAATGTCAGAACTGGAACAGGAAGAAAACAGGAGATTCCAAAACGGAACGTTATTTCCCGTTTATCACGGAAGCGCTAAAAACAATCTGGGGATTCGGCAGCTTATAGAAGTAATTGCCAGTAAATTTTATTCATCAACGCCTGAAGGTCAATCTGAACTATGCGGGCAGGTTTTTAAGATTGAATATTCAGAGAAAAGGCGGCGTTTTGTTTATGTGCGTATATATAGCGGAACATTGCATTTGAGGGATGTTATTAGAATATCTGAAAAAGAGAAAATAAAAATCACAGAGATGTATGTTCCGACAAACGGTGAATTATATTCATCCGATACAGCCTGCTCTGGTGATATTGTAATTTTACCAAATGATGTTTTGCAGCTAAACAGTATTTTGGGGAACGAAATACTGTTGCCGCAGAGAAAATTTATTGAAAATCCTCTCCCTATGCTCCAAACAACGATTGCAGTAAAGAAATCTGAACAGCGGGAAATATTGCTTGGGGCACTTACAGAAATTTCAGATGGCGACCCTCTTTTAAAATATTATGTGGATACTACAACGCATGAGATTATACTTTCTTTTTTGGGGAATGTGCAGATGGAAGTCATTTGTGCCATCCTTGAGGAAAAATATCATGTGGAGGCAGAAATAAAAGAGCCTACTGTTATATATATGGAAAGACCGCTTAGAAAAGCAGAATATACCATCCACATAGAAGTCCCGCCAAATCCTTTCTGGGCTTCTGTCGGGTTGTCCATAGAGCCGCTCCCTATTGGAAGCGGAGTGCAGTATGAAAGCAGAGTTTCACTTGGATATTTAAATCAATCGTTCCAAAATGCGGTTATGGAGGGGGTTCTTTATGGCTGCGAGCAGGGGCTGTATGGATGGAAAGTGACAGACTGTAAAATCTGTTTTGAATATGGATTGTATTATAGTCCTGTAAGTACCCCCGCAGACTTTCGGCTGCTTTCCCCTATCGTATTGGAGCAGGCTTTAAAAAAAGCAGGGACAGAACTATTAGAGCCATATCTCCACTTTGAAATTTATGCACCGCAGGAATATCTCTCACGGGCGTATCATGATGCTCCAAGGTATTGTGCAGATATTGTAAGTACTCAGATAAAGAATGACGAGGTCATTCTGAAAGGAGAAATCCCTGCTAGATGTATTCAAGAATACAGGAACGATTTAACTTATTTCACAAATGGGCAGGGAGTCTGCTTGACAGAGTTAAAAGGATACCAGCCAGCTATTGGTAAATTTATTTGCCAACCCCGCCGCCCGAATAGCCGTATAGATAAGGTTCGGCATATGTTCCACAAGTTAGCTTAACAGCTTGCAAAAGTCATATAAAATGAGATTTGAAAGGATTAGAGACTAATTATGATGAAATGCGAATGGATATTGTGTCCTGTTTGTGGGAGCAAAACCCGTAATAAAATTAGGAAGGACACTGTTTTGGAGAATTATCCCCTTTATTGTCCAAAATGCAGACAAGAAAGATTGATTAAAGTTGACAACTTGAAGATAACTGTCATCAAAGAGCCAGACGCTTAAGACGCAGAGCCGATGAAATTGTGGAACAATTCACGAATCATCGGCTCTTTTTGTTTCGTATTTGAAAGAACAAACTCACCAAATAAAAAAAACGATATTCGGGTGGGTTATTTTGTTATACCCTAAATTACCCTCTGAATTTGTTTTTAAATTTGGAGGGATTTTTTTATGTCCTTTTTTCGGGCAGTTATCTATCTGCTCATACGAAGCAAAATTTATCAATACATAGCATATCAGAGAACGGCAGGAAACCAGTTAAAAAAATTTCTGCCAGTGCAACGGTACTTCTCACCTTGAAAGTAGAAGTACAATCTCCATACAATAGAATTACTATTTCCTATAACCGTAAAGGTCACAGAGCCTTTGCGGTTTTTCTTTTGTCGATTTTTGTTGGAAAGTGCCGTAGGGCTGTTTCTGATATGCGGTGTCGTTCTCCGCCTCTCCATCTGGATTTTTTACATTTCAAAAATTCAGATGGGAGGTATTTATGGTGAAATATGCACCAAGAAAGGTATATATCAGAGAAAGTGGCGGCTATGTGGAATTATCCTACACGGAGTTCTGCCGTTGCAGGGAATCCGACCAGACCTATATGGACAAGCTGTTTATCCCCATTCAAGGCTGTCTGCTTGAAGTCGTGAGGGAGCAATACACAGACTTCTACCGTGACAAGGAACGGTGGCGTTATCTGCAAAAATTAGATACAAAGAATAGACTGCTATCTCTCGACGGATTTACGGACAGCGAGGGGAATCCTCTGGACTTTATCACTGATGAAGCGGTGGACATTGCAGAAACCGTTGTCAATGCGGTCATGGTGGACAGGCTGAAAGCCGCCCTGCCTTTGCTGTCGGATAGTGAACAGGAGCTGATACAGGCAATCTTTTTTGACGGACTTTCCGAGCGTGAAGTCGGGGCGAGGTTGGGCATAACCCAGAGCGTTGTAAACAAACGCAAAGCCAGAATCCTAATAAAACTAAGAAAGATAATAGAAAATTAAAATTTAAGGCGTTCAGCCCCCTTGTTTTTTCCTTTGGGAAGATGAGGGGGCTTTTCTCTGCCCTCTCAATCAATTCTGATTGGAGGAAGTAAGAATGGCATACAACCACGGACGGGAGGACAGGAAATGGCGTATCTGGAAAGAAGCGGAGGAAAAGCTGCTGCGTGAGTGCGGCGTTGATGAAGCGACCATTGAGCAGATACGCATGGCGGACAGGGCAGACTTCAATTCCAACAGGCGGTTTTACCGATGGACGAATGACGTTGCGGAATATCTTGAGGACATGGCAGGCAGGGAGCGGCAGGCGGAAGTGGGTACGGTTGCGGAGTTACTGGAAGAGATTGAGAGCGAAAATCTCTATCAAGTATTAGTCACGGTGGACGGGCGTACCTTGAAAATCGTCCTGCTGAAAATGCAGGGGTATTCCACAAAGGAGATTGCCCCGCTTGTGCATTTGACGACTGGTGCCATCTATGCGAGGTTAGACCATCTGCGGAAGAAGCTGCGGAAAATTTTATAGCTTCTAAAACAGCCTGCCATCCTGCGGGCTACTGGGTGAGGGATGGAAATCCCCTCACTCATTTTTTGCAGGAGGACAACAGGATGGCATACAGGGTTAAGGCATACACGCTTCGGGAGGAATCCACGGAAAGCGGCACAAGGTATTTTATCAGCTTTAAGGACGGGCAGGGCAAATCCCACGAGTTGGAAGTGTCGGAACAGTTCTTTATGGAGTTTCGGCAGATGGAGCGCAGGAACAGGAATCTTTTCTAATGGGACGAGCGGCACAGGGAGTTTAACGAGGTATGGGACGAAACCCTTTACAGACGGGCGTTGCGTGTGCCTAAGAGCCTTGATGAACGCATGGTTGAGGAAGAACGGAATGAAACGCTCTATAAGGCGGTTGGGAGCCTTCCAGAGATACAAAGGCGGCGTTTCCTGCTCTACTACGAGTATGAGTTCAATTTTTACCAAATCGCCGCTATGGAGCATTGCACCGCTTCGGCAATACAGAAATCTGTTGCGATTGCAAAGGAGAAAGTAAAGGCGGAAATTGAAGAAATATCTCCAACCGTGACCGACACCGCCCGAAAAAGAAATCTGTTTTTTATTTGTGTGGGATTGGCGGCATTACATACTCTCACTTTTTTCCGTGGGAGTAAATCTATTTTTAAGGAGGTCAACGCCTATGTGCAACGAAAACAAAGACACCGCCCGAAAGGAGGAAAGCCATGCAGAAGTTACAGACAGTCAACGCCGAAACGCTCCTTTATGAACCGCTTGAGAAACCATCCTTTGTGGTGGACAGCCTTATCCCGACAGGCTTATCGCTGTTCTGCGGCTCACAGAAGATAGGCAAAAGCTGGCTCATGCTGAAGCTATGCTTATGCGTGTCGCAGGGAATCCCTTTATGGGATATGCCGACAATGGAGGGCGATGTGCTTTACCTCTGCCTTGAGGACACGTTCTGCCGCATACAGGACAGGTTATTTCGTTTGACGGACGAAGCAAGCGGGCGGCTCCACTTTGCCGTGGCAAGCTGCAAGCTGTCAGACGGTCTTATCGTGCAGCTTGAAGATTATCTGAAAGATTACCCAGACAGCAGGCTCATTGTCATTGATACCTTGCAGAAAGTCCGTACAGCTTCAAAAGACAATGCCTATGCAAGCGACTATGGGGACATCTCCCTCATCAAAGACTTTGCCGACAGGCACTCTCTGGCGGTCATTGTCGTACACCACATCCGAAAGCAGAATGACAGCGACGTGTTCAACAAGGTGTCTGGGACGACAGGATTAACGGGGAGTGCGGACGCTACCTTTGTTCTGGAAAAGGAGAAACGTGCGTCTGACACCGCCAAGCTGTATGTGACGGGCAGGGACACGCCTTATCAGGAATACACGCTGCGTTTCCGTGATTGCCGTTGGGAGCTTGTGGAGCGGAAAACGCAGGAGCAGCTTGCGAAAGAAACGATACCAGATGTCCTTTTTCGGTTGGTGGATTTTATGAGGGATAAGGAAGAATGGATAGGCACGGCAACGGAACTGTTAGCCGCTATGGGGGAAACGGAAACCATACCCACGGTGATTACGAAATGGCTGAATGAATACCGCACCACATTTTTAAGCGAGAACCGTATCTGCTACCAGTACAGCCGCAGGAAAGACGGCAGGCGGATTGCCCTTGCAAGGAGGGCGGGTGACAGCGGTGATGGTGGTGACAGCGATATTAGGATACCCCCCTGTTACTGTCATTGACGCTTAAAGCCATGTAAAGCTGGCGGCTCTGCCCTGCGGGTGACAGCAGTGACGGTGGTGACAGTGATTTTAGGATACCCTGCCGCTGTCATCCCTACGGGAGAACACCCCGTAAACGCAAAATGCAGGCGTGAGATTTACTCGCCCTTTTCGGTCGTGTAAAACCACCCCTGCGGTCAGAAAAATCATTCCGATTTTTCCGACTGCGTTTACAGGGTGTAACACACTACACTTTGCCCTGCAAAGTCGTGTGCCAGACGTTCCCTCTGGACTCCCTTAAGGCAGGGCTGTGCCCTGCTATCCTACGCCTTACGGCTTCGGATAAAAGAATGGCGGCATGACGGTGACGGCTCTTGCGAGGGGGGTATCCCAAAAACACCGTCATCATCGACATGACCGTCATGCAGGGGGTGAGGGTGACAGTTGCGGCAGTCGGCAGGGGGTATCCCAAAACTGCTGTCACCACCGTCACCGCTGTCACCCCAAAGGACGGTCACCCGCCGAAAGAAAGGAGGAATCCGCCTATGCCTTATGCAATCCTGCGTTTCCAGAAACGAAAAGCGGGCGGCGTTGCGGCTTGTGAACGCCACAACGAGCGGAAGAAAGAAGCCTACAAAAGCAACCCAGATATAGATATGGAACGCTCTAAAAACAATTACCATCTCATAGCACCACCAAAGTACACCTACAAGAAAGAGATTAACCGCATGGTAGCCGAAGCGGGGTGCAGGACAAGGAAAGACAGCGTGATGATGGTGGAAACGCTCATCACAGCTTCACCAGAATTTATGAACCAGTTACCGCCCGAAGAACAAAAAGCGTATTTCCAGACGGCTCTTGACTTCATTTCGGAGCGTGTTGGAAAGCAGAATATCCTCTCCGCTGTCGTCCATATGGACGAGAGAACGCCCCATATGCACCTCTGCTTTGTGCCGATTACGCCAGACAATAAGCTGTCAGCGAAAGCTATCTTAGGCAACCAGAAATCATTATCCGAGTGGCAGACCGCCTACCATGAGCGGATGTCCTCACGGTGGAATCAGCTTGAACGGGGGCAGTCCTCAATGGAAACCAAGCGGAAACACGTCCCCACATGGCTCTATAAATTAGGCGGCAGGCTTGATAAACAGTATGAAGAAATCGTGTCTGCCCTATCCGACATCAACGCCTTTAACGCAGGGAAGAAAAGGGATAAAGCGTTAGATTTACTCTCTGCATGGCTGCTAGACGTGGAGAAATTCTCTAAGGAAATCGGGAAACAGCAGGCGTATATCGACAGTTTGAAAGAGAGAATTGGGCAGGAATCAGACTATGCGGGGCGTATGCGTGATGAAAAGTACGAGCAGGAACTAAAGGTGCAGAAAGCGAATCAGAAGATATTTGAATTGCAGAGAACCAACGAGCAGATGGGGCGGCTGCTGTCAAAAATACCGCCCGAAGTGTTGGAAGAATTGCAGAAAAATCATAGAAGCAGAGCGAAAGAAAGGTAGATATGTGAATGAAGAAACAGGATTTTAAGGTGTTAAAGACCAAAGACTTGTACCCGTTCCCCGACAATCCGTTTCATGTGGCAGAAGATGAAACACTGTCAGAGTTAGCGGAAAGCATCAAGGAATTTGGCATTGTCACGCCGATAATCACACGCCCGAAAGAGGACGGGGACGGTTATGAAGTGATTGCAGGACAGCGGCGTGTCCGTGCTTCTGAACTTGCAGGGATAAATACCGTGCCTGCGTTTGTCCTGCCCTTAGACCGTGACCGAGCCATCATCACCCTTGTAGACAGCAATTTGCAGCGTGAGAATATCCTGCCATCGGAGCGGGCGTTTGCTTACAAGATGAAATCCGAAGCCATGAAGCGGCAGGGTTTCCGCACAGACTTAACCTCGTCACAAGTTGTGACGAAGTTGCGGACGGACGACAAGGTGGCACAGGGCTTCGGCGTGGGCAGGATGACCGTGCAGCGTTTTATCCGCCTGACGGAACTGATACCGCCGATTTTGCAGATGGTGGACGAGGGGAAAATCGCCCTCACGCCTGCGGTGGAACTGTCCTTCTTGAAGAAAGACGAGCAGGAAAACCTCTTTGCCACGATGGAGAGCGAAGAAGCAACGCCCTCACTCTCACAGGCACAGCGGATGAAACAGTTAAGCCAGAGCGGGCGGCTTGACATGGATACGATATTTGCGATTATGACGGAGGAAAAGGGCAACCAGAAAGAAACCTTGAAAATCAACACAAGCAAGCTGAAAAAATACTTTCCGAAGAACACAACGCCGAAGCAGATGGAGGAAACCATCATCAAACTTTTGGAGCGTGAGTTGCAGAGGAAACGCAACCGTGACAGCCGCTAATCTTCTTTTTTCGGGAAGTAAATACAGAGAGTTGAGGTATGGAGAATGAGAGAAATCCAGTATGAAATCGTAAAGGAAATCGCAGTATTGTCTACGGGCGACAGTGGCTACACAAAGGAAATCAATCTCATTTCATGGAATGGGAAAGAGCCGAAGTATGACATCCGCAGCTTTTCCCCGAACCGTGAAAAGTGCGGCAAGGGAATCACGCTGAACGCTGATGAAGCGGCGGCACTCCTTAAAGCATTACAGAAAGAATTAAACAGCGAGGATTAATGGTATCTGATTGGCAGGGCGGGGACATTTCCAAACTCTTCCCTGCCCTGTCTGGAAAGGAAGATTTAAGTATGGGCGAGGATAAGAAAGCAGATAAAAAGAGAAAGCGTATCGTGCCAAAAGCACCAGTGCAGATGATAATCAGCCGTGAATATGTCGGCACACAGACCGTTACAGAAGCGTTTGTCCCGATTATCTCCGAGGATATTCGGAAGAAGATTGCCGAGGGCGACACCTTCGACAATGAGGGGCTGTCCGCTTAGAATGTACGCAATGGGACATGAAAACAGATAGGACAGATACGGAGGTTTTACAGTATGGCAGGAATCAAAGAAGAAAAGAAAATCTATTTAGTCGGCATTTATTGCCGCTTATCTAAAGACGATGGTACGGATAACGAGAGTGCGAGCATTGCGACACAGAAATCCATCCTCACGGATTATGTGAAAAAGCAGGGATGGCACATAGCAAAAACGTATGTGGACGATGGTTATTCTGGTACAAATTTCCAAAGACCAAGTTTCCAGAATATGATAAAAGACATTGAAAGCGGTCTGATAAACTGCGTGATTACGAAAGATTTATCCCGTCTGGGGAGAAACTATCTTGATTGTGGGTTATATCTGGAAGTTTTCTTCCCAGAGCATAACGTGAGGTATATAGCGGTCAATGACGGCGTAGATACCTTGAATAAATCTGCTATGGACATCACGCCTTTCCGCAACATTTTAAACGAAATGTATGCCGCTGACATATCTGTTAAGATAAAATCGGCATATCGGGCGAGGTTTCAACAGGGGAAATTCATGGGAACTACCGCCCCTTATGGCTATATCAAAGACCCTGCCGACCACAACCATCTGCTGATAGATGATAAAGTGGCACATGTTGTAAAAGAGATATTCGACCTTGCATTAAAAGGGAATGGAGTTGCCAAAATTTGCAGACATCTTAATAAACAGCATATCCTACGCCCTGCCGCTTATGCGGCGGAGCGTGGCGAAACAGGCTTTGAACGTCATTTTGAGGGGAACGAGGACAAACGCTATATTTGGAGTGGGAACAGCGTGAGGAGCATTTTAAGAAGCCCGATATATGCGGGAAATCTTGTAGGCTACAAACGGATTGCCGCCAATATGAAAAGCAAGAAACGCCCCTCTAAGCTGCCCGAAGAATGGGAAGTGATACCCAATACCCATGAGGGAATAGTCACGCAGGAGGAATTTGATATTGTCCAACAGCTTATTACAAGTCGTAGGCTTCCACAGAACAAGGGAGGATTTGTAAATATTTTTGCAGGCGTTATCAAGTGTGTGGACTGCGGATGTGCTCTGCGGGCAATGAACGTACACAGGAGGAAACGCCCAGAGATTATCGACTGTGTACAGTATTCATGTAATAATTATGCAAGAAACGGAAGAAGCGAGTGTAGTGCCCACAATATAGAAGCAAGGGATTTATTCAATGCCGTTCTTGCCGACATCAACTGTTTTGCGGATATGGCAGTGAATGATGAAAAGGCGGTCAGGGCCATAGAAAAGCGGCTCACGGAAACAGACCAGAGCAGGGCGAAAGCATTAGAGAAAGAACGTAAGAAGCTGAACAAACGCCTTGCGGAACTGGACAGGCTGTTTTCCTCTCTCTACGAGGATAAGGTCATGGAGCGTATTACCGAGCGGAATTTTGAGATGATGTCGGGGAAATACCAGAAAGAGCAGCTTGAAATTGAAGCAAGGCTGAAAGAGGTGACGGAAACTCTTAATGAAAGCTACGAGAAATCACGGGGAATCCGTGACTTCCTCGCCCTTATCCGAAATTATCAAGGCTTAAAAGAACTGGATGCAACAGTTATAAACGCACTCATAGACAAGATACTTGTTTCGGAGCGTGAGAAGATGGCAGACGGAACAGTGAAGCAGGAAATCAAGATTTACTATAAATTCATCGGCTTTGTCGATGAATTACATATCATACCTACAAAACGGTGGGCAGCAATGCCCGCTAAAAATTGTACGGTGTGCGGCGTTGAATATGTCCCGGGCTCTGGTGCATCAAGGTATTGTCCTGCTTGTGCCAAGAAGATACGGAGGGAGAAATCAAACGAGAGCAAACGCAGGAGCAGAGAACAGAAAAGGATAGCATGTATGAACTGTCCGCAAAAAATGACCGACTGAGGTGAAGCAGGGAGCGACAACAATCTGGGAAAATTACATTTCTTACAAGGAGGACGGGGCTCCGGTTATGACAAGCCTGAACCATTATGCCTTTGGATGCGTGGACGACTGGATGTTCCGGAAAATAAGCGGCATTGATATGGCTGCTCCCGGATTTAAGAAGATTGTGATTGCGCCGGAGACGGATGAGGCGTTTACCAGTGCAAAGCGTACCTATATGAGTGAGTACGGTAAAGTACGGACAGAGTGGAGCGTGGAAGAGGGAAAATTTGAGTTGAAGGTGGAGATCCCCTGCAACACGACTGCCACTGTAAAGATGCCGGATGGCAGATTGTATGAGGTAGGAAGTGGAACATATGAGTTTGAATGTAAGAAATTTATAGAATAGGAGAGATTATGAAAAAGAAAATATTGAAGATTATCTTAAGAATCGTTTTAATTGTGATTCTGGTCGCGGGAATCGGCCTGACATATTTAGTAGGAGCAGTAGGCGGTGGAGGACCGTTTGATTTTGTCTGGAAGAACAAACTGAAAAAAATGCCGGGAAACGCAGAAAAATACAGTCTGGAAAATATAGAACCGTTAGAAAACAGCCCTCTTAGAGGGAAGCGTATCTGCTACCTTGGATCATCTGTAACCTTAGGTCTGTACTCAATGGATGTTTCTTTCGCAGATTATATCTCTTACAGAAATGGCTGTGAGTATGTAAAAGAAGCCGTAAGCGGTACTACTTTAGTGGATAACGGAAAGACGTCTTATATCCAAAGGATGAAAAATAATATCGGTACAGATGAGAAATTCGATGCATTTGTCTGTCAGCTTTCCACGAATGACGCGTCGAAGGAAATGCCGATGGGAGAAATCAGCAGTTCAGAAAATCTGGAGGATTTTGATACACAGACGATAACAGGAGCAATGGAATATATCATTGTATATGCAAAGCAGACATGGAATTGTCCCGTGATCTTTTATACCGGAACAAAATATGACAGTGAACAGTATCAGCAGATGGTAGATGTATTGTATGAACTTCAGGATAAATATGGAATAGGCGTGATCGACCTTTGGAATGACGATGAGATGAATGACGTTTCTGACAAAGAATATAAAGTTTATATGGCAGATCCGGTTCATCCGACGCAGGCAGGATATCTGGAATGGTGGACACCTAAGATGGAAGAATACTTATATCAGTTTTTAGAAAGATGATTATTATATTAAGTTTCGTCGGTAAATCGCTTATATATCGTTGATGATTTGCCCTTTGGGATTATTTATAATTGAATCAAACAATGAAAGGACAGATAACGAAATGGAAAATGAAGTTACAAAAAGAGAAAAAATCAGTTATGGTATGTATTTTATGGGACAGAATGTATTCTATGGACTGATAGGATATATGACTACATATTTTACAGATGTCGGCATAACGGCAGCATTGGTTGCAATCGTGGCGCTTATCACGAAAGTGTGGGATGCCATCAACGATCCGATCTTCGGTATGATCATGGATAAGGTGAATTTTAAGAAAGGGAAATTCCTGCCGTGGCTTCGAATATCTGTCATAGCGATTCCGGTGGCAACTATTCTTCTTTTTATAATACCTACCGGGATTTCCATGACGGCTAAAATCATATGGGCAACACTCGCTTATATGTTATGGGATACAGCCTATACCCTTTGCGATGTACCGATTTTTGGTATTGTTACCACGATGACAATAGACCAGAAGGAACGTGTTTCACTAAACAGCATAGGAAGAATGTTTGCTATTTTTGCAGGTATTGTTACAGGAATTGTCCTGCCGTTGGTACGGCAGCGGTTAGGCGGCTGGTCAACAACAGTAATTGTGTTATCTCTTTTGTCATGTGTTATGATGATTCCGATTTGTCTGTTCGCAAGGGAGAGAGTAATTGAAAAAGAAAGAGTCCTGAATGACGGGGCAGAAGAAAGTTATACATTGCGAGATATGGTAGAATGTCTGCGGAAGAACAAATATTTATTGATTTTCTTTGCGGCTCCGCTCATCAGCAGCCTGCTTAATGTTGGTGCAAATTGGGGCTTATACGTTGCTCGGTACTGCCTTGGCGGTGAAGAAGCTGCCTCATATGTTTCGATGGCGGTAATTATTCCGACCTTAATCGGTGCGGTTATGGCAGTAGAATTATGCAAAAAATATGATAAATTTAAAGTCTTCTATATTTCATATGTTTTCGCTTTACTTCTGGGAATTGTAAGATTCATAGCCGGGTATGAGAATATGACGGTGTTTATGATTTTAAATGCTTTAGGAGGAATTCCGCTGGGAATAGCAGTTATACTGCAGTATCAGTTTACGCCGGACTGCTACGAGTATGGACAGTACAAGACAGGATTAAAAATGCGTGGTGTAACGTTTGCAGCGCAGACATTTTTTACAAAATTAAATGGAGCGATCGCAACAGCAGTCAGTGTGTTTGCGTTAACTTTAATCGGCTTTCGGGAAGGAGAAGGCGTTGTTCAGGCGGCAGGATTTGCCGATAAATTATGGACATTCAGCTGTCTTGGCAGCATTATCGGGGGTATTTGCACTCTGCTTATACTTCGCCTTTACAAGCTTAATGACCATGATGTCCAGCTGATGGCAAAATGCAACAATGGTGAGATCAGCCGTGAAGAGGCAGAGGCACAGATGATCAATCAGTATTAAGAAAAGAATGGAGGACTTTTGCGATGGACAGAATAAAGGAACTGATTTCAAAAATGACGCTGGAAGAGAAGGCAAGTCTCTGCTCGGGCGCTGATAACTGGCATACGAAAGAAATCAAACGACTGAACATTCCGTCAGTTATGATGGTGGACGGTCCTCACGGACTGAGAAAGCAGGAAGGGGAAACGGATCATCTGGGATTGAATGAAAGTGTGAAGGCCGTTTGTTTCCCGGCAGCCTGTGCAACAGCCTCCAGCTTTGATGTTGACCTGATGGAACGGATGGGAGAGACGCTGGGAGCGGAGTGTCAGGCCGAGAATGTAAGCATACTGCTTGGCCCGGCGGTGAATATTAAAAGGAGCCCGTTATGCGGGCGGAACTTTGAGTATCTGTCGGAGGATCCATATCTGGCAGGTAGGATGGCATCGGCATATATCCGCGGAGTGCAGAGTCAGGGCGTGGGGACAAGCATTAAGCACTTCGCACTGAATAACCAGGAAACACTCCGTATGACGATATCTTCCGAGGTGTCAGAACGTGCGCTCAGGGAAATCTACCTGCCTGCGTTTGAGGAAGCGGTGAAAGAATCAGCTCCAAGAACCGTCATGTGTAGCTACAACAAAATAAATGGAGAATATGCTTCGGAAAACAGATATCTTCTGACAGATATCCTGAGAAAAGAATGGGGATACAAAGGCTGCGTCGTTAGTGACTGGGGCGCTGTAAATAACCGTGTGAAAGGACTGCAGGCCGGACTGGATCTGGAGATGCCTTATTCCGGAGGATACAATGACAGACAGATTGTGAAAGCAGTACAGGAGGGAAGACTGGACGAAGCTGTGCTGGATGAAGCGGTGGAGCGGGTATTGAATGTTGTATTTGCCGGTGAAGAGCAGCATCGTCCGGAAGTTATATCTGATAAGGAAACAGATCATAAAAAAGCAGCTGATATTGAGACGGAATGTGCGATCCTGCTGGAAAATAACGGTATACTTCCGCTGAATACAGACAGAAAGGTTGCCTATATAGGAGAATTTGCCGAAAAGCCGCGGTATCAGGGCGGCGGCTCCAGCCATATCAATCCGTTCAGGGTTGTTTCGGCATTGGATGCTGCCGGAGAAAAAGGGCGTAGCGTGACTTATGCAAAAGGATTTTCTATGGAAAATGACGCGATGACGGAACAAGAGCTGGAAAAAGCGCTTCGGACTGCTGCAGAAGCAGACGTCGCGGTAATCTTTGCCGGGCTGCCTGAGATATTTGAGTCGGAAGGGTATGACAGAACATCCATGAAGCTGCCCAAATGCCAGGACCGGCTGATCGAAGAAGTGTTGAAAGTACAGCCTAATGTTGTAGTAGTACTCCACAATGGAAGTCCGGTAGAACTGCCATGGGCAGACCGGGTAAGCGCGATCCTTGAAATGTATCTGGGAGGTCAGGGCGTTGGCGAAGCCTGCGACTGGCTGTTATTCGGGGAAGCGAATCCGTCCGGCAGGCTGGCAGAGACATTCCCGTACCGACTGGAAGATAATCCGAGCTTCCTTCATTTTCCGGGAAATGGAAAGCGGGTGTTATATGGCGAGGATATCTTTGTCGGATACCGTTATTATGATACAAAGAAGGTTCCGGTGCGGTATGCATTCGGACATGGGCTGTCTTACACGGAATTTACTTATGGGGACCTGACTTTGTCATCGGCTCAAATGACGGACGAGGATATCCTGACAGTCTCTCTCAAGGTGAAAAATACAGGACAGGCAGAAGGAAAAGAAGTCGTACAGCTGTACGTAGCTGACCTGTGCGGCACACCGGAAAGACCGGTCAAGGAATTGAAAGGATTTGCCAAAGTTCATCTCCTGCCGGGAGAGGAGAAAACGGTATCGATGGAAATTTCGGCGAGGGATCTTTCCTATTATGAAGAATGTCTCGGGGACTGGTATGCGCCATCCGGAACATATCGGATCCTGATTGGCCATGCTTCTGATGACATCCGATTACATGCGGATATTGTGTTTAAAACAAAGAAAAAACTGCCTCTTCGCGTAGATTTCACAACAACGTTCGGAGAATTATTGGATCATACGAAAACCGCTCCCGTTATTACGGAACTGCTGGCGCCATTGGCAGCAGCGGCCGCATCAGCAGAAGGGATGAGTGACGAATACAAGAAGCTGGGAGAGCAAGTTATCCGGGAAATGCCGCTGAAATCTCTGCTGGGGCAGATGCCGGGAGAACAGGTGGAACAGCTGATCGGTCAGTTGAATTGTTTACTTGCACAATAGGATAATTCACGAGATAATTGAGATGAAAAGGTGTTGTGCCAGAGAGCAGTGCCTTATGAGCTTTATAAGGGTTTGACATTTACCACAATCTGGCTAGAGGTTAATCCTCGAAAGAAAATGTTAGAAGGGCTCTGCTTATGCAGAGCCTTTCTTAATCTAAGGAGCAAGTGGTCGATATCTGTAGATGGTTACGAGAATAGTATCAAAAAAGGGCGTTCCTTTTTGTAAGGGAGCGTCTTATTTACGTTCTGTATTAAGCGCTTGCCTTTACCTCAGTAGTGATACCGAAAAATGAATAATTTTAAAAAAGTGGGAATAGAATAATGACAGAAGAAACAGAGTATGGTAATATCAGCCTATAAAGTACATTACCGAAAAATGAGGAAAATTCAAAAAGTGGGAATAGGAGATTTTGCCATGCAGATTATCGTAAGAAAAAAGTATTTAGATGAACTGATTGAATTGTATGGAACACCGGATATAAAAGTAATTACGGGCATCAGACGAAGTGGTAAATCGGTATTGCTACAAGAGTTTGTCTCTTACCTACAGTCATTAGAGGAACCGATAAATATTGTTATGATCAACCTTCAGGAGTTAGAGTTTGATCATTTGTTGGAATATCATGCGTTGCATCAGTATATCCTTGATCAGTACAAAGAGGGAATGACGAATGTTTTACTAATTGATGAGGTTCAGCTGTGCCCGCAGTTTGAACTTGCAATTAACAGTATTTATACAAAAGGAATTTATGACATTTACATTACTGGTTCAAACGCATTTTTATTAAGTTCAGATTTAGCAACGCTTTTTACCGGAAGAACGATGGAAATAAAAGTATATCCATTTTCTTTTGCGGAATATCTAACTTATTATGGAATTACAGATAGATATGATGAAGCTTTTGATCGGTATGTCCGAACTGGTGGTATGCCTGGATCTTATGTATATAGGACTGAGGACAGACAGTATGATTACGTTAAGGATGTGTATGCAACCATTCTTATCAGAGATTTGGTTGAAAAGTATAAGATAAGAAATAAATCAGAGTTCACCAACATATCTGAATTCATGATGGATAACATCGGTAATTTACTTTCGCCTAATAATATCAGCAAAACTTTAAAAAACGATCAGAGCGAGATAACCAGAAAGACGGTATCAAAATACATTGGTTATTTGGAAAATGCATTTCTGTTCTATGAGGCAAAACGATACGATTTAAAAGGGAAAAAATATCTGGCAAATAATAGTAAATATTATCTTTGTGATACATCATTTCGTTATGCAGTCAATGGTACACGAAACATGGACTTTGGAAGAGTTTACGAAAATATTGTTTATCTGGAGCTGCGTAGGAGAGGATATGAGGTATATGTGGGAAAACTTTATAAAAAGGAAGTGGATTTTGTAGCTAAGAAACGTGAGACTCAAATATATATTCAGGTAAGTGATAATATTTCAGAAGCAAATACATTTGAAAGAGAATATTCGCCTTTGCTTGCAATAAGAGATGCATATCCTAAGATGATAATTGCAAGAACACATCATGAAACATATGATTACAAAGGAGTGCAAGTGGTTGATATCTGTAGATGGTTACGAGAATAGTATTTTTTACGTTTTGTATTAAGTGCTTGCGCGACGGCAGACAGTGTTATGAAAAAACGTCATAAGATTCTGTGTCTCTAAGAAAGAGGCATGAATTATCTGATAAAAACTGTCTTTTCAAAGTTAGACAACCGCCTTGGATGATGTTCGCTCTAGGCAGATATGAATGCTTTGCGTATTAGAGGTTCATAGGACTTGTTATATAAATGGCAACGCGAGGCGCAACCGCACATGGATGTTCGTTTGCGCCGGTTGTCAAAGGATTGATTTCTTGTCGTCCAAGTCCTTTGAACCTCTTATGCGTGAAGCCCTGAATATCTGCCCAGAGCGGACACATCCTGGCGGCAGTCTAAGCTGTGCCAAGACAGTTTAATAAATCCATGCCTCTTTCGAGAGACACGACGAATCTGATTCCAATCTTTTTTCATAACACTGTCTGCTGTCACGCAAGCGCTAAACATAAATGCAAATAAAAAGACGCCCCTTACAAAAGGAGCGCCCCTGTGACGATTACTTTCCGTTGTGTTTCTCTTCACAGTACTTGCAGCGATACACTTCATTTTCTTCATCCGTCAGAATAAAGATCTGGTCGAGCTCCTGCTCGATAGATGTGATACATCTTGGATTCTTGCAGGAGATGACATTCTTAATTTCGCGTGGAAGTGTCAACTCTTTCTTGTCGACAATTTTATCGCCTTGAATGACATTGACGGTAATGTTGTGATCGATATAACCTAGAATATCGAGGTCTAATGCATCTATCGGACATTCTACTTTGATGATATCTTTCTTTCCCATCTTATTACTTTTTGCATTCATAATAATGGCAACCGTGCAGTCAAATTGGTCTAAATGCAAATCATGATAAATTTTCATGCTCATGCCTGCCTGAATGTGATCGAGTACGAAACCTTCGTGAATACCACTAATATTTAACATGTTCCCACCTCCAATAATGTATAAATGAGTGCCATACGGATATAGACACCAAGTTGTGCCTGCTTGAAGTAAGAGGCTCTTGGATCGTCATCAACTTCTACAGAAATCTCGTTTACACGAGGAAGTGGATGCAATACAATCATATCTTCTTTGGCAAGTGCCATTTTTTCAGCATTTAAAATATAGAAATCCTTCATACGCAGATAGTCTTCTTCGTTGAAGAAACGTTCTCTTTGTACACGGGTCATATAGAGAATATCCAGCTCTGGCATCGCATCTTCTAATTTTTCCATTTCTACATAAGGAATATGATTCTTGTCCAAAACATCTTCCCGAATGTAGCTTGGTACACGGAGTTCTTCCGGCGAAATCAATACGAACTTGATGTTAGAGTAACGAACAAGTGCATTGATCAGTGAATGAACGGTACGACCAAACTTTAAATCTCCACAGAGTCCGATTGTCAGATCGTCAAGTCCGCCATGTAAAGAACGGATTGTGTATAAATCGGTTAATGTCTGTGTGGGATGTTGATGACCACCATCTCCGGCGTTAATCACTGGAATGCTGGAATGGGAAGAGGCAACAAGAGGAGCTCCTTCCTTTGGATGACGCATAGCACAAATGTCTGCGTAACTAGAAATAATACGAATGGTATCGGAAACACTTTCGCCTTTGGATGCGGAAGAGGAATCAGCACTGGCAAAACCAAGAGTAGAACCTCCAAGGTTTAACATTGCTGCTTCAAAACTTAAACGAGTACGAGTACTAGGCTCGTAAAAACATGTGGCTAATTTTTTGCCATGGCAGGATTCCGCATATTTGTCGGGATGCTGTCTCATGTCATCAGCCAGATCCATTAGTTGCTCAATTTCCTCTGTAGAAAAGTCCAGAGGGTTCATAAGATGACGCATAACAAACCTCCGTTTTTTGGTATTTTTTCTATCATATAATAGCGATGTGCAAATTTCAATCATTAAGTGATATTCAGAAAATTCAGACGATATTCGTCTTGTGAAAATGTTCTTTCTATGCCAAAAAAGGTGGGATTTTTGGGCTGTTTTTGTTATACTAAAAGTTATGGAAATTGAGCATGTAACGGAAAGGAATTCGATATGAAAAGTGTAAAAGATTTACTGGAAAAGCTGGATTATGAAGTCCTGCAGGGAAATGTGGAACAGGAGATCACAGAGCTTGTTTATGATTCTCGTAAAGTAAAAGAAAATTCTATGTTTGTATGCGTCAAAGGCGCAACCGTAGATGGCCATACATTTGCAAAGGATGTTGTAGAAAAAGGAGCGACCGTGTTGGTGGTTTCTGATGCAGTAGAAGTGCTGGAACAGATAACCGTAATCAAGGTTGCAGATACCAGAGTTGCACTGGCATATTTAGCAGCAGCATACTTTGATTATCCTGCCGATACGTTAAAAGTCATTGGTATTACCGGAACGAAAGGAAAGACAACAACGACTTACATGGTAAAATCCATCATGGAAAATGCAGGATTTAAAGTGGGCTTGATTGGTACGATTGAAGCAATCATCGGAGATGAAAAAATACCTGCAAATAACACAACACCGGAATCTTATGTGGTGCAGGAGTATTTCCGCAAGATGCTGGATGCCGGCTGCGATTATGCTGTGATGGAGGTGTCATCCCAGGGCTTGATGATGCACCGTGTGGACGGATTTACCTTTGATGTTGGTATTTTCACAAACATTGAACCCGATCATATCGGACCGAATGAACATGCATCGTTTGAAGATTATTTACAGTGTAAGGCGAAACTGTTCCAAAAATGTCATTTGGGTATTGTTAATGCAGATGATGTGCATGTTGCAGAGATTTTAAAGAATCATACCTGCAAAGTGCAGTCATATGGATTCTCAGAGCAGGCAGACATTTGTGCAAAAGATATGAAACTGGTGCGCAAGGGTGGACATCTGGGTGTTTCGTATCATGTGAGCGGGCTGGTAAATGGTGATATTGAGACGAGCGTGCCGGGTAGATTTAGCGTATATAATTCACTGACGGCAGTAGCCATTTGCAATCATTATGGTGTCGCAGTGGATGTGATGAAAAAAGCACTTTTGCATGCCAGTGTCAAAGGGCGTATCGAAATGGTGCATGTTTCAGATGAATTTACACTCATGATTGATTATGCACATAATGCCATGAGCTTAGAGAGTCTGCTTACCACGTTAAAAGAATACGAACCGGGAAGACTGGTTTGTCTGTTTGGCTGTGGAGGAAACCGATCCAAACTGCGTCGTTATGAGATGGGAGAAGTTTCCGGTAAATTAGCAGATCTTACCATCATTACATCCGACAATCCACGTTTTGAAGAACCACAGGCAATCATTGATGATATCAAAACAGGTATTGCAAAAACAGACGGAAAATACGTGGAGATTATCGATCGGAAAGAGGCAATCCGCTTTGCGATTGAACATGGAAAGCCGGGAGATATTATTGTTCTGGCAGGAAAAGGTCATGAGGATTACCAGGAAATCAAAGGAAAAAAATACCCAATGGATGAACGCGTGCTGATTGCAGAAGTGTTAGAAGAGTTGGGTTGGAAAAAATAAGATTCATTGTTATAGAAGGAAAGATACATGTTATACAGTGATGTAATCATTGACATATCGCTTGAAAAATTAGATAAAACCTTTCAATACGAGATACCGCAGCATTTACAAGATGTGGTACAGATTGGAAGCCGCGTTGTAATTCCTTTTGGAAATGGTACCAGGCGCATTACGGGATATGTCATTGACATGTCACAAGAGCCGAAGATTGATCCGGATCGCATCAAACCAATCCTGGGCATTTCAAAAGACAGTATTGCTGTAGAATCGCAGTTGATTGCGCTGGCAGCATGGATTCGCCGCAATTATGGATGCACGATGAACCAGGCGCTTAAAACAGTCCTCCCCATTAAGAAAAAAGAGGGAATCAAAGAAAAAAAGACAGT
>OLFZ01000453.1_pt1 | contig 44636 bp, 47 predicted proteins | sample 1604861 | NCBI WGS metagenome assembly OLFZ01 (sample SAMEA3888895, study PRJEB22519) | human gut metagenome | biome: human gut; feature: human-associated habitat; material: faeces | place: Denmark | collected 2011 | reverse complement strand
CGTAACCTTTTAGCTGGGAATCTGCGGAAAAGTGCAGGAATTATGCGTTTTGGAAGCGGATTGCCGCGCCAGTCCGCGGACTGGCTCGCAATGACAGGCTTTTTTGACAGACACAGGCTCCGGCTTTCGCCGGAGCCTGTGCTTTTTTGTGAGGAGAAAATGATATCAGGGAAGAAACGGTACCGCTTGCTTGCGCAGGGGCGGACGCTCCTGATAAGCGATTTACTTCGCGGCCTGGGCAGCCTTCTTGTTGCGGCCCAGAGCACGGATGCCCTCTACCACCAGGTCGATGGCCAGGATCACCAGCAGGACGCCGATGATGCCGCGGATGTAGCACCACACCACACCCTCGCCGCCGGCCATGATGCCGGTGATCTGCGCCTTGATGGTGAAGGCGAGGGAGGTCAGGGTGACGATCAGCATGAAGAACATGGGGAAGTAGAACATCTTGTTGTTGCGGCCGACCTTGCCCAGCCAGCAGCACACAGCCAGCAGACCCAGAGCAGCCAGCAGCTGGTTGGCAGCGCCGAACAGAGCCCAGATCTTGGCATAGCCGGTCAGACCCAGAGCCACGCCAGCCACCACGGTGATGCCGGTGGCCACATAGGGATTGGTGATGACGCGCTTCCAGCCGGTCAGATCCTCGCGGGTCTTGCCGGGCTCCACGAAGAACTCAGCGAACATGTAGCGAGCCAGACGGGTGGCGGTATCCACGGAGGTCAGGCAGAAGGCGGACACGGCCAGGATCAGCATGGAGTACACCACGTTGTAGCAGCCGGAGCCGAACACCTTGGAGAACATGGAGGCCAGACCGGTGGCGAACACGACGGTGGGGGTAACGGTGGTACCGTCAGCATACTGGTTCCAGATGTAACCAACAGCGCAGACGGAGATCAGAGCCAGAGCGCACTCGATCAGCATGCCGCCGTAAGCGATGGGCTTGGCGTCCTTCTCCTGATCCAGCTGCTTGGAGGTGGTGCCGGAGCCAACCAGAGAGTGGAAGCCGGACACAGCACCGCAGGCGATGGTCACGAACAGAGCGGGGAACATATAGCCCAGGGAGGTGCCGGTGGGAGCCAGGGTATCCTTGAAGCCCAGGAAAGCGGGCATATCCACCACGGGATGAGCGCCGATGATACCCACGACAGCCAGAACCATCATGCCGTACAGCAGGAAGGAGCTCAGGTAGTCACGGGGCTGCAGCAGGATCCACACGGGAGTGACGGAGGCCACGCCGATGTACAGACCCACAATGATCATCCACACGGTGTAGCTCAGGTAGATGGGGTGCCAGTTCAGGCCGATGACCATGCAGACCACGATGCCGATGACGCCGATGACCGTGGAAATGCCCAGAGGCGCGTTGCGGCGATAGACAAAGAAGCCGAACAGAATGGCCATCAGGATGAACATGATGGAGATGATGGCGGTGGAAGCGTTGGCGGAGGAAGCGGCATAGTCGATAGCTCCGTCAGCGGTGTAGGTGGCCTTGAAGGTGTTGGCCACGATGGAGGCAAAGGCCGCCACCACCAGGATCAGGGTCAGGTAAGCGAAGGTGATGAACAGCTTCTTGGCCTTGGCGCCGATAGCGTCGCCGATGACCTCGCCGATGGACTCGCCCTTATGACGAATGGAGGCGAACAGGGCGCCGAAATCGTGGACGCCGCCGAAGAAGATGCCGCCGATGAGCACCCACAGCATCACGGGCACCCAGCCGAACACAGCGGCCTGAATGGGGCCGTTGATGGGGCCGGCACCGGCGATGGAGGAGAAATGGTGGCCCATCAGCACAGGAGCCTTGGCAGGGCAGTAGTCCTTGCCGTCTTCCATGGTGTGAGCGGGAGTCGGACGGGAGTTATCCACGCCCCACTTCTTGGCCAGCCAGCCGCCGTAGAAGATATAACCTACGATCAGGACAGCGCAGCCGATAATAAGGAACAACGCAGCATTCATATAGCTCTCTCCTTTCTGAATAACGATCTCTTTTGCTTATGAAACAGGCCTCTTTCGAAAACCTGTGCTGCACAATGGCCGCTGGCGTTGGTGCTGATCTTTTCCTCCGGCAGCACCACCAGCCCGGTGTGGAAATCCATCCAGCCCCAATAGGACATCTTGAAGCTCTTGTACAGCCGGCACTTTTTCAGCGCCTTACGGGCATCCTCGTCGCAGCTGTCGCAGACGAACAGCGCCGTAATATAGGTGTACATGTGCTTGGGGTTGGGGGAGATGCGCGCCATGCCCTGCTCGTAGGCCAGCTTTTCGCACTTCTCGTAGATCTCCTTCGTCAGATGGGGAACGTTGAACAGGTACACATACTCGAAGCTGTTGGCCTCCCAGAGCTTGGCCTTTTTGGAGAGCACGTACTTTTCTGCGGTGGCGTAGAAGTCCATGGTGGCGGCGAGAGAATGTTCGTTCTCGTCGCAGCGGGTCACATCGTAGCTGCCGGCATACACGTCGCACAGACGATCGACAGCCTCCTGTCTGGTCATAACAAGCGCCTCCTGTTCCCTAACGGTTTCTTAACACCCGGCGCGCAGAAGCGCGCGTCTTTCGCAATTAAAATCGTGAAAGAAGCGCATGGAAATAGTTGCATTTCCATATATTTACGCCATGAAATGGCGTTCCGGATGACAAACATAGATATACGCCGCCATTTTTCAACTTTCAAGACGTAAAAATGAACAATTTTTGACCATTAAGTTTATGTAAATTATTAGTTGATTTGCGTAAAGGAATATGATACTATGATAACGTTACCGCTCTGCGCGGGATTTCGTTTACTTCTCATTTGTGCGGCACAGGCGGACGCGGCGCCCGGTTGACGTTCGCGGGACGTAAACAGTGCGCAAAATGTACCCGTTTGCCGCGTCCGGTTTCCTATAAAGACAGCAAAAAGCACCACTCTGACGAGTGGTGCTTCGGCATTTTGAAGGGTCTTTACCCCAGATGGCGCTTGAAGTTGCCGCCGGCGTGGACGCCCTCCTGCACGATGTAGAAGGCGTCGGGATCCACCTGCTGCATCACCTGGCGCAGGGTGTCGATCTCGTACTTGGACAGGCAGACGCACAGCACCTGCACATCGTCTCCCGTCCAGCCGCCCTTGGCCGCCCAGCTGGTAACGCCGCGATCCAGCTGCTCCATGATGTACCGGGGCAGCTGCGGGTCGTTCTTCTTGGTGAAGATCAGCAGCTGCACGGTGACGTTCTGGCGGTGGAGCCGATCCAGAAACAGGTTGCTGAGCACATTATATATAGCGGAGTAGATGGCGGTGGTGGCGTCGAACAGGAAGAAGCACAGGGTGTACAGTCCGGCGTTGAAGGTGATGGAGAACCGCCCCACGGTGAAGCGGCTGCCCTTTTTGCTGAGATACAGTCCCAGAATGTCCAGCCCGCCGGTGGAGCAGCCGCAGCTGAGCACCAGTCCGCCGGAAAAGCCCACCAGAATGCCGCCCACCATGCAGCTGGTGAGCATGTCCGGGATCACCGGCACGGCAGGGGAGGGGATGATGGCCAGAAACAGGGAGTTGGCGGCGGTGCAGATGGCGGCCCTCAGGAAGAATTCCCGTCCCAGCGCGCGGAAGGCCAGCATAAACAGCGGGATATTCACGCAGAAATACAGCACGCCCGCCAGATCGAAGGGCAGCTCCAGATCCAGCGCCCGCAGCACCAGGGTACGGATCACCTGGCAAAGACCGTAGGCGCCGCCGCCGTACAGCCCCTGGGGAACGATGAACACGTTGATGGCGGCGGCCAGCAGCAGGGAGCCCAGCAGTCCGCCCAGCAGACGCAGTCCTCTTGTGTGAAGCAGCTTTTGATACATGGAGCAGTCACTCCTTTTCTTTGGTGTGGTCGGGTTCTGATATAGTATGCGACGGAGGCGGAAAAGTCAAGTCCCCGTCCTTCGGCACCGTCTGATAAAAAGGACAAGGCACACGACCAGCAGGACGCAGACCGTGCCCCACATGGCGGCCACCATGTAATAGCCCGTAAAGTCAAACCGCTCCGCGCCCGCCAGCAGGTAGGGCTGCCCGTGGGCTTTATATAAGGTAGCAGCGCAGGCCGCGCCGCTGTACAGGCAGAGCGCGCCCGCCGCCGCGCATACAAGCATCCGCAGGACACGGCTTTTCATTTTCAGGAACATAATGTCAGCTCCGTTCTGACCCCGTCACGGAGGCAGAAGATATTCCCCGCCCGGGAAAAATCTCTGTCCGTTTCCACGCAGTCGAATTCGCAAAGGGCTTTTTCCACCCGTTCCGGCGTGTAGACAAGGGTCTGCGTTTTCAGGGCGAAGTCCTCCTCCACCACCGCGTTCCACAGGCGGAGCGACCAGCGGCTGCAATTCCCGCCCAGCGTCCAGCCGTCCTCCCGGTCGATGTACGCTTCGATCGTCCGCAGCTGCTCCTCCCCGATGTTCGTGCTCAGGGAGCGTCTGCCCACATACCGGCCATAGTCCCGGATATAGCCCGGCTCCATGTTGAAAAGCAGCCCCGAAAGCCCGCGAACCGCCCAGACGGAGAGCGTGACCTGCTCGCCGTCCCTGATCTCGCAGTCCTTCAGATATACCGAGTGACCGGAGCGGTTGTCAAGGGATATCCATGTATGGCCGAAGCATTTGACAAGGGGCGTGGATTCACTCTCGCCGTCAAAGGTCGTGATGGAGAGGAGCAGGCCGCTTTCCTCGCAGGGGAGCGTCCGGGAGCCGTTTTCGTAGACGTTGCCATCGAGCCACAGGCCGAAGGCCGCCGCCAGCGCCAGAACCAGCGCAAGAAGTGTGACGGTTCGTTTTTTCAGCCTTCATCCCTCCCGACACAGCGTAATACTGCGGCGCGATCTGCCCGCACCGACAGTATAACGGAAAACGCCCGGCGGCACAAGTGCTTTGCGCAAAATCGGGACGCGTGGGAGCGCCTCGGCCTTTTCTTTCCGTCAAAGACTGTATTCCAGGCAGCGGCGCAGCCGCTGGAACGTGCGCCGCAGGGAGCGGGAGACGGTGGATTTGTTGATGCGCAGCTGCTGGGCGATCTGGGACATGGTCATGCCCCGGTCTATGTACAGCGCCAGTATCTCCCGCTGGCGGGGCGTCAGCTCCGCCGCCACTGCCCGGGGCAGGTTCCGCAGCAGCCGCTGGCGGCGCTGGCTGTTGTCGCCGGACTGGGCGCGGAGCCACGCCTGAAGCCCCGCCCTGTCCGCAAAATCATAACCGATATTCGTCATAGCCGTAAAAGTCCCGGTCGTAGTACCGCGCCGTCAGGCAGGACAGCTTGCGGCACTGGGTAAGCATGGGCTTCAGCTCCGCCATGCGGCGGCGCAGGCGGCGGGATTCGTCCTCGCTGCCGCAGACGCGCAGAGCGCTGCGCAGCTCCGCCAGCCGCCCGGAGATCAGCAGGGCGCTGTCATCGTACAGCGCGGACATTTCCATCAGTGTCATTGGTGTGATTCCCCCTCTTATGTACGTTTGTGGATGTTGCATAGCTTTAAAGCGATAAATTTTCTACTTTCGTGCGAAGTTTGTAGTTGACAATTCAGAAAACCTCTGTTATAATACGGTTCGCTGGTGAGATGCTGGTGTAGCTCAGCTGGTAGAGCAGCTGATTTGTAATCAGCAGGTCGGGGGTTCGAATCCGTCCACCAGCTCCAATTCCATATTGTATATGGGGGATTTCCCGAGTGGCCAAAGGGGACAGACTGTAAATCTGCTGGCAACGCCTTCGGTGGTTCGAATCCACCATCCCCCACCAGAAAACAGCACTTGCTTTGCGAGTGCTGTTTTCCTTTTTGCCGCCTTTGCGTGGAACGTCTGTAGGGGGCGGCGTCCTCGCAGTGGAGCGCAGCGGAACAAGTGCCCTTGGGGTGCGACGTCCCGTTTTATACGCCGCCGCGTCCCGCGCCCTGCAGGGCGCTTTTTTGTTGTCAAAACGGCGGCGGCACGGTATAATGGGGATATATCGGATAAGCAGGAGGTACCGGCATGAAAAAGCTCACTTCCCTTTTTGTCATATTGGCACTGCTGATGCTGTGCGCCTGCGGCAGCAAGACCGGCGCGACCGCAGACGGCGCCGCCGCCCCCGGCGTCCGGAACTGGCCGGGCACCCGCCTGCTGGGGGACGATGTGGAGATCACCGACCCGTTGGATGCGTGATATGCCATGTGACGGCCTCTTCCGCCGCGCCTGTGCGCGGCGGTATTTTTGCGCAGACTGCCAACAAATTTCTTGTGAATAACCCGCACAGAAAACAAGAAACTTGTTTGTGAAGCTACTGTATCACAAGATTCTTGTGATGTCAAGGCTAAAATCACAAGAATCTTGTGATTTGCCATTGACAAAACCAAAAATTCAGAGTAGTATACAGTCATCGAATGTCGAAATCTGCCGAAAACCGGCGAGGAGGTGGCCTGCGTGTCCTTTGGTGAGCAGATGCGGCGGCGGCGCGAGGAGCTGGGGCTGACCCGGCAGCAGCTGGCGCAGCGGCTGGGCGTGTCCGTGTCCGCGGTGGGCAACTATGAAACGGGCGTCAGCGCCCCCAAGGAGGAGGTACTGCTGCGCCTGTTCACCGCGCTGGAGGCCGAGCCGAACTATCTCTACCGGGGCAGCTTCCGGGGCGGGGAGGACAGCCACAGCGACGAGGAGCGCCGCCTGCTGGCCAAATACCGCGACCTGCCGCTGTCCGGGCGGCAGACCGTCCACTCGCTGGTGGACGCGCTGACGGTGATGACCGGCGAGCTGCGCGCTGCCGCGCCCGCCGCCGAGGTGCGCACCATCCCGCTGTATACCTCCCCCGCCGCCGCGGGCTTTGCCGCGCCGGTGTTCGGAGAGGATTACGAGCTGATACAGGTCAGCGGCGACGTGCCGCCGGGCGCGGAGCTGGCCGTGCGCATCCAGGGGGATTCCATGTCGCCGGTGATCGAGGACGGGTCGGTGGTGTATGTGAACCACGACCCGGTGCAAAGCGGCGACGTGGGCATCTTCTGCGTGGACGGCGACATGCTGTGCAAGCAGTATTACCGGGACGGCTTCGGCATGGTGTATCTGTTCTCGCTGAACAGAAAGCGCGCGGACATGGACGTGGTCTTCCACCGGGGCAGCGGGCGGAGCCTGACCTGCTTCGGGCGGGTGATGCTCCACAGCCAGCCCCTGCCGGAGGGACATATATAAAAAGAGACGGCGTAAGCCGTCTCTTTTGCTAATCGGAAGAGCCTGCCATTGTAAGCGCCTGCAGCGGGACGTCGAGGACGCCGTCCCCTACTGCTTCTTCTCCAGCTTTTCCAGCATGCGGGTGAATTCCTCCGGCAGGGGACAGTGCAGCTCCACCGGCTCCCCGGTGCGGGGATGGAGGAACCGCAGCCCCGTGGCGTGGAGGCACTGACCAGTCAGCCCCGACACGGGCTTTTTTGCACCATAGACCGTGTCGCCCAGAATGGGGTGGCCGATGTACGCCAGATGGACGCGGATCTGGTGGGTGCGCCCCGTCTCCAGCCGGCAGCGCAGGTGGGTCACGCCGGGATACCGCGCCACCACCTCCCAATGGGTCACGGCGCGGCGGCCGCCGGGCACCACAGCCATCTTCTTCCGGTCGGCGCTGCTGCGTCCGATGGGTGCGTCCACCGTGCCGCTGTCCTGCTTCATGTTGCCGCTGACCAGACACTCATAGGTGCGCGAGAGCGTATGGTCGCTGAGCTGGGCGCTGAGGGCGGCGTGGGCGGCGTCGTTCTTGGCGGCGATGATCAGGCCGCTGGTGTCCCGGTCGATGCGGTGGACGATGCCGGGGCGCTTTTCGCCGCCGATGCCGGAGAGACTGTCGCCGCAGTGGTGCAGCAGGGCGTTGACCAGCGTACCGTCCGGATGACCGGGAGCGGGGTGCACCACAAGGCCGGTGGGCTTGTTGACCACGATCACGTCCCCGTCTTCATACACCACGTCCAGCGGAATGTCCTGGGCTTCCACGGCGGTGTCCTTCACCTCGGGGATGTCCACCGTCACCTGCTGACCCTCCGCCACGCGGCAGCTCTTGGCCGCCGGGCGGCCGTCCACGGCGACGCGCCCCTCCTCGATGAGCCGCGCCGCCTGCGACCGGGACAGCTGTCCGTCCGCGGAGAGAAAGGCGTCCAGCCGGACGCCGGCGTGTTCACTTGTGGCTGTCAGCTGCCGTATCATCGCCCGGCTCCTTCCCGCTGCGCTTGTCGTATTTGTCGTAGAACCACAGGTAGTACACAGCGCCCAGAATGACGCCCACCACCACGAAGATGTCCGCCAGATTGAAAATGGGGTAGTCCATGAATTGCAGGTCGAACATATCCACCACATAGCCGCGGAAAATGCGGTCGATCATGTTGCCGATGCCGCCGCCCAGCACCAGCATGGCGGCGCTGAGCCCCAGCGGCTGCCGGACGATCTTTTTTACTACCAGGTACACCACGGCGGCCAGCAGCACCACCGTCACCGCCGCCAGCAGGCCGGTCTTACCGGAGAAGCTGCTCCACGCCGCGCCGGTGTTGTGCAGGCGGGTGAGCTGCACCACGCCCGGCAGCAGCGGCGCCGACTGTCCCACCTCTAAATGGGACGTGACCCACCATTTCAAAAGCTGGTCAAGGCCGATGGCACCCGCCAGCAGGATCGCATACCACATAATTTCAGTTCCTCCCGGAGTATAAGTGGCTCTATCATAGCCCATTTTCGCGGGGATTGCAACTTTATCTTGGCAGGGCGGGAGCGCCCCGCCTTTGTCAATTTGCACGGAGCCGCCCACCCGTCCGGTAGGTGTTGCATGTATATTCACCAAATTCCCACAAACAGCGGATAAATATGCAAAAATCGCCTTGACATTTCCAGTTGCCGGTGGTAAAGTATGCACCATCAACGAGAGAGACACAGCCGAGTGTTCCCGCACCGGGCGCGGCAAGGCACATCACCGGAAAGGCGGTACATCCATGATAAGCCATTGTAATACAAGGGTATACACCCTGCTTATACTGCGACGACGACAGAGCCAGCGACGACATCACGCCGCGTAACGCAGATGGATGCAATATGCATATACATGAATAAATATACATCTCCCCATACAGGGTATACAGAAAGGATATATGACCATGAAAAAGTTTTTTGCACTGATGCTGGCGCTGGTTATGGCGCTTTCTCTGGTGGCCTGCGGCAGCAAGGCCGATACGACAGCCGATGACAAGACCGATGACCCCGCCGCAGCAGAGCCGGCCAACGCGCTGGAAAAGATCAAGGCCGACGGCGTGCTGACCGTGGCTCTCAGCCCCGACTTCTCCCCCATGGAGTTTGTGGACTCCTCCAAGACCGGTCAGGATCAGTATGTGGGCTTTGATATCACGCTGGCCAAGTACATCGCCGAGAATCTGGGCGTGGAGCTGGTCATCGAGCCCATGGGCTTCGACGCCAGCCAGACCGCCGTGTACACCGGCTCCGTCCCCATGAGCATCTCCGGCTACTCCTGGACGGAGGACAGAGCCGAGAACTATGAGCTCAGCGATTACTACTACGCCGGTGAAAACGAGACGAGACAGGCTCTGCTCATCAAGAAGGAAAACGCGGATAAGTACACCTCCCCTGAGGATCTGGCCGGTCAGGACGTGGGCGCGCAGAACGCCTCCCTGCAGATGCAGCTGGTGACGGAGCAGCTGACGGACGCCAATCCCATCTCCATCGGCGACATCACCGTGGGCGTCATGGAGCTCAAGAGCGGCAACATCGAGGCGCTGGCCGTGGCCTACGGCAATGCGGAGATGATCGTGGACGCCAACCCCGATCTGGCCATCTGCACCTGGGAGTTCGACGTAAAGGCCGAGTACTCCGCCAACGTTATCATGATGCAGAAGGGCGAGACGGAGCTGCTGGACGCAGTGAACGCCATTCTGGCGCAGGCCAAGGAAGCCAACCTCTACGACGGCTGGTACAAGGACGCCGTGGAGCTGGGCAAGAGCGAGAACGCGCAGGAGCTGACTCTGGGCTGATACCGGTACACCTTCCGGCGGCGGGTACGGACACCGTGCCCGCCGCCATCAAAGATAAGGGAGACACCCCATGAAATTCATTGACTTTGAAAAGCTGGCCGCCCTGTTCCTGAAATACTGGGACAAGTTCCTCATCGACGGCGTGGAGTACACGCTGGCGCTGGCGGCCATCACCGTGGCCTTCGGCGCGGTGTTCGCGTCGGTACTGGCGCTGATGAAGATGTCCAAAATACCGCCTCTGCGGTGGCTGTCCACCATCTATATCGAGATCATCCGCGGCACGCCCATGCTGCTGCAGCTGTACTTCTTCTATTTCGGCCTGCCGATGCTGATCCCGGCGCTGAACAAGCAGAAGTTCCTGTGCATCGCCATCGCCCTGATCTGCAACAGCGCGGCCTATGTGTCCGAGGTCATCCGCTCCGGCATTCAGGCCGTGGATCCCGGTCAGCGGGAGGCGGCGCTGAGCCTGGGCTTCAGCGAGAGCGAGGCCATGTGGTTCGTGGTGGTGCCCCAGGCGGTGAAGAACATCCTGCCGGCGCTGGGCAACGAGTTCATCATGATCATCAAGGACACGTCCCTTGGCTCCACGTTCTTCATCGGCGACCTGATGACCCAGTATCTGGTGGTCAAGGGCGCCACATACCTGCCCATCGAGCCGCTGGTGATCGTAGGCGTCATCTACTTCCTGATGACGTTCATCCTCAGCAAGGTGTTCGGCCACTTCGAAAAGAAGATGCAGAAGGCCGACCGGCACAGCGGCTATGAGCGCAAGCGGAAGCAGCAGCGGGAGGTGCATGTCTGATGGCACAGAAGCTGATCGAGGTACACGACCTGAAAAAGTATTACAACGGCGGCGATGTGAAGGCGCTGGACGGCGTGACGGCGGACGTGTACAAGGGCGACGTCATCGCGGTGATCGGCCCCTCCGGCGGCGGCAAGAGCACGTTCCTGCGGAGCCTGAACCTGCTGGAAACGCCCACCTCCGGCTCCATCCTGTTCAACGGGGTGGACATCACCGGCAAGAAGGTGGATCTCCCCCTGCACCGGCAGAAGATGGGCATGGTGTTCCAGCACTTCAACCTGTTTCCCAACAAGACCGTGCTGGAGAATCTGACCATGGCGCCCATCAAGATCAAAAAGACGCCCAAGGCCGAGGCGGAGGCCAAGGCCATGGCGCTGCTGCAAAGAGTAGGGCTGGCGGACAGAGCCGACGACTATCCCGCCCAGCTATCCGGCGGGCAGAAGCAGCGGGTGGCCATCGTCCGGGCGCTGGCCATGGAGCCGGAGGTCATGCTGTTCGACGAGCCTACCAGCGCTCTCGACCCGGAAATGGTGGGCGAGGTGCTGGAGGTCATGAAGGAGCTGGCACAGAGCGGCATGACCATGGTGGTCGTCACCCACGAGATGGGCTTTGCCCGGGAGGTGGGCAGCCGGGTGCTGTTCATGGATGCCGGCAGGATCGCCGAGCAGGGCAGCCCGGAGGACATATTTTCCCATCCCCAGAGTGCCCGCCTGCAGGACTTCCTGAGAAAAGTCCTGTAATAGCGGCGCTAAAAGCATACATCAGCCGTTTACTTCCTTCCTTTTTGGTGCTCCCCGTCCCTTCGCGGGGCGGGGAGCGTCGCATTTCAAGACAGGAGATCTATTATGAACACAGAAAAGCAGGCGGCGCTGGCCGCCATTGACGAGAAGAAAGAACTGGTGGCGCAGGTGGCGGACGCCATCTGGGACTACGCCGAGCTGTCCATGCAGGAGGTGAAGTCCGCCGCCCTGTTCGTCAAGGTGCTGAAGGACGAGGGCTTTCAGGTGGAGGAGGGTATATGCGGCATCCCCACCGCCTTCTCCGCCTCCTTCGGCAGCGGCAAACCGGTCATCGGTCTGCTGGCGGAGTACGATGCGCTGTCCGGTCTTTCGCAGGAGGCGGGCAGCACCGTGTACCACGAGCTGGTAAAGGGCGGCAACGGCCACGGCTGCGGCCACAATCTGCTGGGCGCGGGAGCCATGGCTGCCGCCATCGGCCTGAAGCACTATCTGACCCAGACCGGCAAAAGCGGCACCGTCATCCTGTACGGCTGCCCCGGCGAGGAGGGCGTGGCGTCCAAGGCCTATATGGCGCGGGAGGGTCTGTGGTACGGGCTGGACGCGGCGCTGACGTGGCATCCCGGCGACAGCAGCGAGGTGACCACCGGCTCCACCAACTCCTGCATCCAGATGATCTACACGTTCCACGGGCTGGCGTCCCAGGCATCCACCGCGCCGGAGCGGGGACGCAGCGCGCTGGACGCAGTGGAGCTGATGAATGTGGGCGTGCAGTTCCTGCGGGAGCACATGCCCCGCGACGCACGGGTACACTACTCCATTCTGGACGCAGGCGGCGTAAGCCCCAACGTGGTGCAGCACCAGGCCAGCGTCCTGTACATGATCCGCTCCAACTTCGTTAAGGACTGCATGGCTCTGCACCAGCGGGTGGACAAGATCGCGCAGGGCGCGGCGCTGATGACGGACACCACCATCGAGCGCCGCTTCGTGGACGGCCTGTCCGACACCGTGTGCAACCACGCGTTGGAGCAGGTGCTGTACGACAACTTCTCCCAGCTGGGCGTGCCGCCCTGCACGGCGGAGGAGCACGCCTTCATGGAGGCGCTGTCCGCCACCTACCAGGGGCGGGACGTCCCCGGCGGCGTGGGCGCGGAGAACGACCCCGCCTTCGCCGAAAAGGTGAAGGCCATGCAGACCAGCCACTTCAACGACTTCCTGATGCCGCTGTATCAGGGTCCCGCCTTCAACGCCGGCTCCACCGACGTGGGCGATGTCAGCTATCAGTGCCCTACGGCGCAGATCCATGTGGCGCTGTGGCCCAACCACGTCCCCTGCCACAGCTGGCAGGTGGTGTCCTGCAACAAGACGCCCATGGCGCACAAGGTCACCGTCCACGCCGGCAAGGTGCTGTGCGCCGCCGCCATCGACCTGCTGGAGCAGCCCGCGCTGCTGGAGGCCGCCAAGGCCGAGTTCCGGCAGCGGACGGCGGGCGGGTACACCTGCCCCATCCCGCCGGACGCCGTGCCGGCGCCCCTGGAGCTGTAAAAAAGCCAGACCGCTTCCCGCGCGGAGCCGCCGGTCAGACAGCCGGTCTGTCCGCCGTGCATTCTGCCGGAAAATGTGCTATAATGGCGGCAAAACGCGAAGGGAGCACATCGCCATGAAGGGAACGGTCATCTATCACGCGCCTGTGGGCGACCTGCAGGTGGACTGGGAGGGCGGCGCGATAACGGCGCTGAAGCGCGCCGGCGCGGACGTAAAGGAGGCGGGCGCGCCCAACGGGCTGACGGAGCAGGTGTTCCGGCAGCTGGACGAGTATTTTGCCGGGACGCGCAGGCGCTTCGATTTCCCGTACCGGCTGCACGGAACGCCCTTTCAGGAAAAGGTCTGGGCTGCCCTGCGGGACATTCCCTACGGCGAGACGCGCAGCTACAAGGACATTGCGGAGGCCATCGGCCACCCGAAGGCGTTCCGCGCGGTGGGCATGGCCAACCATGCGAACCCGATATGCATCGCCGTGCCCTGCCACCGCGTCATCGGCGCGGGCGGCGCTCTCGTCGGCTACGGCGGCGGGCTGGACATGAAAACGGCGCTGCTGGCGCTGGAAAAGGCGCACCGCCGGTGAGAAACGCCCCGCCCGTCCCCCTGTTCACAGAAAATTTTCCCTTTCCGCCGCTTTTCGGATGGCATCTTGGCGGGAATCATGGTAATATAGTAGGTACTATTACCGAGAGGCGGGATGGATTTGGAGCTGAACAAGAGAAACATCAAGCGCATCATGCTGCTGATCGCGTTCGCGGCACTGCTGTACTGGGGACTGAACAACCTGTCGTGGCTGAGCGGCATTCTGAGCGGGCTGTTGAATCTGCTGTCGCCGCTGCTGCTCGGTATATGCATCGCCTTTGTGCTGAACCTGATGATGGCGGCGCTGGAGCGGCTGTGGGATCGGGCGCTGGCCAAGTGGAGCAGCCCGTGGCGCGACAGGCTGAAGCGCCCGGTGTGCCTGACGCTGACCATGGTGCTCTTTGTGGGCATCATCTTCGCCATCTTCTTCATCCTCATCCCCCGGCTGGAGGAGGCCGCCACCACCATGGTGGCCAACATCCCCACCTACGTCAGCCAGATCCAGAGCTGGTGGGAAAACCTCAGCGGTTTCGCCGCCGAGCACGGCGTGACGCTGCCGGAGCTGTCCCTCAGCGCCGATCAGGTGAAGGAGACGATCACCGGCTTTTTGCAGGAGAAGGGCGACAGCGTGGTGAACACCACCCTGAACATCACCACGTCCATCGTGGGCGCGCTGGTGAATTTTCTGCTGGCGCTGGTGTTCTCCCTGTATCTGCTGGCGCAGAAGGAGACGCTGCTGGCACAGTCCCGCCGCCTGCTGCGGCGCATCCTGCCTCAAAAGGCCGCCGACCGGCTCATGCACCTGCTGAGCCTGGCCAACAACGCCTTTTCCAGCTTCGTCACCGGGCAGGTGACGGAGGCGTTCATTCTGGGCACGCTGTGCTGCATCGGTATGCTGATCCTGCGGCTGCCCTATGCGCTGCCGGTGTCGGTGATCATCGCATCCCTGTCGCTGATCCCCATTTTCGGCGCGTGGATCGGCGCGGCCACCGGCGCGTTCCTTATCGTGTTCCAGAGTCCCATCAAGGCGCTGACGTTCCTGATCTTCCTGCTGATTTTGCAGCAGGTGGAGGGCAACCTGATCTACCCCAAGGTGGTGGGCAAATCCGTTGGCCTGCCGGGTCTGTGGGTGCTGGCAGCCGTGACCGTCGGCGGCGGCGCCTTCGGCGTGCTGGGCATGCTGCTGGGCGTGCCGGTATGCTCGGTGGTATACGCGCTGGTGCAGGACTTCATCCGCTCCGACAAGCCGGTCAGAACGCCGCCGGAGGAATAATGTGTGATATGACTGAAGCCGCCCGAAAGGGCGGCTTTTCACATGTTCACAAATAATTAAAACCCCGGCTATTGACAACCGGGACGCCGGGTGGTACACTGCGTTTAGCACTCGAAGATATGGAGTGCTAAACGAGGAAGATATTATGGCACTGAGCAGACGAAAAAAGCAAATAATGAAGATCGTGGTGGACAGCTACATCAACACCGCCGAGCCGGTGGGCTCCAAGGCCATCGCGGATCAGCTGCCGGAGAAGGTCAGCTCCGCCACCGTGCGGAAGGATCTGGCCGACCTGTCGGACATGGGCTATCTGGAGCAGCCCCACACCTCGGCGGGTCGTATCCCGTCCGCCAAGGGCTACCGGCTGTATGTCAACGAGCTGATGGATCGCAAGCCCCTGTCGGCAGAAGAGGAGGCCAGCATCAACACGGCGCTGGCCAAGCCGCTGCAGCAGGTGGAGCAGGTCATCGACCAGGCGGGGCAGATGGTGTCCAGCTTCGTGGGCTACCCCACCTACACCGTGGCGGATCACCGGACGGCAGCCACAGTGCAGCGGTTCGAGCTGATCGCCGTGGACGCGGGCAGCTTCATCGCTGTGGTGATGCTGTCGGATAACCGGGTGAAAAGCCAGCTGATGCGCACATCGCTGCCGGTAGAGGCGGAAATGCTGCCCCAGCTGAGCCACCTGCTGAACACCCATTTCACCGGCGTTTCCGCCGAGGAGATGAACGCCACGCTCATGCACCTGAGCGAGCAGGTGTCCGGGCAGTGGTTCCTGATCCTGAATCAGGTGACGGAATACGCCGGATCGCTGCTGGAGGAATCCAGCCACCAGCAGGTGTACACCAGCGGCGCCAGCCAGCTGCTGAAATTCCCGGAGTTCCGGGACATCGACAAGGCTCACGACCTGATGAGCTTCATGGTGGACAACAAGCAGGAGCTGCCTGTGCCCGCCGGAGACGCGCGCATGCAGATACTCATCGGCCCGGAAAACGTCAACGACGCTCTGAAGGAGAGCAGCGTGGTGATCGCCAGCTACGACATCGGCGACAACATGCGCGGGCTGGTGGGCGTTGTGGGCCCCACGAGAATGGATTATGCCGCAGTCGCGGCGCGGCTGAGCTATTTTGCCGAGAGCCTGAGCCGCATGTTTGGTAAAAAACAGCTACCGGAGGATACAACGGAATGAGCGAAAAGGATAAAAAGAGCAAGCAGGCTCCGGAGGAAAACGCCGCGGCGGAGCAGCCGGTGAACGAAACGCCGGAGGCAGCCGCCGAAGCCGCGCCGGAGACGTACACCGTCACAAAGGAGCAGATGCAGCAGATGGAGGAGCTGGCCAAGACGCTGGCGGATGCCAATGACAAGTATCTGCGGCTGGCGGCGGAGTACGACAACTACCGCAAGCGGACGGCGCGGGAGAAGGAGCATCTGTACGGCGACGCCAAGATCGACACCATCAAGCCGTTTCTGGCGGTGCTGGACAACCTGGAGCGGGGCGTGAGCCAGTTCGAGGAGGGCGACGGACACCGGCAGGGCATGGAGCTGATCTGCAAGCAGTTCAGCGAGGTGCTGACCAAGCTGGGCGTCACCGAGATACCGGCGCTGGGCGAGAAATTCGACCCGGAGAAGCACAACGCCGTCATGCACACAGAGGACGACACCGCGGAGGAAAACACCGTGGTGGAGGTGTTCCAGAAGGGCTACACACTGGGCGACAAGGTTCTGCGGTTCGCCATGGTGAAGGTAGCCAACTGAGAGGGAGGAAGCTATTATGGAAGGCAAGAAGCTGTACAAGAGCAGCACGGACAAGAAGATCGCCGGTGTATGCGGCGGCATCGCGGAGTATTTCAACATCGACTCCACGCTGGTGCGTCTGGGCTGGGTGGTGTTCTGCGCGCTGGGCGGCAGCGGCCTGCTGGCGTATATCATCGCGGCGCTGGTCATGCCCGACAGACCTTATTAAACAGGATTTTCTAATACAAATAGTAAATAACATTTATCTATATACAGGAGGCAATCATTATGTCTAAAGTTATCGGTATCGATCTTGGTACGACCAATTCCTGCGTAGCCGTTATGGAAGGCGGCGAGGCAGTCGTTATCCCCAACGCGGAGGGCAACCGCACCACCCCGTCCGTGGTGGCCTTCAGCAAAACCGGCGAGCGCATGGTGGGTCAGGTGGCAAAGCGTCAGGCCATCACCAACCCCGAGCGCACCATCTCCTCCATCAAGCGTGAGATGGGCACCGACCACCGCGTGACCATCGACGGCAAGAGCTACACCCCGCAGGAGATCAGCGCCATGATCCTGCAGAAGCTGAAGAGCGACGCCGAGGCCTATCTGGGTCAGCCCGTCACCGAGGCGGTCATCACCGTGCCCGCCTACTTCACCGACTCCCAGCGTCAGGCCACCAAGGACGCCGGCAAGATCGCCGGTCTGGACGTGAAGCGTATCATTAACGAGCCTACCGCCGCAGCTCTGGCCTACGGCGTGGACAAGGAGCAGGCGCAGAAGATCATGGTCTACGACCTGGGCGGCGGCACCTTCGATGTGTCCATCCTGGAGATCGACGACGGCGTGATCGAGGTGCTGGCCACCGCCGGCAACAACCGTCTGGGCGGCGATGACTTCGACCAGTGCATCATGAAGTATCTGGTGTCCGAGTTCAAGAAGAGCGACGGCATCGACCTCAGCGGCGACAAGGTAGCCATGCAGCGCCTGAAGGAGGCCGCAGAGAAGGCCAAGATCGAGCTGTCCGGCGTGACCACCAGCAACATCAACCTGCCCTATATCACCGCCGACGCCACCGGCCCCAAGCACCTGGACGTCACCCTGACCCGCGCCAAGTTCAACGAGCTGACCGGTCATCTGGTGGAGGCCACCATGGGCTCCGTGCGTCAGGCCATGAGCGACGCCGGTCTGAAGCCCAGCGATCTGGCCAAGGTGCTGATGGTAGGCGGCTCCAGCCGTATCCCCGCCGTGGTGGAGGCCGTGAAGAACTTCACCGGCAGCGAGCCCTTCAAGGGCATCAACCCCGATGAGTGCGTGGCCATGGGCGCCGCTTTGCAGGCGGGCGTTCTCACCGGCGACGTGAAGGGTCTGCTGCTGCTGGACGTGACCCCCCTGTCCCTGGGCATCGAGACTATGGGCGGCGTGTGCACCCGTCTGATCGAGCGCAACACCACCATCCCCGTCAAGAAGAGCCAGATCTTCTCCACCGCCGCCGACAACCAGACCTCCGTGGAGGTCAACGTGCTGCAGGGCGAGCGTGAGATGGCCGCTGCCAACAAGAGCCTGGGTCGCTTCCATCTGGACGGCATCGCTCCGGCACGCCGCGGCGTACCTCAGATCGAGGTGACGTTCGACATCGACGCCAACGGCATCGTCAACGTCAGCGCCAAGGATCTGGGCACCGGCAACGCCCAGCACATCACCATCACGTCCTCCTCCAACATGAGCAAGGAGGACATCGAGAAGGCCGTGAAGGACGCGGAGCAGTATGCCGCCGAGGACGCCAAGATCAAGGAGAAGGTGGAGATCCGCAACCAGGCCGACCAGATGGTCTATCAGGCGGAAAAGACCCTGAACGAGGTGGGCGACAAGGTACCCGAAAGCGAGAAGGAGCCCATCCGCGCCGGCGTGGAGAAGCTGAAGGAGACGCTGAAGGGCGAGGACACCGACGCGATCAAGGCGGCCACCGAGGAGCTGACCCAGCTGTTCTACAAGATGAGCGAGAAGCTGTATCAGCAGCAGGCGCCCCAGGGCGACCCCAACATGGGCGGTCAGCAGCCCGGCGGCGACCCCAACGGCGGCCAGCAGTATTACGACGCCGACTACAAGGTAGTCGATGACGACGATCAGAACAAGTAAGGCAAATATATCCCGCAATAAGGGGCAGGAAGTACCTGTCCCTTGTTGTGGTGTTTAGGAGATAACGCCCATGGCACAGGAAAAGCGAGATTATTATGAGGTTCTCGGCGTCAGCAAGGGCGCATCGGAGGACGAGATCAAAAAAGCATACAAAAAGCTGGCGCGGAAGTACCACCCGGACATGAACCCCGGCGACAAGGAGGCCGAGGAGAAGTTCAAGGAGGTCAACGAGGCCAACGAGGTGCTCAGCGATCCGGAGAAGAAGGCGCGGTACGACCAGTTTGGCTTCGCGGGCGTTGACCCCAGCTACGGGGCGGGCGCAGGCGGTGCAGGCGGCGCATACGGCGGCGCGGGCGGCTTCGACTTCGGCGATCTGGGCGACATCTTCGGCAGCTTCTTCGGCGGCGGATTCGGCGGCCAGCAGCGGCGGAACCCCAACGCGCCCCAGCGGGGCGAGAGCATCCGCGCCAGCGTGTCCGTCACGTTCAAGGAGGCGGCCTTCGGCTGCGAAAAGGACGTGACCGTGGAGCGCAGCGAGCAGTGCGCCACCTGCAAGGGCAGCGGCTGTCAGCCGGGCACCACGCCGGAGATATGCCCCGACTGCCACGGCAGCGGACAGGTGCAGGTGCAGCAGCGGACGCCCATGGGCGTGTTCGCCAGCAGCCGCCCCTGCCAGAAGTGCCGGGGCACCGGCCGCATCATCCACCAGCCCTGCACCGACTGCGGCGGGCAGGGGCGCGTGCGCAAGCGCAAGACCATCAAGGTCACCATTCCCGCCGGTATCGACCACGGCCAGACCATCTCCCTGCGGGGACAGGGCAACGCCGGCAAGAACGGCGGCAGCGCCGGCGATCTGCTGATCACCGTGATGGTGCAGCCGGACGAGGTGTTCCGCCGGGAGGGTGTGGACGTGTTCTGCGAAGCGCCCATCACCTTTGCACAGGCCACGCTGGGCGCCACGCTGGAGATCCCCACCATCGACGGAAAGGTGAAATACGACCTGCCGGAGGGCACCCAGACGGGCAGCGTGTTCCGTCTGCGGGGCAAGGGCATCCCGGTGCTCAACGGCCGGGGACGGGGCGACCAGTACGTCACCGTCAACGTGGAGACGCCCCGCAACCTGACGCGGGAGCAGAAGGAAGCGCTGCGGACGTTCAGCGACATGCTGGGCGAGAGCAACTACGAGAAGCGCAAGAGCTTTTTCAAGAAGAAATGAGCAGGTGAACCATGTATCTGGCGGATTATCACACCCATTCCGCCGCGTCGCCGGACGGCTCGCTGACGGTGAACCAGCTGGCGGAGGCGGCGGTGCGCGCCGGGCTGGACGAGATATGCGTCACCGACCACGTGGACACGGTGCTGTGGGGCAGTCACGCGCCCCGGGAGCATTTCGACTGGTCGGGTCTGCTGGCGCAGGTGCCGCAGGCGCGGGAGCAGTACGCCGGGCGGCTGACCATCCGGCTGGGCGCGGAGCTGGGCGAAGCGCCCATGGGCTTCGACCGGGCGGAGAGATTGCTCGAAGAATCGCCCGGATTGGACTTTGTCATCGGTTCTGTACACATGGCCGGAGAAAAATTCCATCATTTCGACCTGTACTACATTGAAAAAAAGGACGAAACGTATTATCATAGCGTTATAGACAGCTATCTGGAGGACGTGCTGCGCCTGGCGCAGTGGGGCAAATTCAGCGTGCTGGGGCACCTGACGCTGCCTCTGCGATATATCAACGAGAATCTGGGCGAGGAGTTGACCTTTGACGGGCACTTCGACCAGTGCCGGGAGATATTCCGGGCACTGATCGAAAGCGGCTGCGGCATCGAGTGCAACACCAACCGGGGGCACCAGCCCCTGCCGGACGCGCCGCTGCTGAAGCTCTACCGGGAGCAGGGCGGCGAGATCATCACCCTTGGCTCGGACGCGCACTCGGCAGAGTATGTGGGCTGCTGCATCCGGGAGCGACAGGAGCTGCTGCGGCAGTGCGGATTCCGCTATTTCACCACGTTCGAGGGAGGCAAGCCCCGGTTCCGGAAGCTGTAAACGTACAAAAAGGAGAATACCACCATGAAAATTGCCATCGCCTGTGACCACGGCGGCTACCTGCTGAAGCAGGACATCCTCATCTGGCTGGAGGAGCACGACATCGACTACGAGGACTTCGGCTGCTATTCCACCGAGAGCGTGGACTATCCCGTATTCGCAGAGAAGGCCGCCCGCGCCGTGGCCGACGGCGCCTGTGACAAGGGCATCGTGATCTGCACCACCGGCATCGGCGTCAGCATCGCCGCCAACAAGGTGAAGGGCATCCGCTGCGCCCTGTGTACCGACAGCCTGCAGGCGGAGATGACCCGCCGCCACAACGACGCCAACATGATGGCGCTGGGCGCCGGCATCACCGGCGGCAACCTGGCCAAGCGGATGGTGGAGATCTTCCTGAACACTGAGTTCGAGGGCGGACGCCACGCCCGGCGCGTGGCTCTGCTGGACGCCATCCAGTGAGGACACACATTTTTCCAGTGAGGTAAAGGCCTATGGCAACGAAAGGGTACAACAGCTACCACGGGCGCATGTCCGGCGGAAAGATCGCGCTGATCGTCGCGCTGGTGCTGGTGCTGGTGGGCGCAGTGGCGTATCTGACGCTGCAAAATTATGTGGTATACGACGAGGCGGGCAACGCCAGGCTTGAGCTGCCGTTCCTCCACCGCAAGGACAAGGAGGAGCCGGACGACACGCCCTCCGCCGGCGACCGGGACGACATCGTGGACACCGTGGAGCCGGAGCATCCCCATGTGAAGGTGGCGGCGCTGCACGGCGTGCGGCTGCCGGACGACTGCCTGTGGTGGGGTGCGGACTACATCATGAACACGCTGGCGCCGGAGGACATGGTGCTGGCGGTGAAGCGCACCACCGGCGGCATCACCTACGGCACGTCCGTGGAGACGCCGTCGGGCGTGGTGGTGGAGACGGGACGTCCCATCGACTGTCTGAAGACCCTGCTGGCCAGCGGGCGGTATACCGTGGGCAGCGTGGTGTGCTTCCGCGACAGCGCCTACAGCCGCTCCGTGCCGGAGACGGCGCTGGTGCGGGAGGACGGCAGCCTGTGGTACGACAACGGCGGGCAGGCGTGGCTTGACCCTACCAACCCGCAGGTGCTGCAATACATCACCGCGTTGGTGAAGGAGTGCGGCGAGCTGGGCTTCAAGGAGGTCGTGCTGGATCAGTTCTGCTATCCGGAGAACGCGGAGGGCGTCAGCAACCTCCCTGCGGACAGAGCGCAGGTGCTGACGGACTTCGCCGAAAGGCTGCGGGCGGCACTGCCGGAGGGCGTGGCGCTGTCGGTGACGGTGCGGGGCACGGAGAGCCTGAGCATCGCGCAGATGGCGGAGCTGTTCGACCGGCTGTATGTACCGGCGGAAAGCGATGCCGCCGCGGTGAAGGCGGCGCTGCCGGATGGCTATGACCCGGAGACACGGGTGGTGCTCACCACGGCAGAGGCTCCCGCCGGCGGAAGCTATATGATCGTAAAATGACAAAAAATATCCCCCGGCTTCGCCGGGGGATATTTTTATGCGCTTGTTTACTCGATGACCGGCAGCTTGCTGACCACGGCGGCACAGCGGGGGCACAGGTCGGGGTGCGCGGCGTCGCTGCCCACGGTGGGAAGCACCTTCCAGCAGCGGGCGCACTTGGCGCCGCCGGCGGGACGGACAGCCACCTTCAGCTCGTCGCCCACGTCCACGCGCACCTGAGACACGATGAACAGATCGGCCAGCGCCGCGGCGTCCATGTCCGCCAGGAACGCATCCTCGGCGGTGACGGTGAGATCCACCTCGGCCTCCAGACTCTTGCCGATGGTCTTGTCGGCACGCGCCGTCTCCAGCGCGCCGTTGACGGCGGTGCGGAGGGCGACGATACGCGTCCACTGCGCCATCTCGCCTTCGCTGAGGGCGTAGCCGTTGTAGGGCAGCACCATCTCGTTGAACAGCACGTTGCGCCCGTCATCGCAGGAGCGGTGGGGCATGGCCAGCCAGATCTCGTCGCAGGTGAAGGCCAGGATGGGTGCGAACAGGCGGGTCATGGCGTCCAGGATCAGGAACAGCGCGGTCTGGGCGCTGCGGCGGGACAGACCCTCCGCCTCGTCGCAGTACAGGCGATCCTTGAGAATGTCGAAGTAGAAGGAGCTGAGATCCACCACGCAGAAGTCGTTGATCATGTGGGACACCACATGGAACTCGTAGTTGTCGTAGGCGGTGTAGGCCTTGGTCAGCAGGTCGTTGAGACGGGTGACAGCCCACTTGTCCAGCGGCAGCATGTCGGCCGGCTCCACCAGATGATCGGCGTCGAAGCCCACCAGATTGTCCAGGCAGAACTTGGCGGTGTTGCGGAACTTCAGATAGTTCTGGCTCAGCTGCTTGAAGATCTCGTCGGAGCAGCGGACGTCCACATGGTAGTCGGAGCTGCCCGCCCACAGGCGCAGCAGGTCAGCGCCGTATTTGGCGAAGATCTCGGCAGGATCCATGCCGTTGCCCAGAGACTTGTGCATGGCCTTGCCCTCGCCGTCCACCGTCCAGCCGTGGGTCAGGCACTCCTTGAAGGGAGCGCCGCGTCCCAGCGCGCCCACAGCCACCAGCAGGGACGACTGGAACCAGCCGCGGTACTGGTCAAGACCCTCGATATACATGGTGGCAGGCCAGAAGCCCTGATCCCGCTCCATGGCGGCGAAGTGGGTGGAGCCGGAGTCGAACCAGCCGTCCAGCGTGTCCGTCTCCTTGTCGAAGCCGGCGGACTTGCCGCAGTGGGGGCAGGTAAAGCCCTTGGGCAGGATGTCGGCGGCGTCTCTGTCAAACCAGGCGTTGGAGCCTTCCTTTTCGAACAGCTCCGCCACGGCCTCGATGCTCTCCGGCGTGCAGACGGGCTTGCCGCAGTCCTTGCAGTAAAACACGGGGATGGGCAGACCCCAGCGGCGCTGGCGGCTGATGCACCAGTCGGTGCGCTCCAGGATCATGGAGCGCATGCGATCCTTGCCCCACGCGGGCACCCAGCGCACGTCCTCGCAGGCGGCGATGGCCTCGTCCTTGAAGGAGTCCACGGAGCAGAACCACTGGGGCGTGGCGCGGAAGATGATGGGCTTCTTGCAGCGCCAGCAGTGGGGATAGCTGTGGACGATATCCTCGCTGGCGAACAGGGAGCCGTTGTCCTTCATATCCTGCAGGATGACGGGGTTGGACTCGTCGGTGGTCATGCCCTCGTACTTGCCGGCGTAGGCGGTGTGCTTTCCCTGATCGTCCACAGGCACCACCATGTCCATGCCGTAGCGCTTGCAGGTCACATAGTCGTCGGCGCCGAAGCCGGGAGCGGTGTGGACGCAGCCGGTACCGGAGTCCATGGTGACGTAATCCGCCAGCACCAGGCGGGAGGTCTTGGGCAGGAAGGGATGGTCAGCCAGCATGTTCTCGAAGAAGGAGCCGGGATGGGTCTCCACGATCTCATAGCTGTCAAAGCCGCCGATCTTCATGACCTTTTCAGCCAGTGCCTCGGCCATGATATACAGCTCGCCGTTGGGCGCCTTGACCACGGCGTAGCTCTCGTCGGGGTGCAGGGCGATGGCCAGGTTGCCGGGCAGCGTCCAGATGGTGGTCGTCCAGATCACGAAGTACAGCTTGCTGTGATCCAGATGGGGCAGCTTGCCCAGATCGTCGTGCATGGGGAACTTGACATAGACGGTGGTGCAGGGATCGTCCTTGTACTCGATCTCGGCCTCGGCCAGCGCCGTCTCGTCGTGGGGGCACCAGTACACGGGCTTCAGGCCCTTGTAGATGTGGCCGTTCTGGTACATCTTGCCGAACACACGGACCTCCTGCGCCTCGAAGCCGGGATCCATGGTCTTGTAGGGGTGCTCCCAGTCGCCCACCACGCCCATGCGCTTGAAGCCCTCGCGCTGCACGTCGATATAGTGGTCGGCAAACTCGTGGCAGGCGGAGCGGAACTCGGAGACGCTCATGGCCTTGTGGTTCAGCTTGTTCTGCTTGATGATGGCGGACTCGATGGGCATGCCGTGGTTATCCCAGCCGGGGATATAGGGCGTGTAGTAGCCGCGCATGGCGTAGCTGCGGGTGATGAAGTCCTTCAGCGCCTTGTTCAGGGCGTGACCCATGTGCAGCGCACCGTTGGAGAACGGAGGGCCGTCGTGCAGGGAGAACAGGGGCTTGCCCTCGTTCTTCTTCAGCAGCTCGTTGTAGAGGTCGATCTCCTCCCAGTGCTTCAGCATGTCCGGCTCGCGCTGCGCCAGACCCGCACGCATGGGGAAGCCGCTCTTGGGCATGTTCAGTGTCTTTTTGTACTCCATGTTGCTTCTCCTTTATCTGAATAATGTTATAAGCAAATATAAAAAGCCTTTGTCTCCATAAGAGACAAAGGCTCGTTGACCTCTGCGGTACCACTCTTGTTGCCGCTGACGCGGCCGCTCGCTTCCCCACGGGATGGGGCGGGGAGATGGTAACGGCTCCCTGTGCCGTCCGCGCTTACCGGCTTGGGCTTTCAGGCGGATGCTCCGGGGTGATCTTCGCCGCTCCCGCCCCGTCCGCCTTTCACCCAACGGCGGCTCTCTTGGCGTGGACGGGATGCGCTACTTGTCCCCTTCATCGCAGTTTGCAATATCAGTGCAAATGTAGCACGGTTTTGGAAAAATGTCAAGAGGGAAGCGGAAAAAGCCGCACTTTGCCCGAAAAACGCCCTGCGGGGAGACGCTTCCCGCCTCTTGCGCCGGGCGGCGCGCCGTGCTACAATTACAGTTGAGCCATGACCTGTCCGATGGGCGCGTCCACCGTGACGGCGGCGCCCAGGCCGCTGCCGGCGCCGCCCTTGTTGATGACCGCCAGCTTGTGCCCCCGGTAATACTGCACCAGCCCGGCGGCGGGATAGACCACCAGCGACGTGCCGCCGATGATGAGCATGTCCGCCTGCCGGATGTAGTGGATGGCCTCGGCCATCACGTCCTCGTCCAGCGATTCCTCGTACAGCACCACGTCCGGCTTGATGATGCCGCCGCAGGAGCAGCGGGGCACGCCCCGGCTGTTCACGATGCGCTCCACGCCGTAGAACTGCCCGCAGCGGGTGCAGTGGTTCCGCAGGACGCTGCCGTGCAGCTCCAGCACCTTGCGGCTGCCCGCCTTCTGGTGCAGCCCGTCGATGTTCTGGGTGATGACGGCCTTCAGCTTGCCCTGCCGCTCCCACTCCGCCAGCTTGCGGTGGGCGGCGTTGGGCTGGGCGTCCAGCGCCAGCATCTTGGCGCGGTAGAAGTCGTAGAACTCCTCCGTGTGCGTCTCGTAAAACGTGTGGCTGAGCATCGTCTCCGGCGGGTACCGGAACTTCTGGTGGTACAGGCCGTCCACGCTGCGGAAGTCCGGGATGCCGGACTCGGTGGACACGCCGGCGCCGCCGAAAAACACGATGTTGTCAGAGCTGTCTGTCAGCTCTTTCAGTCTGCGGATGGTATCGTCCATACTGTCCTCCATTTCTTTTGTAAGGAGCGTTTGTCATGAATATCCAGATCTTCGGGAAAAGCAAGTCCTTCGACACGAAGAAGGCGGAGCGCTGGTTCAAGGAGCGCCGCATCAAGTACCAGTACATCGACCTTGTGAGCAAGGGCGTGTCACCGGGGGAGTACCGCTCCATCAGAGCCGCCGTGGGCAGCTTCGACGCGCTGGTGGACAAGGGCTGCCGGGCGTATGAGGAGCTGTACATGGCATACATCACCCCGCAGGCGGCGGAGGAAAAGCTGCTGGACTATCCGGAGCTGTTCGCCGCACCCATTGTCCGCAACGGGAAGCAGGCCACCGTGGGCTATCACCCGGAGATATGGCAGACGTGGGAATAAGGACTCTCATCCGTGCGCCGCAGGCGCACGGATATTTTTTAGTCGGTGTAGCTGTGCTCCACCGTGACCACGGCGTAGTAGTTCCCGTCCATGGCACGCACCCGGTCGCGGATGGCCTGCGCCGCCTGCGCCGGGGTCATGCTGCTGGAGAAGGGCAGCACCGCGTCGAAAATCAGGTTATCGTGGGTGGTGCCCCGCACCACCCGGAAGTCGTGGATGGTCAGGGACGGCTCCACCTGCTTCACCAGCTCCGCCACCTGCTCCCGCAGGCGGGCGATGGACGCGTCGTCCGTGTCCACGGGATCCATGTGGATGACCGCGTGACAGTGGAGCTTCTCCATCAGCTCCTTTTCGATGTTGTCGATCACATCGTGCATGGCCATGATGTCCCCGTGGGCGGGCACCTCCGCATGGAGGGTGATCATCAGCCGGCCGGGGCCGTAGTCGTGCACCACCAGATCGTGGACGCCCACCACGGTGTCGTCCGCCATGACGATGTCCCGTATCTCCCGCACCAGCTCCGGGTCGGGCGCCTGTCCCAGCAGGGGGGACAGCGTCTCACGGGCGGCCTTGTACGCGGAGAACAGGATGAACAGCGCCACCACAAGACCCACATAGCCGTCCACCGCCAGCCCCGTCCACTTGCCGATGAGCATAGCCACCAGCACGGCGAAGGTGCTGGCCGTGTCGGACAGGCTGTCCATGGCGGTGGCTTCCATGGCGGCGGAGTGGATGCGGCGTCCCACCTGCCGGTTGTACAGCCACATGTACAGCTTCACGCACACGGAAGCCGCCATGATCCCCAGCGCCAGCAGGGAGAACGTGACCTCCTGCGGGTGCAGGATCTTGTCAAGGGAGGATTTGGCCAGCTCCACGCCCATCAGCAGGATCAGTCCCGCCACGATCAGGCCGGATATGTACTCGATGCGCCCGTGGCCGAAGGGGTGGTCGGTGTCGGGCTTTTTGCCCGCCAGACGGAAGCCCAGCAGCGTCACCGCCGAGGAGCCGGCATCGGACAGGTTGTTGAAGGCATCGGCGGTGACGGCGATGGAGCCGGACAGCTGCCCGGCGAAGAACTTCCCGGCGAACAGCAGGATGTTCAGCGCGATACCCACCGCGCCGCACAGGGTACCGTACGCCCGGCGGACGGCGGGGGACGATACGTTGTCCCGGTCGTGAATGAGCCAGCGGCTCAGAAGCTGTATCATGGTCGTTGTCTCCTTTCGGCAGAGCCGTTACTTCCCCGGAATGGTCAGCGTCATGCGGCAGCACAGGTCGTCCAGATCGCTGTCGGTGGCGGCGGGGATACGCAGCCGCCCGCCGCAGTCGGCGCAGGTGATGTCCACCGCGCCCCGGCGCACCTGCATGGTGTACCGGTGGCTGCCGCAGGCGCAGGAGATGCCGCCGCGCCCGGCGATGTCCTTCAGCTCGGACAGCACCTCGTACATGATGACGTTGTCGGTGAACGCCTCGTCGGGGGACGCCTTCTCCTTGGCCACCCGCAGAGCCAGCCCCTCCATGGCGCGGCGCACCTCGGCGTCCTCACCGATGTAGCAGCACAGCTCCTGCTTTTCCGGGCAGGCAAGGCCGATGCCCCGCCCCCGGAGCACCGCGTCCGCGGCGCACTCCGCCTGATGGTGCCCGCCGCACACGCCGCAGGGCACCTGAAGCCGGAAGCGCAGGCCGTCCGTCTCCGCCGTCAGCGCCTCCTTGCCGCACTCGCACTCCATCCGTGCCGCCGCCGCGTTCAGGGCGAACACGCTGCGGCTGTGCAGCACCGCCTTGCCGCAGGCGGGGCAGATATATCCAAAGCTACGCATTTCCTCCATGGTGTATGCTCCTTTGCCACAATAAGTCCCTACATTATATACCGTTTTCTGTCACATTTCCAGTATTGCGGGAAAAAGAGTTTTCCGATATAATGCAGGCATTCTATCTACGGCAGGATGTGATACGATGCAGAAAAAGAGCTTCGCCGCGGCGGTAAAGGCGGCATTCCCCCACACCATACCCATCATGACCGGATATCTGGCGGTAGGGCTGGCCTACGGCGTGCTGATGGCCTCCAAGGGCTACGGCTTTCTGTGGTCGGGCTTCGTCAGCGCCTTCGCCTTCTGCGGCAGCATGCAGTATGTGGCCATCACGCTGCTGACCACGGCCTTCGATCCCTTGCAGGCCTTTATCCTCAGCCTGATGGTCAACGCACGGCACCTGTTTTTCTCGCTGGCGCTGCTGCCCAAGTACCGGGGACTGGGCAGGCTGCGGTATTTCATGATCTACACCCTCAGCGACGAGAATTTCTCCCTGTCCTCCTCGGTGGAGCCGCCGGAGGAGGTGGATCCCACCCAGTTCTACTTCGCCATGAGCCTTCTCACATGGGCGTACTGGGTGCTGTTCTCCATGCTGGGCGGACTGGCGGGCAGCCTTATCACCTTCGACATCACCGGCATCGACTTCGCGCTGACGGCGCTGTTCGTGGTGCTGTTTATCGAGCAGGTCATCAAGCGGGAGAACCGTGCGCCCGGCGCCATCGGCCTTGTGTGCTCCGTGGTGGGGCTGGCTGTGTTCGGCGCGGACAATATGGTCATCCCGGCCATGGTGCTGACGCTGATCGTCCTGCTGGCGGGAAGGAGGAAGCTATGCGCTTAGACACGATACAGTCGCTTGTTATCATCCTCATGGTGGCGCTGGCCACCCAGATCACCCGCTGGACGCCGTTTCTGCTGTTCTCCGGGGAGAGAAAGCTGCCCCGCGTGGTGGAGGATCTGGGCAAGCTGCTGCCGCCGGCCATGATGGGTCTGCTGGTGGTATACAGCCTGCGCAGCACCGACCTTCTGGGCGGCAGCCACGGCATTCCGGAGGCCATCGCCGTGGCGGTGACAGCCGGGCTGCACCTGTGGCGGCGAAACACGCTGCTGTCCATCCTGGCGGGCACCGCCTGCTACATGGCGCTGGTGCAGCTGGTGTTCTGAAAAACGTCCCTTTCGCAAGGGGACGGCGTCCCCGACGTCCCGTTTTGCACAGACCCTTGCGATTTCGTAGGGGGCGATGCCCACATTGCCCCGCCGGAACCACCGCGCGACCTGCGGCGGGACACATGGGTCCCGCCCTACGGCATGGGCGCGGCGAACCGTCCGTAGGGGACGGCGTCCCCGACGTCCCGCCCCACGGTGTTCTCAATATCGCAAAAGAGCCGCTCGGGCGGCTCTTTTATATTTTCCCGCAAAACGCGCATACTACGCGGCAAACGCTGTATGCGAGGTGCATGGTATATGAACATGAAACGCTTGAGCCGCCAGACCTGCCGGTTTTTGCAGCCGCCGGGCGTCATCAGCTGCGCGGCGGTGGCAGGTCGGCTGGAGGGCGCAGGGCCGCTGGGCGGCCACTTTGACGCGGTGGCGGAGGATTCCTTCTGCGGGCGGAAAACGTGGGAGCAGGGCGAGGCGCAGATGCAGGCCGACGCCCTGCGGCTGGCGCTGCAGAAGGGGGGACTGACGGCGGAGGACGTGGACTGCGTGTTCGCCGGCGACCTGCTGAACCAGAATATCGGCGCCACCTTCGCCCTGCGGGATTTCCACATCCCCTTCTACGGGGTGTACGGTGCGTGCTCCACCATGGGCGAGACGCTGGCGCTGGCAGCCACAGCCATCGCCGGCGGCAGCGCCGCCATCGCCGCGGCGCAGACGTCCTCCCACTTCTGCACCGCCGAGCGGCAGTACCGCTCGCCCCTGCCCTACGGCAGCCAGCGCAGCCCCACCGCCCAGTGGACGGCCACCGCCGCCGGATGCTGCATTCTGGGTGCCCAGTCGGAGGGGCCCTATATCACCCACGCCACCCGGGGGCAGATCGTGGACATGGGCGTAACAGACATGACCAACATGGGCGCAGCCATGGCGCCTGCCGCCTTCGATACCCTGCGGGCGGTGTTCCGGGACACCGGCACCACGCCCAAGGACTATGACCTGATCGTCACCGGCGATCTGGGCGCGGTGGGCAGCGATATCCTTGCGGAGCTGTTCCGCCGGGAGGGAATGACGCTGGACAACTACACCGACTGCGGTCTGCTGCTCTATGACCGGAAAAAGCAGGACATGCACGCCGGCGGCAGCGGCTGCGGCTGCTCGGCGGCGGTGCTGAACGGCTATCTGCTGGAGGGGATGCGGCAGGGGCGATGGCGGCGGCTGCTGTTTGCGCCCACCGGGGCGCTGCTCAGCCCCACCAGCTCCTTCCAGGGGGAGAGCATCCCCGGTATATGCCACGCGGTGGTATTTTCCCGGACGAAGGAGGACGCATGATGGAGTATGTAAATGCCTTTCTCTGCGGCGGGCTGCTGTGCGCCGTGGGGCAGATCATTCTGGACAAGACGGCGCTGACCCCGGCGCGGATCCTGACGGGCTATGTGGTGGCGGGCGTGCTGTTGCAGGCGGTGGGCGTGTACCAATATGTGGCGGACTGGGGCGGCGCGGGCGCTACGGTGCCCCTGACCGGCTTCGGCTATGCGCTGGCAAAGGGCGTGGCCGAGGCGGTGGCGGAGCGGGGCTGGCTGGGTGTGCTCACCGGCGGGCTGACGGCTGCCTCCGGCGGCATCGCCGCCGCCGTTGTGTTCTCGCTGCTGGCAGCGGTGCTGGTGCGGCCGAAAGAAAAACGTTGACAAATACCCAGAGGGGGTATACAATGCAACCATCCAACAAATACCCCCAGGAGGTATATCTCCATGAAAACCGACTGCTGCTGTCAGAGAAAGACAAAGCACCGCACACCCGAGGAGCAGAAAAAGCTCCTGAATCGCCTGTGCCGCATCGAGGGGCAGGTACGCGGCTTACAGGAAATGCTGAAAAGCGACGCCTACTGCCCCGACATTCTGATACAGGTATCCGCCGTGGGCGCGGCGCTGAACAGCTTCAGCAAGGAGCTGCTGGCCTCGCATATCCGCACCTGTGTGGCGGACGGCATTCGGCAGGGGGACGACGAGGTCATCGATGAGCTGGTGACCACGCTGCAAAAGCTGATGAAATAGGAGATGACAGTATGACAGATAAATTCGTCATCACCGGCATGACCTGCGCCGCCTGTGCCGCCCATGTGGAGAGAGCCGCCGCCTCGGTGCCCGGCGTACACAGCGCGTCGGTGAATCTGATGCTGGGCTCGCTGGTGTGCGACTGCGACGATGGCACCGCTCCGGAGGCCATCATCGCCGCGGTGCAGGCCGCGGGCTACGGCGCGGCTCCGGAGAGCGCCGCCCGGCGGGATCTCCACGCAGAGCAGGACGCCGCCGTGAAGTCCATGGGCAGGCGGCTTCTGTGGTCGGTGATCTGCCTTGTGCCGCTGTTCTACCTGAGCATGGGGCACATGATGGGTCTGCCGGTGCCCATGTTCATACACACGCAGCCGCTGCTGGCGGCCTTTGTGCTGCTGGCGCTGACGGTGCCCATCCTAATCCTCAACCGCAGCTACTTCACCGTGGGCTTCTCCCGGCTTTTCAAGGGCGCGCCCAACATGGACTCGCTGGTGGCGCTGGGCGCGGCGGCGGGACTGGTGTACAGCCTTATTGAAATGGGACTGCTGGCGGCGGGCAAGGTCACAGGCATGCCCGACCTGTACTTCGAGTCGGCGGGCATGATACTGGCGCTGGTGACGGTAGGCAAGTATCTGGAGGAGCGCTCCAAGGGCAAGACCACCGGCGCTATCACCGCGCTGCTGGCGCTGGCGCCCGAATCCGCCGTGGTGCGGCGGGACGGGCAGGAGGTCACGGTGCCCACGGAGGACATCCGCAAGGGCGAGACGGTCATCGTCCGGCAGGGCGGACGCATCCCCGTGGACGGCACCGTCACCGCCGGCAGCGGTGTGGCGGACGAGTCCGCCCTCACCGGCGAGAGCATGCCCGTGGAGAAAAACGTAGGCGACAAGGCGGTGTCCGCCACCATCCTCACCGGCGGCTATCTGGAGCTGACAGCCGATCGCGTGGGAGCCGACACCACCCTGTCCCAGATCGTGCAGCTGATGGAGCAGGCCGCCAGCGGCAAGGCGCCCATCAGCCGTCTGGCTGACAGGATCAGCGCCGTGTTCGTGCCGGTGGTCATCTCTATCGCCGTGATCGCGGCGGTGCTGTGGGCCACGGTGGGCGGCATGGGCGTGCGGTTCTGCCTGAGCGTTGGCATCGCCGTGCTGGTGATCTCCTGCCCCTGCGCGCTGGGGCTGGCCACGCCGGTGGCCATCACCGTGGCCACGGGCAAGGCGGCGGAGCAGGGTGTGCTGGTGAAGTCCGCCGCCAGTCTGGAGCTGATGGGGCGCATCGACACGGTGGTGCTGGACAAGACCGGCACCGTCACCGAGGGCAAGCCCCGTGTAACGGACGTGCTGTGCGCGGAGAATATGGACGAGAGCACGCTGCTGGCCGCCGCCGCATCGCTGGAAAAGCCGTCGGAGCACCCGCTGGCTGCCGCCATTGTGGAGGAAGCCCAGCAGCGGGCGCTGCCGCTCCAGCCGGTGACGGCGTTCTCCGCCGTGGCCGGAGGCGGCGTCACCGCCAAGGCGGAAAACGTGACGCTTCTGGCGGGCAACGAGCGGTTTATGGACGACAGCGGCGTGGCTGTCAGTAAGGCCATGCGCTCTGCCGCCGCGAAGCTGGCGGAGGACGGCAAAACGCCGCTGTTCATCGCCGGTAACGGCGCGCTGCTGGGCGTGATCGCCGTGGCGGACGTGGTAAAGGAGGACAGCGCACAGGCCATCGCCGCCCTGCGGGACATGGGCTGCGAGGTGGTGCTGCTCACCGGCGACAACCGCCGCACGGCGGAGGCCATCGCCCGGCAGGTGGGCGTGGATCGCGTCATCGCCCAGGTGCTGCCCCAGGACAAGGCGCGCTGCGTGCAGGAGCTGCAGGCCGAGGGCAAAAAGGTGGCCATGGTGGGCGACGGCATCAACGACGCCCCGGCGCTGGTGACGGCGGACGTGGGACTGGCTATCGGTGCGGGCACGGATGTGGCCATCGAGTCGGCGGACATCGTGCTCATGCGCAGCAGCCTGATGGATATCGTGGACGCGGCGGCGCTGTCCCGCGCCACGGTGCGGAACATCCGGCAGAACCTGTTCTGGGCGTTCTTCTACAACGCCATCGGCATCCCGGTGGCGGCGGGCGCGCTGTACCCGGCATTCGGTATCACGCTGAACCCCATGATCGCGGCGGCGGCCATGAGCCTCAGCTCCGTGTGCGTGGTCAGCAACGCCCTGCGGCTGCGGGGCTGGAGGAGCCGCCGGAAAAAGGCAGCCGCCCCTGTTGCAAAGGCGGCGCCGCAGGTGTATGATAGAACCGAAACAAACAGCAAGGAGGCTGACGATATGGATAAGAAAACCATCACCATCAAGGGCATGATGTGCGCCCACTGCGTCTCCCACGTGGAGAAGGCGCTGACGGCGCTGGGCGTGCAGGCGGACGTGGATCTGGCATCCGGCACCGCCGTCGTCACCGGCAAGGCCGACGACGAGGCGCTGCGCAAGGCCGTCACCGACGCCGGCTACGAGGTCGTGGACATCAAGTAAATACCCGGACGCAAAAAAAGGAAGCCCGCAAGGGCTTCCTTTTTTGCGCCATTTTTACCACGCCCGGTGGAACAGGGCGGCCATATCCGCCGTCACGTCCTTCGTGAAGCTGCACAGCGTCACGCAGTAGATGTAGTCGCCGGACTGGATGCACACCATCCGCTCGTACATGGGCATGTCCTGCAGCTGCGCCGTCACCAGCAGCGTGGGGCAGTCCCGCTCCGCCGCCAGATCCTGGGCGGTGATCTGCACCTCCACGTCTGTAAGGCCGCAGGCCGCCAGATCGCCGGGCAGCGTCGCTGCCGCCTGCTCCACATACTCCTGCGCCGTCATGCTGGCGCCGGACAACAGCCCCAGATTCTGGTAGGTGACATTCATGGTCATCAGCCCGTCGGTGGACGCGGCGTACATGTCGTACACGGCCTTGCCGCTCTCCGCCAGAGACGCCACGTCCCCGCCGCCGGCCTCGGTCAGCAAGCCGTTCAGCTCCAGCAGCTGGCTATCGTTGTAGAAAAGCCAGCTGTCGTCCAGCTTGCAGGTGATGCGGGCGGTTTTGTTGGTGTATGTCCCGCCGGCCTGTACGCCCGGCGCATCGTCGGGCGTATCGCCCGTTTCCTCCGGCACGGGGATCGTCACCGTACCGGCCGCCTTATTCTCGTCCATCGGCGTGGTGGTGCCGCCCTCCGGGGCGGGGGAGCCCGTACCGCAGGCGGTCAGGATGCATACAAGCGCCAGCGCTGCCGCCGCCGCAAAAATTCGTTTCATAGGCGTGCCCTCCTGTCCTTCGACAGTATTTTACCAAATGGCGGCGGAAAATACAAGAGTGCGGAAATCAAACTCCTTTGCCATTTCCCGACAGGAGCCGCGGCTTTCTCCGTTTACAATAACGGGGACAAAGGAGGGACAAGCCATGAAACACCTGCTTGCGGCGGCGCGACAGTGCGCCCTGCGTATCCCGGCGGAGGCCGCCGTCTGCTGCGCGGCGGCTTTTCTTCTCACCGCCGTATCCACCGGAGGACAGTACGCGCCATGGGCGCTGGCGGCGGTGGCTGTGGCCGGTGTGGGCTGGCGGGGACTGGCTGCGACGGCATGCGCCGGTGTGGGCGCGCTGGCGTTTCTGGACTTTCAGCCGGGGCTGCGCCATGCCGCTGCCGCGGTGCTGATCTTCTGCGCCAACACCGCCTTCTGCCCCTCCCGGCTCTATCGCCATCCCCGGTTCCGCCCTACGGCCGCCGTCTGCGCCGCCGCCCTGACGCAGCTGCCCTACCTCATCGCCCGCAGCGGGCGGGAGTGGCTGCTGTGCGGCGCGTCGCTGGCGCTGCTGTACGGCACCGTGCGGCTGGCGCTGGCCTCCCACGCCGGGGCGCGTCTGCCGGAGACGGCGGGAGCGGGCGCTGCCGCGCCTGCGGCGGCGTTTCAGGCGGTGTATGACAGTCTGGCGGCGGAAATGCCCCTGCTGCGCCCGGAGAACCCGGCGGTGCTGTTCGACCGGGCGGCGGAGCAGGTGTGCCGGGACTGCCCGCTGCGCGCCGACTGCTGGCAGAGCCATTACAGCGACACCTACAACGCCTTCAACGACGCCTGTCCGGTGCTTTTGCAGCGGGGACGGGCGCTGGCGGAGGATTTCCCACTGTATTTCGCCTGCCGGTGCATCCGCTTTCCCCGGCTGCTGGAGGCGCTGGACAGCCAACTGCGGGACTACCTGCAGCGGCGGCTGCACCACGCCCGGCTGGACGCGGCCTATCGTCTGGCGCGGGAGCAGTACCGGCAGGTGGCACAGGCGCTGACCCCTGCGTCCAAGACCGCGCCGCCCCGCCGTAGCGCCATCACCTGCCGCACGGCCAGCGCCCTGCGCCCCAAGGACGGTGAAAAGCTCTGCGGCGACCAGTGCGACGCCTTTGACGTGGGCGACAGCGTGTATATGGCGCTGTCGGACGGCATGGGCAGCGGCGAGGCCGCCCATCGGGAGGCCGCCATGACCGTGCGGCTGCTGCGGCAGTTCCTGCAGGCGGGCATCCGGCCGGAGCCGGCGCTGCAAACGCTGAACGCCGCCGCCATGCTCCGCTGCCAGAGTGGGGCGGGCTTCACCACCATTGATCTGGTGCGGCTGGAGAAGGGGGCGGCCACGCTGACGCTGTATAAGTACGGCGCAGCGCCGTCCTATCTGAAGCGCCGGGGCACGGTGGTGCGCTGTCAGGGCAGCTCCCTGCCGGCGGGACTGGAAAGCGCCGACGGTGAGCCGTCGCCCCAGACGTACCCGGTGGCGCCGGGCACATGGCTGGTGCAGGTGTCCGACGGCGTGGCCGGGGACGACGACCAGTGGTTACAGGATCTGCTGGCCGGCTGGGACGGCACGTCGCCCCGTGCGCTGGCGCAGGAGCTGCTGCGCCAGTCGTGGCAGCGTACCGGCGGCGCGGACGACTGCGCCGTGTCGGTGCTGGCCATGGACGGGCGGGAGGACGCCCGGCCCGTGTGAGCGCAGAAAACGGCAGAAAATTTTGCCGGCCGCGCCGTATAACCTGCCGCGTCCGCGGCGATACTATGCCTGTAACAACAAGCCCGGCGGCTGGTAAGGAGGCATCGGTTTTGGTAAAAGGCGTTTCCCGCCGCGTGATCGTCGTGGAATCTCCCGACCCGCGGATCTTTGAACAGGCGATCTTCATTCTGCCCACGGACGGCGGCGGCGTCAGCTCCCGCCAGCTGGTGGATCAGGCGGTGCGCATCGCCCGCAGCTATGCCCGCGGGCAGGGCGGCGCACGGACGCGCTGGCGGCCTCCTGCATGGCTGTGGGCGGTATGGGGCGCGGCGGCCTGCGGCCTTGTGTGGCTGCTGGCGGCGCTTTTGTAAATGGCTTACCCGCAGCGGTTTCCCGCTGTTTCTGCCCTTATGGGTTCTGTTTTTTCTCCTCACTTGGGGCGGACGCATCGCGTCCGCCTTCTTTTTTGTCCGCGGCGGTCTGCGTCGGGAACATTTTTCTGTCCGTTTTTCGGGACACTCCCTGTGGGAGAATAGAGAAAACACCACAAGGAGGAACCAAATATGACCGCTATCACCATGCTCTGCACCCTCTGCGGCGCCGCGGCGCTGTCCCACGGCGTCCTGCGCTTGCTGGACGCCATCGACGGCGAAAAGCGCGGATAACTGCCCGTTGACAACCGGCCCGCCTGTCTATATAATATTTTTAACCGAAAAATACAATGGTATTTAATACGATATATTATGTAGAGAGGTCTTGTATGGACATTTTCGCAAAATGCTATGAGCCTTCGCTGGCCGGCGAATTAAAGGAAAAGGGCGTATACCCCTACTTCCACGCCCTCCAGTCCCGCCAGGATGTGGAGGTCATGATGGAGGGCAAGCGCCGCATCATGCTGGGTTCCAACAACTATCTGGGGCTGACCACCGACCCGGAGGTGGTGGAGGCCGGTATCAGGGCGCTGGAGCAATACGGCACCGGCTGCTCCGGCTCCCGGTTCCTCAACGGCACGCTGCAGATGCACCTGGAGCTGGAGGAGGAGCTGGGCAGATTCCTGCGCAAGCCCGGCATCGTCACCTTCGGCACCGGCTTCCAGTCCAACGTGGGCATCATCTCCGCGCTGGTGGGGCGGCACGACTATGTGATCTGCGACCGGGAGAACCACGCCAGCATCTATGCCGGCTGCCAGCTGTCCTACGGCAAGATGCTCCGCTACCGCCACAGCGACATGGCGGAGCTGGAGAAATGCCTGCAAAAGGTGCCGGAGACGGCGGGCGCCCTCATCGTCACCGACGGCGTGTTCTCCATGGGCGGCGACATCGCCCGGCTGCCGGAGATCTGCGCACTGGCGAAGCAATACGGCGCCCGCGTCATGGTGGACGACGCCCACGGTCTGGGCGTGCTGGGCGAGGGCGGCCGCGGCACCGCCAGCTATTTCGGGCTGGAGGAGCAGGTGGACGTGTACATGGGCACGTTCTCCAAGTCGCTGGCGTCGCTGGGCGGCTACATGGCCGCCAGCGCGGAGGTGGCGGAATTCGTGCGCCACGCGTCCCGCCCGTTTATCTTCTCCGCGTCCATTCCGCCCGCCAACTGCGCCACGGCGCTGGCCGCCCTGCGGAAGCTGGAAGCCCACCCGGAGCTGCCGGAGCGCCTGCGCCAGCTGAGCCGGTACGCCCGCGACGGCCTGACGGCGCGGGGTCTGACCATCCGCCCCTCGGCGCTGGAGGCTCCCACGCCCATCATCCCCATCTACACCTACGAGACGTACCGCACCCTGCGGGTGGCGGCGGAGATATACGACCGGGGGGTCTATGTGAATCCCACCCTGCCCCCGGCCACGCCGGAGGGCGAGGCGCTGCTGCGCACCAGCTACATGGCCACCCACACCGAGGCGCTGCTGGACGAGGCCATGGACATTATCGGCGAGGTGATGGCGCATGAGTAACAGCAGAGTTGCCGTCGTCACCGGCGGCACCTCCGGCATCGGAAAGGCCACCGCTCTGGCGCTGCAAAAGGCCGGCTGCACCGTATACGAGCTGTCTCGCCGGGCGGAGGGCGTGGAGGGTCTGCGGCACATCTCCGCCGACGTGACGGACGAGGCCGCCGTCAACGCCGCCGTGGCGCAGATCGTGGCCGAGGCCGGCCATATTGACCTGCTGGTGAACAACGCCGGGTTCGGCATCTCCGGCGCCATCGAATTCACCGCCCCGGAGGACGCCAAAAAGCTCTTTGACGTGAACTTCTTCGGCATGGTCAACATGAACCGCGCCGTGGTGCCCTTGATGCGGGCGGCGGGGCATGGCCGCATCGTGAATCTCAGCTCCGTGGCTGCGCCGGTGCCCATCCCGTTTCAGGCGTACTACTCCGCCACGAAAGCCGCCGTCAACGCCTATACCATGGCGCTGGCCAACGAGCTGCGGCCCTTCGGCGTCACCGTGTGCGCCGTCATGCCTGGCGACATTCACACCGGCTTCACCGCCGCCCGGAAGAAGGTGGCAGAGGGCGATGCGATCTATCACGGCCGCATCTCCCGCTCCGTGCGACGCATGGAGCACGACGAGGAGACGGGCATGGATCCCGCCAAGGCCGGCGCGTACATCGCCGCCGTCGCCCTGCGGGACGGGAACCGCCACCCCCTGTACGCCATCCGCTTTGACTACAAATTCTTCACGTTTCTGGCGAAGGTACTACCCGCCCGGTTTCTGAACTGGCTGATCTATTGTCTGTACGGGAAATAAAGCGAAACAAAACGCATCCGCGCCGCGGATGCGTTTTTTATCTGCGAAAAGCGCGGCCTGCGCCGCGCTTTCCCTTCCTCCCTGTCTGCGTCTCCTGTTGAGACGTCCCCTGTGTTGACTGATCGATGGTAGTATAGCAGAATATTCGCAAAATGTCCAGCCGCGCGGCCCCGCAAAGCCAACATTTACCGCCGATTTTAACGCATATCGTACCGCTGCCGGGCAAAACTACCGTTGCGATACCCGACAAGCGATCTTTGCTTACGCGAAGGTACGCAAGGGCATTTGCCCATGATTTGAAAGGAGAACAACTATGTCTACCAAGAACAGCAACAAGCTGAATGTCCCCGAAGCCAAGGCCGCTATGGATCAGTTCAAGATGGAGGCCGCCTCTGAGGTCGGCGTGAACCTGAAGAACGGCTACAACGGTCACCTGACCAGCCGCGAGGCCGGCTCCGTGGGCGGCCAGATGGTCAAGAACAATTGCCCCGTACGAACCATGAGCTTTGTGAGGTCTAATCGGACGAAGTTGGGACACGTGGTCGAAGTGCGATACATAGCAGGCATCACAATATAGAGAAACGCACGAACCAAATTGTGGCTCGTGCGTTTCTCTATGCACATGCAGAAGGATGAGCATACAGATAGGCAATTTGACTGACAACAATGCAAAATATCACCTTACTGTTATATATGCAATCAAAAAATCAGCATTTTACTATTTTGCAAATACATGCTATAAAATGATTATGGGACAGGCTATAGAATCTTGATTTTTGGCATTGCCTGAAGGCTCTCGCGTATAGCTGACAGCATATCATCTCTGGCGCTGCTTTCTTTGTGGTGCATATACAAGGCATAGCAAATACGATCCGGCGGTGCATCAGCCAACAGATGAACATCTGCACCTGTGTTTTTTTGAATATGCTCTGCACTGGATTCCGGAATAACGATCCAAAAATCCTGCAAATTCCCGAAATACTCCACCATGCTTCCGATTTTGATCCGCAGATATGAAGCGGATAAGGTTTTCCCAAACCAATATTCAAACCACGCTTGAAAATCCGGGCTCCATCCCGTTGATATTGACAATGATCGGTCTAATTGTGATGGATGAATGGCCCCCTCCGGATACAGACCCTTGCTGCACAACAGAACGACCCGTTCGCTGAATAGAGGCACACTGACAACGGACGGTTCTACAATATGAGAATTTACAAGTGCCAAGTCCGCCTGCCCTTGGACAAGCTGCCGATATGCCTCCATAGAGTGCACAGCATCCAATTCCACATCGACATCCGGTCGGGCCCTGCGAAAACGGATATATGCGTCCGGCAGAAAAGAGGAGTATAGGGCGGGTGTTGCGGAGATACGCAGCATGGATCTTACCTTGGTTGTCTCCTGGCTTTTTGCCTGCCTGTAAAGACGATCCATATCGACGGCAATAGCGCGAAATCGCTGCCCTTCTTCCGTCAAAACCGCTTGGCGCTGCCCTTTCCCACGGTTAAATAACGTATAACCCAATTCCGATTCCAGCGATTTGATCAGCCGACTCAGGGCGGGCTGTGTGATAAACAAATGCTCCGCGGCCTGAGTGATATTTCCGTACCGGCAAAGTGTAAGAAACGCCTCCAATTGTGTATTCGTCATGGAATCAACCTCCGCTTTTGCTTGCATCAGTATAACCCACTTTGAAAATATAATCAAGAAATACAGAACGTTTTGTATATATAGCAAAAATGTAATAAAGGAGAGATGTAGTCGTGCGTATTTTCGACTGCACATTGCGCGATGGCGCCAATGTGGTGGGCAATGGTTTTTCGTCAGAGCTGACGGAAAGCATGATCCGCGGGCTTCTGGACTGCGGCATTAAGGACATTGAAATGGGCAACGCCAAGGGAATCGGCAGCTATGATCGCGGCGCGGAAGCTCCGCTGGATGACGAGAGCTATGCCAAGCTGGCATCCCGCTATGCGGTTAAGGGGCGTCTGGGCATGTTCATGCTGGCCGCCTTTGCCGATACGGACAAGATCAAAATGGTCAAGGACAACGGCCTTGATTTTATTCGGGTAGGCATTGCGGCCGGTGACGGCGCTAAAGCAGCAGAGGCCGTGAAAATGGTCAAAGCAGCCGGCCTGACTTGCCGGTACTCCATGATGAAGGCCTATATTTGCCCCCCCGAGCAGCTGGCGGAGGAAGCAAAAATGCTGGCAGAGGCCGGCGTCGACATCATTACCATCATGGACTCCGCCGGAACCATGTACCCTCACGAAACAACCGCCTATGTCAAAGCATTGAAAGAAAAGGCGGGCATTCCCGTGGGATTCCACGGCCACAGCAATCTGGGTCTTTCGCAGGCCAATGCGCTGGCAGCGGCGGAAGCCGGTGCGGACGAAGTGGATGGCGGCCTGCTGGGTATGGCTCGCAGCGCAGGCAACTGTGCTACGGAGCTGGCCGTGGCAACACTTTCCCATCAGGGGCTGTTGGATGGCGTAGACCTGTACAAACTGCTGCGGTATGAGGACGAGGAACTGATCCCCGCCATGAAAGCCTACGGCTATCATGTGGCTGTCTGCCCGGAGGATCTGATCCTGGGCTTGTCCGGCTGCCACTCTTCTTTCCTGAAGATGTTCCACCAGGTGGCGCAGGAGGAGCAGGTGGATGTGTACCAGCTGATCGTCCGCGTGTCCGCAATAGACCGCAAGGCTCCCACCGAGGAGCTGCTGCGCCGGACGGCCGCTGCCATTAAGGAAGGACGGTAACATGAAGGTATATCTCAGTGAATATATCCATCCCGCTGCTGTAGAGCATTTGAAATCGCATGCGGAAATTGTGGACAACTTTGATCATCCGGAGGAGCTGGACGGTATGGTGGTTCGCGGCGTAAAGGTGACCCGCGAGATGATCGAAGAGGCCACGAACCTGAAGGTCGTAGGACGCCACGGCGTAGGCTTCGAAGGCGTTGACATTGATGCCGCCAAAGCGCACGGTGTACATGTAGTCAATGCACCGCTGGCAAATGCCACCTCCGTGGCGGAGCTGATCGTAGCACGCTTTCTGGAAATGAGTCGAGACCTCTATCGCGCCAATGTAGGGATGCGTCAGGGAGCGTTTACCCGCATCGCTCCGCCGGAAATGCAGGGCACAGAGGTCACCGGCAAGACGCTGGGGCTTATCGGCATGGGCAATATCCCCCAGATGGTGGCGCACATGATGACCGCCGCCTTTGGCGTGAAGGTGGTGGGGTACGACCCCTTTGTTCCCGCAGAGGAGGCCATCCGCCGCGGCATCGAGAAGGTGGATACGCTGGAGGCTCTGCTGGAGCAGTCCGATCTGGTGACCATCAGTGTGCATCTGAATCCCCAGACAGAGAATATGATCCACGGAGATTTGTTTGATCACTTCAAGCCCTCCGCCATCTTCGTGAACACATCCCGCGGGAAGGTCGTCAACGAGAACGATCTATACGAGGCACTGAAGGCCGGGAAGCTGCGCGGCGCGGCCTTTGACGTGTTCGCCACAGATCCCGCCCCCCTGCCCAAGGACAGCCCGCTGCTGACGTTGGACAACTTCTCCGCCACGCCCCATATCGGAGGCAACACACAGGAGGCGCTTTACCGAACCGGTATGGCTGTGGTGCAGAATGTGCTGGATGTGCTGGACGGCAAGCCCGTTTCGAGTATGATCGTATAAAACACACAAAAGGAGAGAAAGACCATGTTTGCTACTGTTTTCAATGATTTGATCGTCCTGTTCTGTTTTCTTATTGTCGGCTTTATTCTGCGCGAGCTGATCAAGCCGCTGCAAAAGCTGTTTATTCCCGCCTCCGTGCTGGGCGGTCTGGTGGCGCTGATCGTCGGCCCGCAGGTGCTTGGGCTGATCGAACTGCCAGAGACACTGTCCGGCATGCCCGGTCCCATGATCGTGCTGGTGCTGACCGCCATGTTCATGGGTATGAAGGTCTCAAAAGCGAGCCTGAAGAACTATGCCGGTGCTACGGACATCAGCTGTATGCTGTATTTTGCGCAGGCTGCCGTGGGTCTGCTGCTGGGTTGCGGCCTGTCTGCCGTCTGGGATACCCTGCCGGAGCACTGGGGCATCATCGGCGTGTTCTCCTTCTTCGGCGGCCATGGCACCGCCGCCAGTGCCGGCGCGATCTTTAGCGAATACGGTATTGAAGGTTCCCTTGATCTGGGTATCATCTTCTCTACGCTGGGACTTGTTCTGGCCATGGTGGTCGGTGTTGTCATTCTGAATATCGGTGCCAAAAAGGGCTACGTCTCCACGGTGACGAAGGACACCGATCCCAGCATGTACGGCGGCCTTATTCCCGAAGGCAAGCGCACAGCCATCGGCATGGAGCGCGTATCCGGCAGCGGCATCAACTCCTTTGCGCTGCAGCTGGGCATCCTGTTTGTATGCATTTGGGTGGGCGACAAGCTCTTTGCGCTGTTGGGCAGCGTTGTTCCCTTTGTCAACAAGTTCCCCTCCTTCCTGCACGGTATGGTGGGCGCCATTATTGTCTGGCTGCTGCTGCAGGCAGTTCATCTGGACGGCTATGTGGACAAAAAAACCGTGGGAACCATCTCCAATGTGGCACTGGACATCTGCGTCACCGCTGCGGTGGCTACGCTGAATCTGAAAATGGTCTCCACCTATCTGCTGCCTATCGTGATCTACACGGTGGTGCTGGTAGCTCTGACCATCTTCGTCTGCTTCTTCTTTGGCAAGCGCTGGGTAGGCAAAGACTGGTTTGAGACTGTCCTGATCATCTTCGGGCAGGGTCTGGGTTCCTCCACCACCGGCATGGCACTGGGCCGCTGCGCCGACCCTGACGGCAAGACCTGCGCCTATGATTCCTTCGGCGTTTCGGCCAGCGTTATGGGCCCCGTGGCATCCTTTATGGTCGCCTTGTTCCCCATGCTCTGTATGCAAAGCGACTGGATCGTTATTGGTATTTCTCTCGCCGTGGTGGTGGCCTGCCTGCTTATCGGCGAGCTGGCGCTCAGGAAGAAATAAGCCGGGAAAGCATATTTGCCCGCGCTAAAATCCACGAGGTCATTCGCGTTCCAAATTCCTGCTTGACTATTATTGTAAAAATCCCTGAGGCCCTATGGGCTTCAGGGATTTTTCTGTAGGGAGCACTTTCAGCGATTACGCATCTCTTGCGCCGTTCCCGTTCACAATCAACGCTGCTTCTGCCGCAGCAGAATGGTGGTACACACCCTATCCG
>OLFZ01000445.1_pt1 | contig 45258 bp, 29 predicted proteins | sample 1604861 | NCBI WGS metagenome assembly OLFZ01 (sample SAMEA3888895, study PRJEB22519) | human gut metagenome | biome: human gut; feature: human-associated habitat; material: faeces | place: Denmark | collected 2011 | reverse complement strand
CGGACCTTTTTTAAAATTAGTCCGACCTATTTTAAAATATGTGCCTTGTATTTTTGTTTTTCTCCAATGTATTTCCCCGCGCCGTTTAAGACTTGTTAAAACCCTCGCGGAGAAAAAAAATATGTCCGGCATATCTTGGATTATGCCGAACATATTTCGAAATGTTTCAGAGATATTTTTTGCCCCCTGAAAACCGCGCGGAATTTTGCAAGGCAAAAATGCGCGGAACGCGGTGAAAAGCCGCACCGCAAAGCGTGCCTGCGCCGCACGCCGTGCGGGTTATTTGCTTTTCTGTTCGCCCAGGCGGCGGCACAGCTTGCCGCCCGCAAGGCAGTACGCGCCTATTATTATAAGGGGAATGCTGAGTATCTGTCCCATGTCGAGGAGTATGGCGTTTTCGAACTCCTCCTGCACTTCCTTGATGAACTCGATGAAGAAGCGGAACGTGAATATCGACGTAAGGCACCAGCCGAAGAAGAATCCCGTGCCCACCTTTTGCCTGTACGCCCTGTAGAGCAGCAAGCCTATGAAGAACACCGCTATGTAGGCCAGCGACTCGTACAGCTGCCCGGGGTGGCGCGCCACGGTGTCGCCGTTGGCTGCAAAGACGAAGCCCCACGGCATGTCGGTGGTCTTGCCAACTATCTCGGAGTTGAACAGGTTGCCCAAGCGTATGAAGCACGCCGTCAGGGGCGCGCAAATGCCCATGTTGTCAAGAACGCGCATGGCGTTGACCTTGTACTTGCGTATGTAGAGCCACAGCGACACGAACATGCCGAACACGCCGCCGTGCGACGAAAGCCCCTCGTAGCCCGTGCACCTCCATCCTTCGAACGTCTCCTTCATGGGCAGAATCATCTGCAGGGGGTGGGTGAGGAAGTACCCCGGCTCGTAAAACAGGCAGTGCCCAAGGCGCGCTCCGGCCAATACGCCGACGAACACGTACAGGAACAGCGGTTCGAACTTTTCCTTGGGTATGCCCTGCTGCCTGTAAAGGCGTTGCATAACCAGGTAGCCGAGGAGCAGGCCGGCGCACCAGCACAGGCCGTACCACCTTATTTCCCTTCCCAGAATGCTGAACGCTACGGGGTCGGGATTCCAGTGTATGAATAGCAAGTCAGTCATATTTATAAGGTGTGTCGGTGGTTTCTGTTAAACGTTGAAGCGGAAATGCATTATGTCGCCGTCGCATACGGTATAGTCCTTGCCCTCGATGTACAGCTTTCCGGCCTCGCGCACGGCAGTTTCGGAGCCGTAGGCCATGTAGTCGTCATATTTTATCACCTCGGCGCGTATGAATCCCTTTTCAAAGTCGCTGTGTATCACTCCGGCGCATTGCGGTGCCTTCCAGCCCTTGCGGTATGTCCAGGCCTTTACCTCCATTGGGCCGGCGGTGATGAACGTCTCGAGGTTGAGCATGTGGAAAGCCGCTTTTATAAGGCGGTTGCAGCCCGATTCGCTCAGGCCCGCGTCTTCCAGGAACATGCGCCTCTCTTCAGGGTCTTCGAGTTCGGCTATGTCGGCCTCGGTCTGTGCCGCCACGACGAGTATTTCCGCTCCTTCGGGGGCAACGGCCTGGCGCACGCGCTCCACGTATTCGTTGCCCGAGGCCGCGCTGCCTTCGTCCACGTTGCACACGTAGAGCACAGGCTTGGCCGTGAGCAGGAAGAGGTTGCGTGCGGCGGCCTGTTCCTCTTTCGACTCGAATGTTACGGTGCGTGCCGATTTTCCGGCCACGAGGGCTTCGCGGTAGGCCTTGAGTACGCCGTATTCCACCTGCGCCTGTTTGTCGCCGCCCACCTTGGCTACCTTCTCTACGCGCGCGAGCCGCTGCTCCACGGTCTCGAGGTCCTTAATCTGCAGCTCGGTGTCGATAATCTCCTTGTCGCGCACGGGGTCGACGGAGCCGTCCACGTGCACCACGTTGTCGTTGTCGAAGCAGCGGAGCACGTGTATTATCGCGTCGGTCTCGCGTATGTTTCCCAGGAACTGGTTCCCGAGGCCTTCGCCCTTGCTTGCGCCTTTCACGAGGCCGGCTATGTCGACTATCTCTACCGTGGCCGGGACAATGCGTCCCGGGTGTACTATCTCGGCGAGCTTGTTGAGCCTTTCGTCGGGCACGGTTATCACGCCGACGTTAGGCTCTATGGTGCAGAAAGGAAAGTTGGCCGATTGCGCCTTTGCGCTGCTCAGGCAGTTGAAAAGAGTGGACTTGCCCACGTTGGGAAGCCCTACTATACCGCATTGTAAACCCATTATTTTTATGTGTTTGTATTATTCAAAAGGCAAAGTTAGTGTAAACTGTACAGAAAACGGGGAAAAAGGCTGATTTTTCCTCTTCCCGCGCCCCGGTGCGGCGCACGTTTTGCCGCAACCGCCGTCCGGGCTGCCGATACGGACAAATTCAGACATTTATAAGGTGTTGATTTACAGCGGCCTTAGAAAGGGGCGAAAAAACAAGGCACAAATTTCGAAATAGGTCAGACATATTTTAAAAAAGGTCGGACCTTTTTTTGATTTGCTCCTAATGGTTTTAGAAAATGTTGAAAAACGGGAAAGTTTTCCGCGATAATAATTTTTTGCAAAAATAACTCTATTTTAATATGCAGCGTATATGTTTTTTTACTAATATTGCGAGGGTAATAACCATTAAAATTTTAGTATCATGAAGAAGCATTTACGCAGTTTGGCGTTTTGGGCCATGACGCTTGCGGGCGGCCTGTACGGGGCCAACGCCCATGCGGCGGGCTTGCCCATGCCTGCGCCGACCGATGATTCGGGCGGGAGCAATTATCAGGAGAACCTGATATTGGATGCAGGGCAGATTTCGAGTAACCAGCCGTCGTCCACCGAGGGTGCAGACTACGGCCTGCTGATAGACAACAACACCGCTACTTTCTGGTCGTCGAACTGGAACGACACGGGGCGCGGCGACCTTGGCTACCACTACCTGCAATTCGACTTCAACGAGCCGTTGGACGAAACGGTGATGTTCACCTACACCATGCGGCAGGACGCGGCGAATTTCAACACGCCCACCGAATTCGCCATACTCGGTTCCACTGACGGAAACACCTACGAGGAGATACGCGCCTTCACGGTTACGGATGACAACCTGCCCAACACGTTCAGCCCAACGCCTTACACCACGCTGCTCTCCGGCACAGAAGGCATGGTGAGCCTGCGCATGGAGGTGAGGAACTCCACGGGCGGCACGTTCGAGAACTACCATTACTTCGCCCTCTCCGAGGTGCAGGTGTACAAGCTGTTGAATATTAACTCTGACACAGAGATTGATACTTCCATTCCATTGGTATCAAATCCCGAATACATCACGATAGGCAACCTCGCCTCGGGCAGCGCGGCCGACCTCCTGGACGGTTCGGCAGCTACCGCAGTGACCGTAAACGGGGGCACGGCCGGAGAATCGTATATCAGTGCGTTCCGTCCCGCCGGGTTCACCTCGAATGTGTACATTTGCTGGACAGACGCTTCGGCCGACAGCAAGATAGCGGCCGTTGACGTTTACGTGTCCGACAACGGCAAGGAATGGACCGCCGCAGGCAGCTACACTCCGCAGGCCGAGAGCACAACGGGCATGCAGTGCGTGCTCGCAAAACTCGGAGGCAAGCACAACTACGTAAAGTTCGTGCCCGCAGGCGGAGCTGCGTTCAGCATATCCGAGTTTGCCGTTTACCAGGCCATAGAGATACTCGACCTTCCGCTTGAAGACCTCGTGAATTCTCTGCCCCTCGGCGTTGACGACTACGACTACGGCACCGACCCGGGATTCGTGGGCAACCAGCAGGCTTACGAGAACTTCTACAACACTTATTCCGACGCGCTAATAGCGCTCAGCTCCGGCAGCGCAAGCGAGGAGGAGATGGCCGAGCTTTCGCGCAAGTTGCAACGCTACAAGGCACAGGCCGAGGCGAGCATAGTTGTTCCCGAACCGGGCAAACACTATTACATACGCTCGGCTTACGCACCGTTTGCCGAAAAAATGAAGTCAATCGGCTTGTATGCTCCGCGCAGCGGCAACTACGTGGGCTGGCACATAGCACAGAAGAACATTGGTGACGTGTGGATGTTCGAGCCGCAGCCTTCGGGCAACTACGCAATCAAGAGCGCGGCCACCGGAACATACATAAACCACACCGATGTCGTAGACCAGAACGAATCGCCGGTAGGCCTGACAAGCAATGTGGAAACCGCACAGGTGCTTACCAATATAACATACACCGGTCAGTTCAACATACGTGCCGAAGTTGCGAAAAACGTATATAACTGCACCCAGCACAGCTCCGGCGAAGCAGACGAAGGCCCTCTTGCCACATGGACCGATGTCTCGCTCAATGGCGAAGGTGCGTGGTACATAATGGAAGTGCCCGAAGAGGAATGGAAACTCATCGAGGCAACACAAAACAAAGACCGTTTCACCGCCGTGGTTAATTCGTTCGTAGACAACTACGACGTAGGCCTCGACCCGGGACAGTACAGCAAGGAACTCTACGACATTGCCAAGGCGGAATACGACAAGGCCAAGGCCATGCTCGAGGACGGCAATACTTACACCGAGGAACAGTACGCCGCCGCTTACACCACGCTGAAAACCGCTGTCGACAACCTGAACAACGGGCAGCTGGAGGTAGAGACGGGTTACTACGCCATTACCGACAAGAAATGGAACGACGCCAAAGGCGAAAATGGCCGTACCACTGCGGCGTGGTATGCTGTTGAAGGCAATGATTACGTGAACACGACCATGTGGGAGATAGGTAATCCCGATTACATCTGGTACGTGGAAAAACTTCCCGGCGGAAATTACACGATTCAGAACGTTACCGACGGGCGTTACGTAACAAACACCGACCTGATAGCTTCCGGCGCGGCAATAAAACTGGCAACGTCGACGGCAAACGTGCAACAAGTAATCACACTCGACAAATCGAAAGGAAGAGTTGAAATATCCAACACCGGCGCAAGCGGCTTTGTTTACCACAATGCCCGCGGAGTAGCTACAACCGAGCCGGTTTACCTTGTTGCAGCCAGCACGCACGAAACTTGGTACCTGCACCGCTTCACCGAGCATGAGAAAGACTCCATTATCGAGGCTTACCCGCAGACGCTCCGCAACGATTCCCTGCGCGAACTCGTTTCCGAAGTGAACTCCAAGGTTAACCAGGCATATATATACGACTTCGACCTGAGCAGCCCGATTGTTACCGACGCTTCGCAGTTCTACAGCAACAACAAGTCGACCGAAGGTACATACGAGGCGCTTATCGACAATAATTTCGATACTCACTTCATCACGGCTTACAACGCTTCGAGCGAGACGAGCGAGAACGCTTACCACTACCTGCGTGTCGACGCGGGCGAGGGCAAGGTGCTGCCCGACAATTTCGGCATGCACTGGCGCACGCGCGGCAGCATTTGGAACAACATGTACCGCCCGACGTCGGTTGTATATTCCGTGAGCGACGACGCCGAGACGTGGGTTGAGGTAGGGCGCGAATCGAACCCCGGCGCGGGCTTCCCCGTTGTGGCAGAGCAGCCCGAATACACCTCGTTGCACGCCATATCCCCGGGACGCGGCTACCGCTACTTCAAGCTCACCGTGCTGGCCACCAACACGGGCGACAGCTATAACGGATACCCGTGGTTCACGTTCTCGGAGTTCAACCTCTACCCCGCAAAGGGTGTAAATCCCGATTCTCCAGCCAACGACCCGGAGATAGCTCCCGTGCTTGAAGCGCTCGAGCCGGTATTGGAGGCTTCGGAGGCCAAGCTCGAGACCAACGACGCAACGACCCAGGATATAAAGGCCCTGCGCGACGCATATACCGAGCTGCTGCTCGTCTGGAAGGACACAACCGACCTCTACAGCGTTTACGTCGAGGCTACTAACTACTACAAGGGCGTTACCCCGGGCAGCGAGGGTGAGATGTTCACCTTCCCAGACGAGACCATTTCGGCGTTCGAGGATGCACTCTACGCAGTTGAGGCCGAGCGCCCGTTCACGGAAATCAACCAGCGCAAGGTGGCCGAACTCGACACTCTTCTCACCAACGCATTTGCTGACTTGAGGAGGTCGATGTACTCTCCCGACCCCGGCACGTGGTACATGATTTCGAGCGCCGACGAAACGCAGAAAGATAATGCCGGAAATGCCATTGCAGGGCAATACACCTGGATGGGCGGTCTCTCGTCCGTTGACGGCCTCGGCTGCGGCGGTACGTATGAAGAGAGAATCATCGACTCGCGTGCGGCGTGGAAGTTCGAACCTGCCGGCGAACAGGGACAGTACAAGATTATATGCTGCGGCTCCGGCTGGCCTATGGACAAGGGCAACATATTCGCCGTAGAACCCCTCGGCGACGGCCAGGTAGCACTGAAGACCGTCTACAACGGGCAATACTACAGCATAGTTCCGGCTTCACTGCCCGGCGTGCCGTTCATGACAATGACCCCGCAACTCAGCGGCCCGGGTTCGTGGCGCGTTGAGGAAGCACCGATGGAGTTCACGCAGCACTCTGCATTCAACCGCGGCCGCGTGGCAGGTTACGTGCTGCCGTACTCGACCTTCGAAATGCCAAGCGGCGTTGACGGCGAGGCTGTCGGCACATACGAAATTTGCGGCTACCAGACTTCGCAGGACGGCTCGGAGGTAACGGCCATCAACCTTGCCGAATACAGCAAGGAGACCATCGAGGCCGGCACGCCGTTCGTCATGGTTATAGAGCCGGGCGAGAAATACGACGAGGAGGTTGAGGTAATGGTAGACCTCAAGGCCGACATCTACGGCACCGTAACACAGGAACTCAAGCCCGCCAACGGTATGTTCGGCACATTCACTCTCCTGAGCCTGCCCGAAGGCATGATATACCTCACCGAGGACTCCGCGTTCGTAGAGCCCGAAGGATTCGGCCTCAGTCCGCAGAGGGCATACATAGACGTTAACAAGATAGAGCAAGTGCCCGACGCAGAAGTTGCGTATGTGGTTTACGTAAGCGGCAAGGCCGGCCTTAACGTAGGCATACACGACGTAGTGCTCGACGCAAGCAAGCCGGTTAACGTCTACACCATCGACGGCGTGCTCCTGCGTAAGGACGTAATGCCCACCGAAGCAACCAAGGGACTTGACAAAGGCATATACATCGTTGGCAAGGAAAAGGTTCTCGTAAGGTAAGAAAACACAGGCAGCGTGTGCTCATCTATATGTAAGCACGCATGAATCAAAGGAATCCCCGCGGCCGTCTGCCGCGGGGATTCTGTTTTTCCCGTGTCCGCCAAGGCCGCCGGCGGCCTCTCTTCCGTTTTTGTCTGCTTTTTGCGGCAGAGTTTTCATGCCCTTCGGGAGGGTGTAAAAAATATGTCTGACATAATTCAAAATATGTCTGACATATTTTAAAATACAAGGCACATATTTTCGCGCAGCTCCCGACTGCCCCGAAAGCCAATGTTAACGGGTTTTCCGGGAAGCACGGTTTTTTGCCCCGAAAACGTGCCGCAAAACGGTGCGGGTTTTCGCGTTTTCCGCACGCCGGCATACCCGCCTTTGGGTATATTTTCAAAATACAGGCCGCAGCCCGCCTTTGAGAGGACTGAAAACTTGCGTTTTCACCTCTCCCGGCACTCACTTTTCGCTATAATTATCTAATTTTGCAGACTGAACATGCGCCATGCGCGCGCAAACAACAGGAAAAATGAAAAACTTAGCCATCTTCGCTTCGGGCGAAGGCACCAACGCCGAAAACATAATACGCTACTTTGAAAACAGCGGCACGGCAAAAGTAACATTGCTCGTGTACAACCGAAAAGAAGCCGGGGTGCGCCTGCGTGCCGAGCGCCTGGGAGTGAGGACGGAATACATACCCAAAAGCATGTTCGGCGACAGCGAGAAAGTGCTCGCCACGCTGCGCGAGGCAAACACCGACATTATCGTGCTCGCCGGCTTCCTGCTCTTCGTGCCCGAATACCTGCTCGAAACGTACCACAACCGCATTATCAACATACACCCCTCGCTGCTGCCGCTGCACGGGGGCAAGGGAATGCACGGCATACACGTGCACGAGGACGTGCTGGCATGCGGCGACAAGGAAACGGGCATAACGGTGCACGTGGCCGACGCACAACTCGACCACGGCTGCGTGCTCTTCCAGGCAAAATGCCCCGTGGAACGCGGCGACACGCCCGAAGACGTGGCAGCCCGGGTGCACAAACTGGAATACGCATACTTTCCCGAGGTAATCGAACGATTCTGCCAGGGACGATACGACTACAAACTGAAATAACAAGGCTGCCGGCAAGGCGGCACCACACGGAATAACAAACAAAAACACAAGAACAATGCAGAAACTCACCGACAACATATACTACATAGGCGTCAACGACCGCACCACAGCACTGTTCGAAGGCTTGTGGCCGCTGCCGGCGGGAGTGTCGTACAACTCATACCTCATCGACGACGAAAAAACGGTCGTAATCGACTGCGTGGGCCCGGAATTCTTCGAGGAACACCTTGCCAACATGCGCAGCGTGCTCGGCAACCGCACGGTAGACTACATCGTGGTTAACCACATGGAGCCGGACCACTCGGGAGCGCTGGCGCTCTTCCGCCAGTTCTACCCACAGGCACGCATAGTAGGCAACAAAAAGACAATAAGCATGCTCGAAGGATACTACGGCATTGACGGCGCCGACTGCATTGCCGTGGCCGACGGCACAACGCTCGAACTGGGCCGTCACACGCTATCGTTCCACCTCGTGCCCATGGTGCACTGGCCCGAAACAATGGTGACATACGACAGCACGAGCGGAACAGTCTTCTCGGGCGACGCATTCGGCTGCTTCGGCGCGCTGAACGGCACCGTGCTCGACACCGAAACCGACATAGAGCCTTACTTTCCCGAAATGAGGCGTTACTACTCGAACATAGTCGGAAAATACGCCACACCAGTGCAGAACGCGCTTAAAAAACTGGCTGCAATAAACATAAAGATGATATGCCCCACGCACGGCCCGGTATGGACCGAAGCCGCCGGGCGCGTAATTGCCGAATACGACCGCATGAGCCGCTACGAAGCCGAAGAAGGCGCCGTGGTGGTCTATGCCAGCATGTACGGCAACACCCGCCAGATGGCCGAAGAAGTAGCGCGCGGGCTCTCCGAGGCGGGAATAAGGAAAATCGTCGTACACGACGCGGCGCGCACGCCACTGTCGTTCATACTTTCCGACATATTCACCTACAAAGGCTTAGCCATAGGGGCAACAACCTACAACGGCGACGTTAACCCAGCCGTCAAGGCCGTTCTCGAAGCCGTAAAGCTGCGCGAGGTGAAGCACCGCGCCATGGCAGCGTTCGGGTCGTTCACCTGGGCAGGCAAAGCCGCAAAGACGATAAGCGACTTTGCCGACAACATGGGCTACACGCAGCCCGCCCCCGCCGTGGAGATGAAACAGGGGTTCAACCCGGCGGCCGCCAAAAGCTGCCGCACGTTGGGCAAGGCTCTCGGCGAGGCAATCAAGGCGCAAGGATAACGCCGCAGCGGGCAGAAACGCGCCCGCAACAGGCACACAAGGCATACAGCGTCCCGCACGGAACAAACCGCGCGGGACATTTTTTTGTATTTGGTGCAGAAAGTTTACCTTTTTTCTTAAATTTGTCTGCACGCGGGCGGAAAAAACGGCCGCAAAACGCAAGAAAACAACACAAACCAACACACATAGAAACATGAAAAGTTTTCTTTCATTCTTCAAGCCGCTGCACGCGGCAATGCTCCTCGCATGCCTGAGCCTCGCGGCCTGCGGGGGCGACGACGGCAACGGCGGGGGCAACGGCTCGGACAGCGCGCCCTCGAACGTAAAAGGCAAGGAATTCGTGTTCTACGACGGCGACGACCTCGACTGGCAGTTCCGCGTAACCCCTTCGGGCAGCGACGGCTCCGCCTTGCTTATGACGAACAGCAGCACGTCGATGATTGTCGAGCCTTACTGCTACTACACCAAGGTCTCGGAAAACACCGCCAACATACACATGTACTACGACTCCTACACCACGGTGGGAGGCATAGCAGGCGGGCGGAGGATTGTGCTCGACCTGAAGCTGACGTTCACCTCCAAGAACGGCGGCACGTACACCGGCACGGCTACGATGTGGTCCGGCTCGAGCAGCACCGTAATCGACACGGACGACATGTTCGGCTACTTCAGCTACGACACGGAGTTCAGCCCCACATGGCAGGGCGACACGGGGGGCAACCCGGACACTCCCGGCGGCGGTGACGACGAACAGGGCGGCGGAAGCCCCGGCGACATGGTTTCGTCGGCCTTGGGCGTGGAAATAACGAGAGTCAGCGCAAGCAATGCTTTCACGCAGCACTCCGTTACATTCCGCCTGGAAAAGAACTCCACAAGCAACCTGCCCTCCACCGTGGGCTTCATAATAGGCACGTCGCCGGGCGTGACATTGGACAACGCCTTGAAGGTGCGCGAGGAGAGCAGTGACTACCTCAACGGGTACTCCACGTTCTTCGGCGCCTTTACCACGGAGGCGGACCTGCTCGAGGGAGCCACGCGCTACTACATACGCCCCTTCCACCGCGAAGGCAACAGGGTGACATACTACAACGAAGAGAGCGTCGAGACCCTCGGCGACTGGATAACGCTCGACCTGAGGAACAACCTTATCCCCGTGTTCACGTTCGCATACGACATAAAGCGCAGCGGCCGCTACGAGATAAAGGCCCAGTTCAGGGTAAACAGCAACGGCAACGTGTCGTTCTACGAAAAGGTATACAAAACCGTCACAGGCGGCAGCGGGTACGTCACAGTCGACGCACGCAACGACACACCGTACGACTGGGACACGGAGGTAGAATGCGTATGGGGAATTGTTACCGACTTGGAGACCGGCATCGTCTACCAGCCGCCACTCATTCACGGCGGCGCGCCGTCGAGCGTTTAACGGCTTTCTTTGTTGCACGGCCGCAGCGTGACACCAAGGCGCGTGGCATAGCAAAAGGCGTGCCGGAACGCCGCAGGTTGTTAAGGCATGTTAACGCCGGGAGGGCAAAAATGCAGACACGCTTACGGTGCGGAAACACAGCGTTTTGAGGGCGCAAAAAATATGTCCGAGGAATTTTGAAATTCCTCGGACATATTTTGTTTTTTCTCCCTTGCTTTTTTTCTTTTCTCCGAGAGGGGGTTCGGAGTTAGCGATACGCGCGCCGTAACAGGCGGTAAAAATTTAACTGTTTTTCACATTTACCATAGCCCGCGGCAAGCCACTTGAAAAATTTCCTACGGGAACACCTTGAAGGCGTATCCCTGCGACTGCAACCACTCTATGGCGCGCGGCAGGGCGTAGAGCAGCTTGTCCTCGGAGCGCAGCGAGTCGTGGAACGTTATTATCGAGCCGTTGCGGGCGTAGCGCCTTACGTTCAGGAGCACGTCGCGGCCGTTGAGGTTGATACTGTAATCGCGCGTTACGAGGTCCCACATCACTATCCGGTAGCGTTGCTTGACGAACACGTACTGGTCCCATTTCATCCAGCCGTGTGGCGGGCGGAACAGGTCGGTCTGCAAGAGTATGTTCGCCTTGTCGACGTTGCGCATGTATGAGCGCACGCCGTGTCGCAGCCCGCCTATGTGGTTGTAGGTATGGTTGCCTATCCTGTGCCCGCGGTTCCTCACCATTGCGAGCCCCTGCGGGAACTTGTAGGCATTCTCGCCCACCATGAAAAAGGTGGCCTTAATGCCGTAATGGTCGAGCACGTCGAGCACCCACGGGGTAACAACGGGAATGGGCCCGTCGTCGAACGTGAGGTACACTGCCCGTTCGTGTGGGTCCATTCTCCATAACGCGTGGGGGTAAAGCCATCGCAGAAACGTTGCCGGCTGCTCTATTATCATTATTCAGTGTCTGGTTGGGCATTCACGGCCGCGGGCGTCACTGCTGTGCGCCGCTTCCGCTGTCCTGGGGGAGGAAAGAGTCGCCCGTGCGCGACTGCCACTGCCCGTAATACTGCATTATTTCGTTTTCGGTTTTCTTCATCTTGGCCTCGTCGAACATCTGGTAAGTGCGCAGCACGTTGCGCAGCACTTCGAGGTGCAGCATATAGTCGCGGCGGTACGACATAAGCTCGTTTGTGTTGAGCGAGTTGTACCACGTGAGGAACTGGCGCGAGTCGGTGGCAATCTTCGAGAGTATGTAGTCGGCCTTCTTGTTGTTGCCGAGGAAAGCATACGCGCGTGCCAGTTCTATCGCGCCGCTGCGCCAGTCGTAAGGCACGTTGTACTCGGGAATCTGCTTCTCGCAGTAGTCGAGCGCCTTTTGTGCCCTCACGGTGTCGCCCTGCAGGAGCAGCTGCAGCACAGTCTGCGAGAAAGCCACGCGGTGCGACCAGCACATGCGCATTGCGTTCTCGTCGATGTAGAGGCCGGGCTTGTCGAGGCCGCCGTAGCGGTAGCGGTTCATGAGGTTGTCGTACATCTTGTCGACGTCGATGGTGTTCTTGGTCTTTTCGGTGTTGAACGGCGAAATCCTGTATGCAAGTCCTTCCTTTATGAAGTTGTCGCCCAGGCTGCCGTAGTTGTCGGCGCCCACCGTGATGGCCACGTAAATGGGACGTTTCCAGTTGCTCTGCGAAATCATCTCGTAGAACATGAGTTCGTTCTTATATACGGAGCTTCTGCCCTTGAGCGAGATAGTCATGACATCGGGAATGCTGTCCTTGAGCATCATTCCGGAGCGGCGCACAGCCTCCTTGTCGACCGTTATGACCATACTGTCGGTAGGTATGAATCGCTGCTCGGGGTCGGAAGCGCGCACGAAGTTCTTCATTATGTAGGAAACCTCGAACATGTTCACGTCGGGATACTGGCGATTCAATTCGAGCAATGCCTGCTTTTGCGAAGCGTCCACGTGTACCAGTTCGTGCTCGCCGTTGGATACGTACTCCAGGCGGCTCCATGTTATGGGCAACGAAGGCGAGTCGTAGGCAGGACGCTTCATCTGGTCGATGTACCAGTCGGTCTGCAGGTAAGAGAAGTTGCAGACTCTCGCGTCGGTGCGCACTCCTTCAGTCTCCTGGTTGTACCATAGGGGGAAGGTATCGTTGTCGCCGTTGGTAAAGATTATCGGGTTGCCCTTGTCGGGGAGCGTCATGAGGTAGTTGCGGCCGAAATCGCGGCACAGGTAACGGCCGGAGCGGTCGTGGTCGTCCCACGTCTGCGAAGCCATCTGTATCGGAACGAGCACGCAGGCCAGCGACGCTATTATGGAAGCCGGCAGTGCGCCCAGCTTGAGTTTTTTAAGCCCTTCGACAATGCCCAGCACACCGAGGCCAATCCAAATGGCAAAGGCATAGAACGAGCCGGCATAGGCGTAGTCGCGCTCACGGGGCTGTGTGGGCGTCTGGTTAAGGTAAAGCACGATGGCGATACCCGTCATGAAGAAAAGGAAGAACACTACCCAGAACTGGCGTATGCCCCTTGCGCCGCGGTAAGCCTGGAAGAAAAGTCCGACAAGCCCAAGTATGAGCGGCAGGCAGTAGAACACGTTGTGTCCCTTGTTGTTCTTGAGCGAATCGGGCAGCAGGTCCTGGTCGCCGAGGCGCAGGTTGTCGATTAACGGAATGCCGGTAATCCAGTTTCCGTGTTCTTTTTCGCCGTAACCTTGTATGTCGTTCTGGCGTCCGGCAAAGTTCCACATGAAGTAGCGCCAGTACATGAAGTTAAGCTGATACGACACGAAGAACTTGAGATTCTCCCACTGCGTAGGCATTTTGACCGACGTAACGCGGCCTGTGGGGTCGTTGTAAGGCACTTCGCGGCCTTCAACCCCGCCCATCCAGCTTTCGTAAGCGTTGCGGTGGTCGGCCGAATACATACGCGGGAAAAGCATGTTCTGCGCGTAAACGTATTCGTTGTCGTGGCCCACTACGACGTAGGAGTCTTTCTCGCCCTCGTGGTCTTTTTCCTTGCGGTTGTATATAGCCTTGCCCTCGTTGCGCTTCCAGTAGAGCATACCGTCGCCTCCCGACTCGAACTCGGGCTGCGATGTGTAGGCGTTGCCGTAGAACAAGGGGCGCGAACCGTACTGCTCGCGGTTAAGGTAAGAGCCGAGGGTGAAGATGTCCTCGGGCGAGTTCTGGTCCATGGGAGGATTGGCCGTGGAGCGGATTACTATTACCGCATAGGTGGAGTAACCAATCATAAGCATGAGGAAGCAGAGCAGCGTGGTGTTCACTACGCGCGCCGAAACGAGGAAGCCGTTCTTCTTGTTCCTTTTGCGCAAAACGACGAACAATGCCGCAAGCACTATAACGCCGAGGATAACGCTCGAAGCGCCCGAACCGTAGAACGGTATTCCGAGAAAACCTACGGAAAGCACCGATGAAATCACGATATTCCTGCGGTTGGTGCCTTTCTGGCTCTCCCATATTGCCCACAGCACGCAGGCCACGAGCAGGATGATATAAACTATCAGGCCGGTATTGAAACTGAAGCCGAGGGTGTTTACGAACAGCAGCTCGAACCAGCCGCCAACCTTTACAATGCCAGGCACTACGCCGTAGAGCACCACGCCCACGATAACGAACGACACGAGGAGCGCAAGAAGCGAGCCCTTGGCGTTGAGGTCGGGACGGTGCTTGTAGCAATACACGAGCACGATGGCCGGAATGCACAGCAGGTTGAGCAGGTGGACACCGATACTAAGGCCGGTAAGGAAAGAGATGAGCACGAGCCAGCGGTCGCTGTGCGGCTGGTCGGCACGCTCCTCCCACTTGAGTATCAGCCAGAACACTACCGCCGTGAACATGGACGAGTAGGCGTAAACCTCGCCCTCGACCGCGCTGAACCAGAACGTGTCGCTGAACGTATAGGCCAGCGCGCCTACTACGCCCGCACCTATCACTTCGATTAGCTGGGCGGTGGTGGGATTCTCGCCGTCGCGCACGATGAGCTTGCGCGCAAGGTGGGTAATGCTCCAGAACAGGAACAGGATACATGCCGCGCTCATCAAGGCCGACATCACGTTGACCATCATTGCAACGTGCGAGGGGTCCTGGGCAAACTGCGAGAACAAATTGGCCGTAAGCATGAAGAACGGCGCGCCGGGCGGGTGGCCAATCTCCAACTTATATCCCGTAGTTATGAACTCGGGGCAATCCCAATAACTTGCGCTCGGCTCTATGGTCGAGCAATACACAAATGCCGCGATGGCAAATGTAATCCAACCTACAAGGTTGTTCACTGTTTTGTAGCGGTTCATCTACTGTTATTATGTTTTGGTTTATTTTTATCCCGTTTGCGTGGAAGAATATTTTACACAATGTGCAAAAGTATGAATTATTACGTAATTATCTGCCTGCAAGCCGCTTTTTTATGGTTCACAAAGGTTCACACACGCACTGTGCGGGCATAAAAACACCGCCGCCGGCACAGCAATGCGCACCGGCGGCACATCCACCCGCACGCCGCGCGGAAATAACATTTGTTAAAACGCGCCGGAAACCACATTGGAGAAAAACAAAAAAGCAAGGGAGAAAATCGAAAATATGTCCGACCTATTTCAAAATTTCTCAGACATATTTTTGCCCGTCCCAAACCCCTGTGGTTTTCAACGGATTACGAGGGCCGTATTTCCGCACCGGAATTAACATTCGGCCGCCGCATAATGCACGAAACGGCAATCAGGCGCGCCGCCGGCAGAAAGCCGCACCAAAACAACGCCGGCGGCCTGCCCAACACAGACCGCCGGAATTATTTCAAACCTTGCGGGGATTTTTTACTTCAACACAAACCTGACGGGCACCGTAAGGTAAACCTTGACTTTCTTTCCGTTGTGCCTGCCGGGTATGAAGCGCAGCGTCTTTATTACCCGCAGGGCCTCGTTGTCGAGCAAGCCGAACGACGAATGCATAATCTGGAAATCCTGCGGCTTGCCGTCCTCGTTAACCACGAAACGCACCATCGTAACTCCCTCCATGCCCTTGGCCAACGCCTCGGCCGGGTATGAAAGCTGCGACTGTATGTATTTAGTCATGGCACGCTCGTCGCCACCGGCAAACTGCGGCATTTGCTCCGTGTAATGATACACGCCGTTAACGTCCTGCGACGGGGAATTCTCACCCTTGCTGCCCTTGAACACGGCCGAGGGATTGGATGGCTCGCCCTGCGTCATGCGTTTCCAGAGCTCCTCCCACCTGGCTCCGGTGGACTGCACGTAAAGCTTGGCAAGCATACAGTCGTTGCCTATGTATTCGGTGCTGATACGGTTCTGTCGGCCCGTGATTTGCGGGTTGGTAGACGAATATGCCACATTCTCCACTATCACGCTGTCGCCTTCCAGCGTATAGGTGCCGTGGTTGGTTATGTAAGCGCTTTCCTTTTCCGACTTCCAGGCCATTACGGCAAACTGCCCGTCGGGATAATAGATTTTCCACACAGGAATGAAATTCACTGTGGCCTCGTCGCCACGGCTGAAAGGAATAGAAAGCTGCCAAACACCGTGGGGCGACACTTTTTTGCTTTGTGCAAACAACTGCACCGGCTGCAAAACGTATGCTGCAACCGCTAAAACGAAAAATACCGCATGTTTCATGACTTCCAAGTATTATACGCCGCCAAAGTGCGGGCTTGCGGCACGCCCATTGCTACTTATTTGCAATAATATAAAAATTTCTGAAATTACGCAAGCACAAGTTAAAAAAATGAAGCCGGAGAATAAAAAAAGTGCAGGCTCTTGAGAGTCTGCACTTGGATTGCTTGTTGTTCCACACCGATTCGAACGATGACTGAGAGAACCAAAAACTCTAGTGCTACCATTACACCATGGAACAAACACTATGTCCGTCGTTAAACGGCACGGCAAAAGTACAACATTCTTATGAAACCGCAAAATTTTTTAACCCAAATCGGCCGTTAGGCTTCGTCAAATTGCGTGCTTATGCCCAAAGATATACGCCTGTCAGCGGGCAAGGCTTATTTCCTTCATCAGGCGGTCGGCCTTGGCCCAGCGGTCGATTACGTACATCACGTAACGTATGTCAACGCCTATGCAGCGCGTAAGTTCGGTGCTGTACTGCAAGTCGTTGGCCATTGATTCCCAGTTTCCGTCGAACGCCAGGCCCACAAGCTCGCCCTTGCCGTTGAACATCGGGCTTCCGGAATTGCCGCCGGTGATGTCGTTGTCGGTCACGAAGCACAATTGCAGGTTCTTGCTGCGGCTGTCGGTGTAACGGCCGTAATCGCCCGACGTCATAAGGCGAAGCACATTGTCCTCCATGTAGTAATCCTTGTTTTGCGCAGCTTTGGCCACTTTTGCGGCGAGCGTCTGCGGCGTGGTGTAAAGCGGATATTCGCTTCCTCCCCAGGGAGTGTATGTCTTGAACGTTCCGTAGCTCATTCGGAGCGTCATGTTCGCGTCGCTGTACAGCGGCGAGCCCTCGTACATCTCACGCACGGCCTGCGTAAGGCGGCGTTCGCCCTCGTTCACCGCGGCAGGGTCTATGCTTTCCTGTATCTTGACGAGGCTGCTGCTTATCTGCTTCAACGTCTTGCGCAGCGGGTCGCGTTCAATCCATTTTGTTTTTCCGCGTTTCAGACGACCAATCACTGCGGTGCTGTCGGTAAGGCTGCTGCGTGCGGCCACGTCGGTCAGATATGCGCCGAAATTACCGCCGTATTGCTTGTCGACAGTGCTGAAAAAGCCGGGATAGGTATCGGCAGGCATTTCGTCGCGGAACATCCAAAGGCCGGCGGCAAGCGTGCGCAGGTCGAGGCGGAAGTCGAGGTTACGGTAAATCTCACGCACGGCGGCGATGAGCTCGTCGCGCATTCCTTTCTCTTTAGAATAGTCGCCGTGCGAAATTGCTGCCACAAGTTCGAACACTTGCAGGTCGTAGTTGAGATTAAGTATGCTTTTGTAAAGCTGTTTCCGTTTGAGTGTGTAATCAGGATAGGCCTGGCGCAGGTTTTCAAGCACGTCGCCATACTTTGCCTTGCGCTGCGGGTCGGCGTTTATCCATTCGGTGAGCGACTGTTCGAACTTGCGCTTGCTGTCGAGTATGCCGTACATCGTGATACTCCTGTTCATGCCAATGCTGTTCTTGTAAGTGTTCGAGAAAGTCTGGTATTTGCTGTCGTATTTGAGGCGCAGCGCCGGGTCGGCGTCCATGATGGCGTCCAGATCCTCCAGCTCCGCCACCGTCCGGCGCAGGGATGCGTTGGCGGCGGCGCAGCCGCTGAGCTTGGCGCTGAGCTGGTCGTCCATTTCAGCCTTCCACATGGGAAGGCGCAGGCTACCTGCCTTGATAAACTCGTCATTCATGGCATTCATGCGCGCTTCTATGCCGTAGCTCGAGAGGTATCGGTAAGTCGAGCCGGGGAAGCCGAGTGTCATGGCAAAGTCTCCCGCCTTGTAACCGTCGAGCGAGACGGCGGCCACGCGCGAAGGCTTGTAGGGCACGTTATCCTTGCTGTAAGGCGCGGGCATGTTGTCCTTGTCGGCATAGATACGGAATACGCTGAAGTCGCACGTCTCGCGCGGCCACACCCAGTTGTCGGTGTCGCCGCCGAACTTGCCCAAAGACGAGGGTGGTGCGAGCACGAGGCGCACGTCGGGGTAAACGCGGTACACGGTTACGTAGAATTCGTTCGCACCGTAGTAAGGCACCAGCTCGGCCCAGAGTGTGGAGTCCTTTGCCGTCACTTCCTTAACGAGTACTGTCTCCATCGAATCGAGCAGTTGGTTGCGGCGGTCGCCCCATATCTGATGTTGCGCGCCGTCTGCGCCCTTTTCGGTTATAACGGGCAGCACGCGGTCGGTTACGCGCTCCTCGCGCAGCGGGAAGCTGACGAACAGGCCCGGCACGTTCCATTCCTCCTCCGGCGTTGCGGCGTAAAAGCCGTCCTTTACGTAGTCGTGCTCCGGGGTTGAGTGTTTCTGTATGCTCTCGAAGCCGCAATGGTGGTTGGTAAAGACAAGCCCGTTGTCCGACACCACCACGCCGGAACAGTATCCGCCGAACAGCACCACGGCATTGCGCAACGAAGTACCGTTATCGTTCGAAAGTTCCTCGGGCGTCATGCTGAAGCCGTAAGCTCGCATGGCGTCGTAAGTCTGTTTGGTAAGATTGCCCAGCATCCACATTCCGCCGTCGGCGCGGAGCGACGTGGCGGCCGTTAGCAGCAGGGCAGAAAGAATCAATAGTGTTTTTTTCATTGTAATATCGTTTTTTTTCGATTGTCATCGATTTATATGTCGTTTTGTTTTCGTTTTCCCGCGCGCCGTTCTCGCCGTCAGGGGCCGTGGCGCGCCGTTTCGTATGGTAAACGAAGGGAACGCCGCAAAGGTGACGCGGAAAAATGCCGCCGGCATTAAAAACCGGACGGCGCACATGCGACATCGCGGGGCGTCACTTCCCGTTAGCCGGTTTGCGGTGCAACCAGTGAGCGGTGAGCCAACGGCGCACGGGTTCGTCGTAGAGCTTGAGGCTCGCGTAGGCTGCGGCAAAGCAGAACAGGCAGCTCATCACGCTCGTGAACACCACCTGCGCCGTCGTGGCTTCGGGCGTGTTGCTTATCCAGCCGCCCAACAGGGTGAACACTATGGGATATTGCGTGATGTAGAGCGGATAGGATATGTCGCCGAGGAACTTGCAGGCCTTGGCCGTGCGGCCCGTGGTGACGCTCCCCGCCCCCATGAGCACAACCACGGGGAAGAAAAGCAGTATACAGGCCGCCTCGTACATGCCGTTCCACAAGCCGTGCGCCTCACCGCCCACTCGCGGCATGGCAAGCAGCACCACGAGCAGCAGGCTGCACCACAGGAAACCGCCGCGCACGCGGATTTTCCACCCCATGCGCGAGAGCAGCAGCCCCGCGAAGAACGGAAACAACAGCCGCGTGAAACCTATCGTCAGCTCGGGCGCGGTAAGAGCCCAGCCGCCCACCATGGTGTAGGCCGTGCCCGGGCGCTCGCCGAGCGTGCCGAACACGTCCCAACCGAGGGCCACGTTGAGCGTGAGGAACGCCGAAGCGGCCACGAACAACGCCAGCAGCCACCGGGGGAAGCGGCGTATGAATAGCGCATAGATTATGTTTGCGAAATATTCGAAATAGAGCGTCCAGCCGCTGCCGTTTATCGGGCTCACCTCGGCCCAGCCGCGCACGTCCATCGACACCGGCACGGGTATCATGAGCAACCCGAGGAGCGCCACCACCAGTAGCTTGCCCACGGGCGTTTCGCCCACGAGGGGGAACATGTCGCCCGTGCCGAAGTAGAAGAACAGCAACCCCACGAGCGTGGAGAGCACTATCATGGGGTGCAGGCGCACGAGCCTGCGCTTGAAGAAAGTCCACGTCGACATGCGGTTCCAGCGGTCGTCGTAGGCATATCCCACCACGTAGCCCGAAAGGATGAAAAAGAAGTCCACCGCCAGGTAGCCGTGGTTGATTGGCGACGTGGTGAGGCCGAGGCCGTTCACTTCAAAGTGGTGGTAGAGCAGCACGATTGCCGCCGCAACGCCGCGCAGGCCGTCGAGAATCTCGTAGCGCGGCTTCGAAGGTAAGGGGTTGCTTGGTATCATTTCTATGTATGGTTAGTTAATGTCGTATTCGTTTTTTATTCATTCCGCCCGGGAGGGGGCGGAAAATACATCGGACATAATTCAAAATATGTCCGACCTATTTTAAAATATGTCTGACATATTTTCGTTTTTCTGCGGGGCATTTTTTCGCGCCCCGTAACAGGTTAGTCCTCTGCACGTTGCAAAGGCCGTTTTTCAGGCACGCAAATGAATGCTTATGCGGCCGCAGGTGAATTTTCTTCCACTCCCGCAAGGTTGCGCGGGAGCGTTATCTTTTCCTGAAGTACTTGCCCACCACGGGCAGGCCCGAGAGCGGAAAGTCGTGGTACACGATGTGGCCCACGAACGCCGCCAGCAGCACCGTGTTCACCGCTATGCGCGCCAGCTTGGGCATGGTATGCGGCAGCAACATCATAACCGCCGTGAACAGCGCGGCCAGAGCCACGTAAACGCCTATGGAGCGCAGCGGGTAGGATATGGGATATTTGCGCTGCCCCACTATGTACGACAGGAGCATGGACACGCCGTAACCGGCAAAGCCCGCCCACGCGCAGGCCATGTAGCCGTAGCGCGGGATGAACACTACGTTCACTGCTATGAGCACGGCGCAGCCTATGCCCGAGAACACGGCTCCGTAGATAGTCTTGTCGACCAGCTTGTACCAGAACGACAGGTTGAAGTATATGCCCATCATTATTTCGGCCGCCATGACCACTGGCACGACCCTGAGGCCCTCCCAGTAGTCGGGGGCTATGATGTATTTGAACACGTCGATGTAGGCCATAACCGTAAGGAAGGCCAGGAGCGTGAAGATGACAAAGTATTTCATGGCGCGGGCATACGTCTCGCGCGAGCCGCGCTCCGAAGCAGAGCCGAACACGAACGGTTCGTAGGCGTAGCGGAATGCCTGCGTTATCATGGCCATAATCATGGCTATCTTCGAGGCCGCGCCGTAGATTCCGAGCTGCACCTTGCCCTCCGCCCCGGGCATTACGTGGGGGTAGAGTATCTTGTCGGCCGTCTGGTTAAGTATCCCGGCTATGCCGAGCAGGAGTATGGGCCAGCTGTACGAAAGCATGCGGCGGCACAGCGCGCGGTCGAATACATAACGGAAGCCGGTAAGCTCCTTCCAGAAAAAGAACGTTATAAGCCCGGTGCAGAAAAGGTTGATACGGAACACATAGCCCACGCCCACGGCCGGGTCGTACACCGCAGCAGCCGCAGCGTGCGTGGACGGATTTACGTAAAGCGCCGGAAGCAGCAGGAAATAGACAAGGTTCAACGCAATGTTCAACACCACGAACAGCAGCTTCAATGTAACGAACTTTAGCGGCTTATGTTTGTAGCGCAACCAGGCGAACGGAATGCACTGGAACGCGTCCAAAGCCACGCAGGCGCACATTATGCCCACATAGTCGGGGTGGTCGGGATAACCGGCAAACGAGGCCACCGGCCCGAGGAACGCCAGCACCGCCGCCACGAACACCACGCACACCGTGCCGACCATGATGAGCACCGTGGAGTATGTGCGGCGCACATCGGCGCCTTCCTTGTTGACGAAGCGGAAGAAGGTGGTTTCCATGCCGAACGTGAGCAGCACGAGCAGCAACGCCGTGTAGGCGTACACGTTAGTTATCACGCCGTAGCCGCCCGACGAGGCCGCCAGCTTGGCCGTATAGAGCGGAACGAGCAGGTAGTTGAGGAATCTTCCCACTATGCTGCTCATCCCGTAAAGGGCCGTGTCGCGGAAAAGGGATTTCAGGTTTGCCATTGTTTACTGACTTATCATTTTATCAACCGAAAAACATGTAACATACGGCTATTGCCGCTATCGTACCGGCCACGTCGGCTATAAGGCCGCACGTAACGGCGTGGCGCGTGTACCTTATGCCCACGCTGCCGAAGTAAACGGCCAGTATGTAGAACGTCGTGTCGGTGGAGCCCTGGAACAGGCAGCTCAGCCGCCCGGTGAACGAATCGGGGCCGAACGCCGTCATGCAGTCTACCATCATGCCGCGCGAGCCGCTGCCGCTAAGGGGTTTCATCAGCGCCGTGGGCAATGCCCCTACCCAGTCGGTAGGCGCGCCGAGCTCCGCGGCCACCCAAGCAATGCCCCCGGTTATCCAGTCCATTACCCCAGCGGCGCGGAAAACGCCAATGCCAACAAGTATGGCCACGAGATAAGGAATTATGCGCACGGCTGTCTCGAAGCCTCCCTTTGCGCCCTCGATGAAAGCGTCGTAAACGTTAACCTTCTTCCTTACTCCCACTGCTATGAACAGCACAATGATTGAGAAAAGCATTATGTTGGCCACCGACGTGCCCACAATGTCCATCGTTGCCCGGTCGAGCTGGGCAAAACCGAATATTATGGCCGCCACACAGGCGCAGGCGCCGCCGAGGGTGAGCATGAGCGTGCGGTTGAACAGGTTGATACGCTGGTAAATGCTTGTGGCGATTATTCCGGCAAGCGTGGCAATGAACGTAGCTATGAGTATAGGGATAAACACGTCGGTGGGCTGCGCCGCCCCGAGCTGCGCACGGTACACCATGATTCCCACAGGCACGATTACAAGCCCCGAGGTGTTCAGCACGAGGAACATTATCATGGCATTCGTTGCGGTGTCCTTCCTGGGGTTCAGTTCCTGCAGCTTCTCCATGGCCTTGAGGCCGAGCGGCGTGGCCGCGTTGTCGAGGCCGAGCATGTTGGCCGCCATGTTCATGAAAATGTTGCCCATGGCTGGATGTCCCTTGGGTATGTCCGGAAAGAGCTTGCTGAACACCGGGTAAAGCCCGCGCGAAAGGGCCTGCACCAGCCCGCCACGCTCGCCTATCTTCATTATGCCGAGCCAGAGCGACAGCACGCCCGTTAGTCCGAGCGAGATTTCAAAAGCCGTCTTGGCCGTTTCGAACGTGGAGTTCATTATGGCGGGAAACACCGTGGTGTCGCCAAAGAAAACGAGCTTCACCACGGCCACGACAAACGCTATGCCGAAGAAAGCTATCCATATATAATTGAGAACCATGGGATGTTTGTTTTTATGCGGCCGTAAAATTAGTCAGATTTTTTTACAAAACATTGCTTTTCCCTGCATAAGCCGTCGGCCGCGCACGCTATGCGGCAAAAACGGTACGTGCGCCTTACATCGGGAACGGCAAAGCGGGAAACATGGCGGCCCGCAGCCGGTTTTAACTATTGTGAACGGAAAAACAGGAACGTCTTGGGAGTATTTCAGACGGGGATAGGAGAAAAGAAAAAAAAGGTCGGACATATTTCGAAATATGTGCCTTGTATTTTAAAATATCTCAGACCTATTTTCGGGCGGCCGGAAAACGCTTGCAGAGAGGCTTTTGGGAAACTGCGCCATGCGGCCCGGCGCTTTAACATTTCACGCCGTGCAGATTGACAAAACGTCAATCATACGCGCACCATACTTCAACCCAAAACGGTCATTAGGGAATTAAGTAGTAACGTCGAATGCGGTTCCTTCGCCAACTTACGCACTTCTGCCGTCATCTGTCTTCCCGCCCGGTTTTGCCGTAGCCCGCTACGCCTTCAGCCGGGCGGGAAGCTATCTGCCTGGCATAAGCACGCAATTTGACAAAGCCTAATGACCGATTCGGGTTTCACGGGACGAGTAACGGAAGCGGGAGAAAACAATGCCGGGCATGTTTCAACACATGCCCGGCATTATCTATAACATCTCAGAGATAATTTCCCGCTGCTCCCCGAGGGGTGTAAAAACCCGTGACGGGAACGCGCGCGCTTACTTCTCCACCTTCAGCGCGAGCGAAGCCGAGAGCTCCTTGTTGGCCGCGTCGGTCACGGTGAGCGTTGCCTTTCCTTTTTTCTGGCTTGCGCGCACGAGCACAACCACTGCGCCGTTGAACAGCTTCATCGTGGGCTTCATGAACGGCTCGAGCGACGTGGGGTCGCCGTTGCAGGCAGCCTGGTACTTCGCCGCACCGCTCACCTTGAAGTTGAGCTGGTTGTCGGCCGTGGGGCATTCCACCCCGTTTGCGTCCACAACCTTTACGGTAACGAAAGCTATGTCGTCGCCGTCGGCCTTGAGGGTTGTGCGGTCGGCCTCAAGCACTATCCGCGCAGGCTTGCCGGCTGTGCGCACTACCTCCTCTCCGGCCACACGTCCAGCCTTGTCGTAAACAACCACCTTGAGTTCGCCCGGTTCATACTTCACGTTGTCCCATTTCAGGCGGTAGCGCCCGAACTTGCGCGTAACGTCTTTCTTTACCCTGCCTTGGCTCTTGCCGTTGACGAACAGCTCGGCCTCGTCGTAGTTGGAGTAGCAGATAACGGGCGTTACCTGTCCCTCGCGTCCCGGCCAGGTCCAGTGCGGAAGCAGGTGTATGGTCGTGTCTTCCTTGTTCCAGCGGCTGCGGTACCAGTAATAGCGGTCCTTGGGCAGTCCGGCCAGGTCTATAATACCGAAGTAGCTGCTGCGTGCGGGCCATTTGTCGAAATAAGGCGTGGGCTCGCCCAGGTAGTCAAAGCCCGTCCATACGAACTCGCCTACCACCCAGGGCTTGTCGTCCTGCATGAAACCGTCGTCCTCGGGTATGTTGCCCCACGACACGCTTTCATAATCATAGCTCGACACCTGCAAGTCGGGATACTGCGGCAGGTACTGGTAACGCACCGGGAACTTGTAGACGCCGCGGCTGCTGAGCGCGGAAGCCGTCTCGGCACCGAGAATGAAGCCCTGCGGGATGGAGTCGATGATTTCCTCGTATTTCTGTATGTGGTAGTTTATTCCGAATATGTCGAGCGCCTGCGCGAAACCGCTGCGCAGCACGCCCATGTCGGAGTTCATTCCGGCAGTCACAGGGCGCGTGGGGTCGAGCTTGTGGCAAAGCGCGACCATGTTGCGGCAACGTTCCGCCCCGGCGGCGCTGTTCTGCTCCGGAATCTCGTTTCCTATGCTCCACATTATGATGGAGGGGTGGTTTCTGTGGCAGAATATAAGGTTTGTGAGGTCTTTTTCCCACCATTCATCATAAAACCTGCTGTAAGCGTTCTGGGTTTTGCCCTCTTTCCAGCTGTCGAACGATTCGGCCATGACGAACATGCCCAACGAATCGCACAAGTCGGTGAGCATAGTTGAAGGCATGTTGTGCGAGGTACGTATGCCGTCGCAGCCCATTTCCTTTAGGATTTTTATCTGGCGTATCAGCGCGGCCTTGTTGAGCGCGGCGCCGAGCGGGCCGAGGTCGTGGTGCATGCACACGCCTTTTATCTTGCGCGTGGCTCCGTTGAACAGGAAGCCGTGCTCCTTGGTGAACGAGAAAGAGCGCACGCCGAAGCGCGTGAGGTTTTCATCGACTGTCTTGCCGTCCTTGGTGACTGTTGTACGTAGTGTGTAGAGCGACGGCGTTTCGGGCGACCAGAGGCGCGGCAGCTTGAGCGTGATGGTAGCCTGTGCCTCGCCTTGCGTGCCGAAAGTGCCGGTGCTTTGCGCCACTACGTTTCCCTTGTCGTCGAGCACTGCGAATTCAGCCCCCAGTCCGGCTGAAAATCCTTTGCGCAGCTTTACGTCGGCCTTGACCTGCGCCTCCGACTTAGATACCTTGGGGGTCGTTATGCAGACGCCCCAGGTGTCGATTGCGTCGTCACCGCTGAGTATGAGCTTTACGGGGCGGTAAAGTCCGCCGCCGGGATACCAGCGGCTGCTTTTTTCGGCATTTGTCAGCTTGACGACGAGCGTGTTCTCCTTGCCGCCCTCCTTGATGTAGGGGGTTACGTCCACACGGAAAGGAGTGTAACCATAAGCCCAGCCGCCGGCTTTCTCGCCGTTGACGTAGACCTCCGGCTCGGCCATCGCGCCGTCGAAAAGCAGCTCGGCGTGTGTGTACTGTTTGGGCACCTTGAAAGTGGTGCGGTATTCGCCCTTGCCTATCCAGGGAAGCGCGCCCGTGGTTCCGGTGTTGAGCACCGTCACTTCCTTTCCGTTACGCACTTCTTTGGTGGTATAGGTGTCTATTCCCTCGTCGAACTCGCCAGAAATGGCCCAGTCGTGCGGGAGCACCACCTCCTTGAATTCGCCGCCGTTGAACGAGAATGTCCATCCGTCGCGCAGGGTCTGCTCCTTGTGCACTTGCGCGCACGAAAGCATGGGCGCAAAAGCCGCCGCAATGCAAAGTAATTTGTAATTCTTCATATTCCTTATGTTATTGTTGTGTAATCATTCTGCGACACTGTCCTGCCCTCCTCCGGCCTTGACTATCTTGAAGAGTTTGTCGGACGGGCGTATTTTGACATCTACGGGTATGGAGACGTGCTCGCCCTTGTGCGCCGTATCCACTTCGCCGAGTTCGTAGCGTATTTCGGAGGCGTTGAAGTAGACTGCGCCTGTTGTGGGACCGGTAACGAGGAGCTTGTCGCCCTTGTTTATCTCCGTGGCTTCGATGAGGAACTCCCCCACTCCGAGTTTGGAGAAATACTTTATGCCGCGGCCGGCATATACCTTGCGTTCGGTGGCCCGGGAGCCGTATTTTTCGTTCCATTCCCCGAGGCGCTGCCCCAGGTAGTAGCCGTCCCAGAAGCCGCGGTTGAAGACGGTGGCCAGGCGTTCGTCCCATTCGTCCTTGCGTTCCTCGGTGTACGTGCCGTCGAGCACGGCCTGCAGCGCCTCGCGGTAACATTTCACCACGGTAAGCACGTATTCGGGCCCGCGTGCGCGCCCTTCTATCTTGAATACGCGCACTCCGGCTTCGACCATGCGGTCGAGGAAGCGTATCGTCTTCAAATCCTTGGGCGAGAGTATGTATTTGTTGTCTATGTCGAGCTCGGTGCCTGTCTCGCGGTCGCGCACGGTGTAGGAACGCCTGCAAACCTGAAGGCACTCGCCGCGGTTGGCGCTGCGGTTAAGATTGTCGAGGCTCATGTAGCACTTGCCGCTCACGGCCATGCACAACGCGCCGTGGCAGAACATTTCAATGCGCACCGGCTCGCCCGACGGGCCGCAGATGTGCTGTTCTTCTATCTGCCGGTATATCTCGGCCACCTGTTCGAGCTTCAGCTCGCGCGCCATGACGGCCACGTCGGCAAACCGGGCGTAGAATTTGAGCGCCTCGGCGTTGCTGATGTTGAGCTGGGTGGAGAGGTGTACCTCCATGCCCTTTTGGCGGCAGTACATTATAACGGCCATGTCGGACGCTATTATTGCCGAAATGCCCGCCCCGCAGGCGGCGTCGACTATCTCGCGCATTTGCGCCATGTCGTCGTCGTAGATTATGGTGTTGACCGTGAGGTAGCTTTTCACCCCGTGCTCGCGGCACAGGGCGGCAATCTCGCGGAGGTCGGCCGTGGTGAAGTGGTTGGCCGAGTGTGAGCGCATGTTGAGCGTGCCAACGCCGAAGTACACCGAACCGGCCCCGGCGGCGAACGCGGCGGCCAGGCTCTCGCGCGAACCTACGGGAGCCATTATCTCAAACTGTTTTATGTCTAACTTTGTCTGCATTTTCTACGGTTTTGCAAGCCCGATGAAAATCAAGTTTCTAACCCGCCCGAAAATATGTGCCTTGTATTTCGAAATATGTCCGACCTATTTTAAAATATGTCAGACATATTTTTTCGCAGCTCCTAACGGGGGTCAAAGCAGCGTAAAATTACGCAAAATTTTTTTTACACGGATTTTTTTCCGAATTTGTCTGTATCGGCCGTAAGGCGTATGTATGCCTGCAACAGTATTATCCCGGCCACAGTGAATGCCGCCGCTACGAGCAGCGCGTCGGCCGTGCCGCCGATACAGTCAATAAGCCCGGTGTCGGGCATGGTGTGGAACAGTACTACGCCGAGCACGTTGTTGAGCACATGGCACGCAGCCGGCACGAGCAGGCTGCCGGTGCGCACGTAGAGCCAACCGAGCAGGAAACCTACAATGAACGCCACGGGCATTTGGGCGGGATTGATGTGAACGGCCGCAAACAGCAGCGACGATACGGCTATGGCCACCATGGGGCGGTAGCCTCCTTCGAGCAGCGAACCGATTACCACGCGGCGGAACACGATTTCCTCCACTACCGGGCCGAACAACGCTATGCAGATTACGCATAGCGGGTTGTACATAAGTGCGGGCAGCTGGTCGGCCGCCATGTCGGGCAGGCCGAGAAGTTCGTTGACTATGTTGGCCACCGCGATAAGCGCCAGCATTATTAACATGGCCATCGGCACTGCACGGCGGCGGCTTTGCAGCCCGGAGGCGGGCGTAAGCATTTGCCACGCATAGAGCGCGCCCACCGTAAGCAAATAGGCGAACAGCAGTTCGATTCCTATCACCGTGGGTGCAAGGATGGCGGCGGACACCTGCCCTGTTTCTTCGGGGCTGCCGCTTGCAAACGCGCCAAGGATGAAAGTTCCTATGGCCGGGACGATGGCTTGCATTGCAAGGAAAACAAAAGTTGCTATTATTGCTTTTTTCATGGTCGGTAATATTTTCTTTAGCCTAAAGACGGGACTTTCACAGTCATGACAGCCTGTCTTTTACAACATCGGCAGCCTTGTGTGCGTCGAGGTCTATCTGCGCCCGCAATTCGTCAAGCGATTGGAACTGCCGCTCGTCGCGCAGGCGCGAAACGAATTCCACTTCGAGCATACTGCCGTAGATGTCTCCGCTGAAACCTATCAGGTATGCTTCCACACTCGTGTCGTTGCCGTTATGCACCGTGGGACGAGTGCCTATGTTCACGACAGCGGCGTATGCCGCCCCGCCCACATGCGCCACACAGGCGTAAACGCCGCGGGCCGGGATTATCTTGTGCGACGAAAAGGCGTCGATGTTTGCCGTGGGGAAGCCTATCCGGCGACCTACGCGGTGGCCTTCGACCACCGCGCCGCCGAGCGAGTAGCAGCGCCCCAGCATAAGGGCGGCAGCTTCGACATTTCCTTCCGTGAGCCGGTGGCGAATCTGGGTCGAGCTTACCTTCAGCCCGCCCGGGGCGATAAACTTGCCGGCCTGCACCACCTCAAGCCCTACCTGTTCCCCCTCGCGGCGGTAGTCGTCGAAAGTGCTCCTTTTGTCGTGGCCGAAAGAATGGTCGTAGCCCACGATAAGCGTAGCCACATTGAAACGTTTCACGAGGTATTCCTTCATGAAATCCATGGCAGACAGGCGTGAAAGCTCAGGAGTGAAATCTATTACGGCACAATAGTCTACACCTGCCTTCTCAAGCAGGGCGCAACGCTCGTCGAACGTAGTGAGAAGGGGTTTTACCGTGCCGGGATTGAGAACGTCGGCGGGATGACGCTCGAAAGTAACCGCCATAGACACGCAACCGCGGCTGCGGGCCATGCTTTCAACCTGGGAAAGCAGAAAACGGTGGCCACAGTGCACACCGTCGAAAAAACCTATTGTGGCTACGGCCTTTTTATCGGACAGGCAGGAACTTTCGCGCAGTATTTTCATGTAACAACGGCTTTAGGCAAAGATTTTCATCCAGTCGCCCGGGCTTTCCGAATGAAATGCATGCAAACCCGCGCCGCGCGCTGCCGCACAGTTGTCGGCGCTGTCGTCGATAAAGAGCGTTTCTTCGGGATTTACGCCCGATTCCTCCACGGCACGCAGGAAAATCGCCTTATCCGGCTTGGCAAGGCCCATTTCGTAGGAAAGGAATATGCGGTTGAAGTAATAATCCACCGTATGTCCGGCACAGGTAAAAAAGTCTTCGACCGAGTAGTGCCAGTGTATCTCGTTGGTGTTGCTTAAAAGGAACAGCCTGTATTTTTCCTTGAGCCGCCCTATGCAATCGAGCCGCTCGCGCGGAATGCCCACAAGGAAACTGTTCCATGCGGCGGCCAGCCGCCCGTCGTCCAGGTCCTTGCGCCCCGACATGTCCCTGAGTGCGTCGAAAAACTCGGACACCGAGGCCGTTCCGGTCTCTATGCGGCTGAAAATACCGCCCTGGACATACTGCCCAAGGCAACCGCGGGCGTCTATACCCAACTTCTCGAACGATTGCAGGCAACGCTCCTTGTCGAGGTCGACTATAATGCCGCCAAAATCGAATATGATGTTTTTTATTCCTTCCAGAGGACTCATTACTTCACTTGCTTTTCCGCACAAGACGGTTGTTTTACTTTATCCGCCGCCCTTATTATGCAACATAACAGGAAGGCGGCGGAATGTTTGGCTTATTTTTTTGACATGCTCCTTTTAATCTGCCGCGAAATGGCTTTAACTATCTCGGGTATCAGGAATATCAACGACGTAGCGAGGAATATTTGCAACCAAACGCTGAAATTCAAGTGGCACGTGCGGAACACCTTTCCGCCAAACTCCACTATTATCACCTGTCCCGCAAATATTATCGCCAGCACAATGAGCAGGCCGCGGCACTGAAGCAGCTTGTGGAACGCAAGGTTGCTGCTGTCGAACGCTTTCATGTTCAAAAGATTCCAGAACTGGAGCATAACGAACGTGGTGAAGAACATCGAGAGGCTCTTTATGGATATGTCGCCGTCCTTCTCTATCATAACGAGCATTGTAAGCAATATGGCCACGAACGCGAGGCTTGTAAAGAGAAGGTGCTTTGCCATGCGCGGCGTTATGATGAAGTCGGAAGTCTTTCGCGGCTTTTCGTTCATCACCCTGCGCGACGGCGGCAGCGAAGCAAGCGCCATAGCGGCGAATGTGTCCATTATGAGGTTAACCCAGAGCATTTGCGTAACGGTGAGCGGGAGCGTCGTGCCTATCACCGCACCCACAAGCACCACGGCCAGTGCCACGAAATTTATGGTAAGCTGGAACATCACGAAGCGCTGTATGTTCTTGTAGAGCGAGCGCCCCCACATCACGGCGGTCTCTATGCTTGCGAACGAGTCGTCGAGCAGCGTTATGTCGCTCGCCTCTTTGGCCACCGACGTTCCCGAGCCCATGGAGAGGCCCACGTCGGCAAAGTTGAGCGCGGGCGCGTCATTCGTACCGTCGCCGGTTACTGCCACCACCTCGCCGCGTTTCTGGAGCAGCTGCACGAGACGTTGCTTGTCGAGCGGGCGTGCACGGCTCATGACTTTCAGACGTGCGGCGCGCTCCGACGCTTCTTCGTCGGAAAGGGCGGCGAACTCGGGGCCGCTTATTGTGTTCTCGGCAGTGTCTTCGGCAGTCCAGAGGCCTATGCGGCGCGCTATTTCGATGGCTGTGCCTGCAGTGTCGCCGGTCACTACCTTTACCTGTATGCCGGCGCGCTTGCAGCTCTCTATGGCTGCGGGCACTTCGTCGCGCACGGGGTCGTTTATTGCGGCCACTCCCATATATGTAAGCCCGCCTGCCTTTGCGAGGGCTTCGGCGTCGTCATTGCCGGCCGGCACTTCCTTATATGCGAATGCGAGTGTGCGCATGGCCTGCGACTGGTATTTCTTGAGGCGCGCTGAAAGCTCGTCCTTTTGTTGCTGGCTGATATTGCAAAGCCCGGCTACTATCTCGGGCGCGCCTTTCACGAAGAGCGCGCGGCGGCCGAGCACGCGGCTTTCCACGAGTGTGGCCATGTATTTACGCTCGGTCGAGAAAGTGAGCTGGTTTACCACTCCGGCTTCGGCGCGGAGCACGCTGTAATCCACGCCTTCGCCATGCATCCACAGCAGCAGGGCGCATTCGGTTGGGTTGCCCACGCCGCGATAGTGGTTTTCCTTTTCGAGGTGTGCGGTTGAATTTGCGGCTATCGATTCGCAGAGCAGATTCTTGTCACCTTCGTAAACTATTTCGGACACCTGCATTCTGTTCTGCGTGAGTGTTCCCGTTTTGTCGGTGCATATAACGGTAATGGCGCCCATTGTTTCGCTGGCGTGCATTTTACGCACCAGGTTGTTGGTCTTGAGCATTCGGCGCATGTTGAGCGCGAGGCTGAGCGACACGGCCATGGGCAAGCCCTCGGGCACGGCCATTACTATCAGCGTTACGGCCATCATGAAGTTGTTGATAAGGAGTTTGAACACCTCGAGCCAGTCGACTTTCGCCCCGTAGTTAAGCTCTATAAGCTCGTGGACGGTGAGCACGAAGAACGCCAGTATTGCCACGCCGAAGGCTATGCGGCTTATGAAGCGCGAGAGCCTTTTGAGCTGGCGGTTGAGGGGCGTGTCGGCTATGACGAACGTCATGGCCTGGCGCTGCACCTTACCTATCTCGGTTGCGTCGCCAACGGCGGTTACCTTCATCACCCCGCGGCCTTCCACCACCATGGTAGAGCGCAGGGCAACGTTCTTTGCGTATGTCGACGACGATTCATTTCCGGGTTCTACCGACTTCGACACGGGCGGCTCGCCCGTAAGGCTCGACTCGTCAATCTGCAGCGACACGGCCTCCAAGAGCACGCCGTCGGCAGGCACTTCATCGCCCTGGCCGAGTATCACTATGTCGCCCACTACAACGTCGGAGCGCGATATTTCGGTTACGTTTCCGCCGCGAACCACCTTGACGGTCGTCTCGCTGCCTATGGCGTTGAGCTCGTCGAAACGGCGGGCGGCGTCGTTCTCAAAATAAAAGGATATGCCTGTGGCAAGGAATACGGCACAGAAGATTCCTATGGTCTCGGCATACTCGTTCTGGATTATCGACACCACGAGCGACAGGCAGGCTGCCAGCAGGAGTATGCGGATAATCGGGTCGTTGAACTTGCCGAGGTAGAGCTTGAATGCAGACGGGCGGCGCGGAGGGGTAAGCACGTTGCGGCCGTGGGCGTTCCGCGATTCGGTTACTTCTATTTCGCTGAGCCCTTTTGAAATCTGGTTTGCGGGATTGTTGTTTGCCATATTATGCAATCGTTAATGAATATTCCGGCGCAAAGATAATACAAAAATGCTATAAACCGGGAAAATGCGCGCCGTATGGGCGAAACTTAACATCCGCAGTGCTTTGGCGCATAAGCTAATGCCCGCGCAATGGCATTGCGGGCGCGGTTGGCGAAGCGGCTTTCACTAACGACGGCACACGAACCGCACCTGCGCCGCCGCAAACGCCCGGCGTGAATGCGGACATCAGGCGACAGAAAAACGGTGAAAATGAAACGCCAATTTCAAGGACGGAAAACGGGTGCTGATTTTCACGTACTTACACACAGGTAGGAGAAAAGAAAAAATACAAGGCACATATTTCAAAATATGTCTGACCTATTTTAAAATATCTCAGACATATTTCCCGCCTGCTCTGAACCGTGGTTGCACAAGGCGGACAAAAACGGATGTTTTTCGGTGAAAAGAGCCCGGCTTCGCCAAACGCCGCCCGAAAACCGGCACTCACTGCCCGCGGCGGGGTATTTTCCCTTCGGCATTAAGCTCGGCCAGGGCACGTGCAAGCGACGGACGGGTCACTCCCAGCCTTTGCGCCACCTCGCGCTGGTTATGCACCGACTCGTGGGTCTCGAGATAGCGCAAAAGCCTCTTCTTCAAATCGAGCAATGCGAAATCCTTTACCTTCCTGCTGAGGAACACGCTGCGGTCGGAAATATCGGTAAGGAAATTGTGCAGCATGGCCGGGTAAAGGCGCATGTATTCCATAAAACGGTCGCGGCCAATAACGAACACCTCGCACTCTTCAACTGCCTCAACCCTTACGGGAAACCTGTTTTCCGTTGCAAACAGAAAAGCCGAAGCCAGCAAGGCCGGAGCGCTTATCTCTTCAACCGTGAACGCCTTGCCGTCGCCGCCGGTCATTTCAGCCTTAACGCGCCCGGCAGCCAACAGGTAAAGACTCTTGCAAAGAGCGCCCTGGCGGAACACCACGTCGCCGCCGGCAAAAGTCCTGAGGCAGCCCGGCTCGCCAAACAGAAAGGCTGCCAGCTCTTCTTCCTTCAATCCCCGGAACAGGGGTGCTTCGAGCAATGAGGTGAGTTCCATGTTAAAGTTTTAACTATTATTTATAACGGCTGTAACTTATGGTACAACTAAAGACAGGCACACAACCTACTTTTGCACAAAAGTAACATCATAAAACCTAATAACAAAAAGAAGATGGAGAATAACATGTTTTGCTTTCAATGCCAGGAAACAGCCAAGGGAACGGGCTGCGTACTAAAAGGAGTGTGCGGGAAAAGCGCTTTCACTGCGCGCAACATGGACCTGCTGCTGTTCGTAGTGAGGGGAATAGCCGTTGCGGCCGACAGCCTGCGCCAACACAACGTTGACCCGGGAAAAGAAACCGACACATTCGTAACCGACGCCTTGTTCAGCACAATTACAAACGCAAACTTCGACGACGAGAGCATTATGCGACGCATTGACAGGGGACTCGAAATGCGCGACGCGCTCAAGGCACGGGCCGAAACCGAAGGAATAGCACTGCCGGGCGCCGACGAACTGGAATGGACCGGCACACGCGCCGACTACGACGCCAAAGCCGCAACAGTGGGCGTGCTGCGCGAGGAGAACGAAGACCTCCGCTCGCTCAAAGAGCTTGTAATGTACGGACTTAAAGGCATGGCCGCCTATCTGGAGCACGCCATGCGGCTGGGATACGACGACGCGGAAATTCACGCCTTCATGCAAAACGCACTGGCGCTTACGACTGTCGGAAACCTCACGGCCGACGAGCTAACGGCTCTCGTAATGAAAACCGGAGAGGTAGGCGTGCGCACAATGGCCCTGCTCGACAAGGCCAACACCGCCACCTACGGCAATCCCGAGGCCACAAACGTGAACATAGGCGTGCGCAACCGCCCGGGAATACTCATAAGCGGCCACGACCTGCACGACCTCGAAGAACTGCTCGAGCAAACCAAGGATACGGGCATTGACATCTACACGCACGGCGAAATGTTGCCCGCCCACTACTACCCCGCTTTCAAGAAATACGCTCACTTTGCAGGAAACTACGGCAACGCCTGGTGGAAACAGCGCGAAGAATTCGCTTCGTTCAACGGACCGATACTCTTTACCACCAACTGCATTGTGCCGCCCCTGCCCGGCGCTGCCTACAAGGAGAGGATGTTCACCACAAACGCCGCCGGCTTCCCCGGTTGCAGGCATATCGAAACAGGAGCCGACGGGCGAAAGGATTTCTCACCCGTAATAAAGGCGGCCGCAGGCTGCCTGCCGCCCGTCGGGATAGAAAGCGGGACGATAACGGGCGGATTTGCCCACAACCAGGTGCTGCAACTGGCAGACAAGGTGGTTGAAGCCGTAAAGAGCGGAGCAATAAGGAAATTCATCGTCATGGCCGGCTGCGACGGGCGTATGCGCGGACGCGAATACTACACGCGCTTTGCCGGAATGCTGCCGCACGACACCGTGATACTCACCGCCGGCTGCGCTAAATACCGCTACAACAAGCTGCCGCTGGGCGATATAAACGGCATTCCCCGCGTGCTCGACGCAGGGCAGTGCAACGACAGCTATTCGCTGGCAGTGATAGCGCTGAAGCTGAAGGAAGTGTTCGGGCTGAACGACATAAACGAGCTGCCCATAGTCTACAACATAGCCTGGTACGAGCAGAAAGCCGTAATCGTGCTGCTTGCGCTGCTCAGCTTGGGAGTGAAGAACATACACCTCGGCCCGACGCTCCCCGCATTCCTCTCGCCCAACGTTGCCGCGGTGCTCGTAAACAACTTCGGCATAAGCGGAATAGGTACAGCAGAAGATGACATTGAGAAATTCGGACTTTCATAATACTAAAACCACACAACCATGCTATCGGGAAACTATAAAACTTACACTGTGGGCCACATCGTGGCCGAAAGGTTCGAAACAGCGCAGGTGTTCGCCCGCCACGGGATAGACTTCTGCTGCCACGGAAACGTTCCTTTCGAGGAAGCGTGCCAAAAACGAAACGTAAACCCCGAGACCGTTGCGCGCGAACTCGACAGCCTTGCCGGCACGGCGGCGGCCCCTACTTTCAACGAATGGCCTATTGACCTGCTCGTCGACTATGTGCTCAAGATTCACCACCGCGGCATACGCACCCTTGGCCCGCAAACGGCAGAACTGCTGGCCAAGGTAGTGGACAGGCACTCGGCAAACCACCCCGAGCTGCACGAAGTGCAAAGCCTGTTCAACCAAGCGCTGGAAGATTTGGAGAACCACCTGCAAAAGGAAGAGCACGTTCTCTTTCCGTATATCTGCGAAATGTGCCTCGCACAGGAGGAAAACCGCAAAGCAATGCCGTTTCACTGCGGCACGGTGCAATACCCAATAACAGTAATGGAAGAAGAGCACGGCAACGAAGGATTGCGCTTCGAAAGGATAGCCGCACTGACAGGCAACTTCAGCGTTCCCGAAGACGCCTGCCCTTCATACCGGCTGGCAATGCAACAGTTGCGGCAGTTCAAGGACGCACTGCATGAACACATACACCTGGAAAACAACATTATCTTTCCGAAAGCTCTGGCAATGGAGCGCACAGCGTAACCAAACATGCTTTAGACATGGCCGAACCGGGCAGGAAAAGCACACCGGGCTTTCCCGCCCGGTTTTTCATGCTTCCGCAAATCGGGATACGATAAGTAAAGCCATTTACAATGCAGGAAAACGGGTGATGGCTTTCACGCGCAAATGAGCCCCGCAGCATTGACAATTGTTAAAACGAAATGACGGACGGGGCGGCGGCTTTGCGGCACTTTTTTAAGAAACAGTAAAACGCACGTGCCTTGAAATCGAAAATATGTCCGAGAAAATTCAAAATATGTCCGACCTTTTTCAAATTTTCTCCCTTGTTTTTTCGCCCGTCTTAAAGCCGTTGACAATCAAGAGCTTGCCCGTGTCTGCATTTTGTCTGCCAAGGCGCTCTGAGGGTATGTTAATTTTTAACATCCCGCCCCGCCGGAGTTGTCATTCCGAACACTATACGCCTTTCCCCGGCTGCGGGGGACGGACAGACGTAGGGGCGGCGGAAAACAAAACGGCAGGCCTCACATTACTGTGAAGCCTGCCGTTTAACCCGAAACGCGGGGACGTTATTCCTTGAACAGGTCTTTTATGCCGCCTATCGAGCCGAGCAGGTTGGTGGCCTCGTAGGGCAGGTAGACGGTCTTGGTCTTGTCGCCTTCGGCCACTTCGCGCATCATCTGTATGTATTTTTGCGCCAGCAGGTAGTTGGCCGGATTTGTGCTTTTGCCCACGGCCTCTGTGATAAGTTCTATGGCGCGTGCTTCGGCTTCGGCCTGCTTTATCTTGGCGGCGGCGAGTCCTTCGGCGTTGAGGATTTCGCGCTGTTTGTCGGCCTCGGCGCGGTTTATGGTGGCCATCTTCTCGCCTTCCGACTTGAGTATGGCGCTCTGCTTCTCGCCTTCGCTGTTGAGTATCTCGGCGCGTTTGTTGCGCTCGGCCTGCATTTGCTTTTCCATGGCCTGGAGCACGGTTTGCGGTGGCGTGATGTCTTGCAGCTCCACGCGGTTGACCTTTATGCCCCATTTGTTTGTGGCGTCGTCGAGCACGGCGCGCAGCTTGGTGTTGATGGTGTCGCGCGAGGTGAGCGTCTCGTCCAGCTCAAGCTCGCCGATGATGTTGCGCAAGGTGGTTTGCGTGAGCTTCTCTATTGCGTTGGGCAAGTTGTTAATCTCGTACACTGCCTTGAACGGGTCGACAATCTGGAAGTACAGCAGGGCGTTTATCTGCGTCTGCACGTTGTCTTTGGTTATAACGTTCTGTTTGTCGAAGTCGTACACCTGTTCGCGCAGGTCGATGGTGTTGGTGTAGAGGTAACGGCCGTTGCGCATGGTAACTATGGTCTTGGCCTTGTCGATAAAGGGCACGATAATGTTCACCCCGGGCTTCAGTGTGGCCTGGTAGCGGCCCAAACGTTCTATTATCATCGTTTCGCTCTGCGACACGATGGTTATGCTCTTCGAGACTATTATCACAGCCAGGAGCACAAGGGCTATCAATACGTAAATCATTGTTTTTAGGTTTTATTTGTTTAAAGGTTTCACGGTAAGTATAATGCTCTCGCGCGAGACGACCTCGACGGCCGTGCCTTCGGGTATGCCGCTGCCGTCGGCCGAGACGCTGCGCCACATGTCGCCGTCGATGGCCACGTAGCCCGCGCCGCCGGCAGGTATGGCTTCGCGCACGACGGCCCGGCGGCCAATCAATGCGTCGGCATTGCTCTTGCGTTCGCCGCGGCGCGAATGCAGGCATTTCAACACAAACGGCCTGACGAAGAAAATGCACAGCAGGGAACACAGGGCGAACACGCCTATCGTGACATACAGCCCCGCGCCGCACAAAGCGGCAATGGCCGAAAGCGCCGCGCCGACGGCAAAGCACGTCATGAAGAAATCGCCTGCGGCAACCTCGGCTGCAAGAAAGAGGAGCGCAACAACTGTCCACGCTTCCCAAAGATGGTTCAGGATGAATTCGTACATGGTATCGGGTTTTAGGTTATTATGCAAGGCACGCCTCTGCTCAGTCGCCCACGCGCAGCTTGTAGCTGAACGTTATTATGCCGGATATGTTCTTTGCCCCGTCGCTGTTGAAGTTGAAAACGCCGAAATCGGCTTCCACTCCCACCGCGAACATGCGGCTGAACTCGTAGGCCACGCCGGCCGATATTCCTCCGTCGAAGCGGTTCACGCCCTTTTCGTTGAAAATCTTCTTGGTGTAGAAAAAGCGCTCCGCGTCCTCCTTGTCGGTATCGCCGCGCACCTTTCTGTTGCCTCCCACGCCGTAGGCCACGTAAGGACCGGCGGAGAACTGTATGTAATTGAGCGGCGAAACCTCGAGGTAATAGTTGAACATCACCGGTATCTCGATGTAATTGGCGTTGGTAGAGGTATTCTTCAGCCCGGTGCGCGCGTTGCCCTCGTCGTCGTAGAGTATGTTTCCGTCCTGGTCGCGCATGAAGACGCGCTCGTCCTTGTCCTCATAGCCCTTGACGTAAAAGTATGCGCCCGGCTCAATGCTGAAATTCCCGGAAAGCTCGTGCTCGTACGATGCACCCAGCTTCAGTGCGCCTATACTTCGCGCGTTGCCGTCGTAGTGTGACGCAAGGCCGCCGCCCACCTTGAAGTTTATGCGCTGTGCCGAAACAGATGAGATTGCAACGAGAAACAGGGACAATAACAAAGCCGTTTGTTTCATATTAATGCGTTTATGTGTTCTACAAAAAAGTTATATTCGTTACGTGCCGGCTTGCGGCGCGGGCTGTTTGCCTTGTGTGCGCACTGCCGTTACTTGAAAAACTGTTTCCAGTCGTCTTTGCGGTATTTCTTGCCGTTGTCGGGTTTGTCGGCTGGGCTGTCCTCGCGCGCATGTCGGTTCTTGCCTTTGGCGCGCTGCTGTTTGCCCCGGCCGTATGCCTCGCCCTGCGAATAGTCTCCGCCGCGCGAATGCGAGTGTTTCGTGCCTGTGGCCTCGGCGTCGTCAACTACAATGCGGCGTCCTTTCATGCTGGCGTTCTTGAAGGCTTTCACCACTGAGCGGGCCACTTCTTCGGGTACTTCGAAGAAAGAACAGTTGGCCGTAAGGTCTATGCGCCCTATCTCTACGCTCCCTTTCACGTATTTGTTTACAAGGCCTATGATTTCGCGCGCATAAACGTTGTCGCGCTTGCCGAGGTTGATGAAAAGCCGCTTGTATCCTTCTTCGGGTTGCACTACGCCGCCGTGCTGTGCTTCGCCGCGCTGGCGTTTCCTGTCGGTGCGGTCGCGTTTTTCGCGCACGGGCTTGTCGTCGGGCTCTACTATTTGCGGCGCATTGGCATAATACTCCACAAACCGCCCGAAGGCTGAAGCTACAAGGCGTTTCACAACGTCTTCCTTGTCCATCCAGTCGAGCTTGCGCATTACTTCGGCCATGAACGGTGCTATCTGCTCCTCGTCTACCTCGGTGCGCTCCAGGCGGTCGATGACGTTGAACAGCTGTTTGGCGCAGATGTCCTTGGGTGAAGGCAGATGACAGCGCACGAAGTCTTTGCCTATGGTCTTTTCTATCTGGCGTATCTTGCCTTTCTCGCGCAGGTGTACGATACAGATACTCGTGCCCCGTTTGCCGGCACGTCCGGTTCGCCCGCTGCGGTGGGTATAGTTCTCCACGTCGTCGGGCAGGCCGTAATTTATTACGTGCGTTAGGTCGTCCACATCGAGCCCGCGGGCTGCCACGTCGGTGGCCACGAGCAGCTGCACGCGCTTTTGGCGGAACTTCTGCATGGTCAGGTCGCGCTGGGCCTGCGACAGCTCTCCGTGCAAGGCTTCGGCGTTATAGCCGTCCTGTATGAGTTTGTCGGCCACTTCCTGCGTTTCAAGGCGGGTGCGGCAGAATATTATGGCATAAATGCGCGGGTAATAGTCCACAATCCTCTTGAGTGCGGCATATTTGTCGCGGGCATGCACGAGGTAGTACTCGTGGTTCACCTTTTCGGCTCCCTCGTTGCGCGAGCCGACTACTATTTCCTTGGGGTCGGTGAGGTAATTGCGTGCAATCTTCTCGATTTCCTTACTCATGGTGGCCGAGAAGAGAAGCGTGTTGCGGTCGCGGGGAACGCCTTCGAGTATGCGGTCGATACTTTCCGAGAAACCCATGTTGAGCATTTCGTCGGCCTCGTCGAGAACCACATTGTCTACGTTGTCGAGCGCGGCAGCCCCGCGCTCCATCAGGTCGATGAGCCGCCCGGGCGTGGCCACTATAATCTGCACGCCGCGCCGCAGGGCGCGTATCTGGCTCGAGATGTCGGCACCGCCGTAAACGGCAAGCACGCGCACACCGTCGAGGTATTTGGAATAGTCTTTCAGGTCGCCGGCTATCTGCAGGCACAGTTCGCGCGTGGGACTGAGCACCACGGCCTGCACGCCTTCCCTCGAAGGGTCTATCTTCTGCAGCAGCGGAAGTCCGTAGGCCGCCGTCTTGCCTGTTCCGGTTTGCGCAAGGGCTATCACGTCGTTTCCCTCACCCAAAAGGTATGGAATTACTGCCTCCTGAATAGGCATTGGCGATTCGTAGCCTATTTCGTCTATCGCCCTGATAAGGTCCGGCACCAGGCCGAGTTCTTCAAAAGTCTTCAATGTCTTATATCTTTGTGTGTGTTAGCTGCAAAGGTAACTATTTTTAGTTCCCCCGCCCCATAAAGCCGGATAAAACAGCGCTGCGGGCGCAAAACTGCCGGACGGAACGGAATGTGCACTTTCTGTTTTCAACTTTGCGCAACGGGGTGCTTTGTTTTTAAAAATATGTCCGACCTATTTTAAAATTCAAGGCACTAATTTCGAAATTCGAGCCACTAATTTTTACCCCTCTTTAAATCCGCTGTAAATCAGCGCTTTATAACTGTCGTTATTTGTCTGTAACCGCGCCGTGCGGCAAAGGCCTTCACCACCCTCGCGGCAAAGGCATGCAATTCGCCCCACGCACACACCGCGCCGGAGGCCATAATTTCATAAATTTGAAGTACTTTTGCCGGCAGAAAGCGCCGCGTACCGTATGCGGCGCACACAGAAAAAACTATATTCCAGCAATGACCGAATTTGAGTTTGACGTAGTAGTGGTAGGCGCAGGGCACGCGGGTTGCGAAGCCGCAAGCGCGGCGGCACGCCTTGGCTGCAACACCTGCCTCGTTACGATGGACATGAACAAGATAGCACAGATGAGCTGCAACCCCGCCATAGGCGGAATTGCCAAAGGACAGATAGTGCGCGAAATTGACGCACTCGGAGGGCAAATGGGTATCGTTACCGACAACACGGCCATACAGTTCCGTATGCTCAACCGCTCGAAAGGACCGGCAGTATGGAGCCCGCGCTCGCAATGCGACCGCATGAAGTTCAGCCTCGAATGGCGACGCATACTGGAAAACACACCCAACCTGAGCATGTGGCAGGACCAGGCCGACGAGCTGCTCGTGGAAGACGGAGAAGTGCGCGGAGTACACACCATCTGGGACGTTACACTGCGAGCCAAGGCAGTAATAATAACCGCCGGAACATTCCTGAACGGACTGCTGCACGTAGGACGCCGGAAAGTGCCCGGCGGACGCTGCGCCGAACCGCCCGCACTGCACCTTACCGAATCAATCGCACGCCACGGCATACGGTACGACCGAATGAAAACCGGAACACCCGTCCGGCTCGACGCACGCACGGTGGACTTTTCAGTGCTTCCCGAACAGGAGGGCGAAAACGACTTCCACCGATTTTCATACGTCACAAGCCAAAGGCCGCTGCCGCAACTGCACTGCTGGATGTGCTCAACCAACACCGAAGTACACGAAATACTGCGGCGCGGACTGCCCGACTCACCGCTGTACAACGGACAAATACAAAGCATCGGACCAAGATACTGCCCGAGCATTGAAACAAAACTCGTAACATTCCCCGACCGCGACCAACACCCTCTGTTCCTCGAACCCGAAGGAACCGACACAAACGAACTTTACCTGAACGGATTCTCGTCGAGCATGCCGATAGACGTGCAATTAGACGCGATACACCGCATACGCGGCCTGGAACACGTGCACGCTTACCGCCCGGGATACGCCATCGAATACGACTTTTTCGACCCGACGCAGCTTACGCACACGCTCGAATCGAAAGTAATAAAAAACCTGTTCATGGCCGGACAAGTGAACGGAACTACCGGTTACGAAGAAGCAGGCGGACAGGGAATCATTGCCGGCATCAACGCACACATCAATTGCCACGGTGGCGAACCGTTCACACTGGGACGGGACGAGGCCTACATCGGTGTCTTGATTGACGATCTGGTTACAAAAGGTGTGGACGAACCTTATCGTATGTTCACCTCCCGTGCCGAATACCGCATCCTGCTCCGACAAGACGATGCAGATATGCGCCTCACTGAACGTGCCTACAAACTAGGTCTGGTAAAACAAGACCGTTACGAACATCTTTGCAGCAAACGGGAAGCCGTGAGCCGAATCATCGACTTTGCCAAAACCTTCTCCATCAAAGCCGCATTAATCAATGATGCTTTGGAAAGTTTGGGTACTGCCCGTCTGACACACGGCTGCAAACTAATCGACCTGCTGAACCGTCCGCAGATTACTATCGAAAATATAGCCGGGCACATTCCGGCTTTCAAAGCCATGCTGGACCAAATTACCGACCGTAAAGAAGAAGTGATTGAAGCCGCCGAAGTACTGATCAAATATCAGGGGTACATTGACCGCGAACGAATGATCGCAGAAAAGATACATCGCTTGGAAGCCATCCGCATCAAAGGCAAGTTCGACTACAACTCATTGAACTCGCTCTCTACCGAAGCCCGGCAGAAACTGATGAAGATAGATCCCGAAACATTGGCCCAAGCCAGCCGCATACCGGGTATCTCTCCTAGCGACATCAACGTCCTACTAGTTCTGCTGGGGCGGTGAAACAAGGTATGTTTCACGTGAAACAAGTAATTTAATAGACTAACAATAAAATACTGGTTATGAGCAAAGAAACGCTTAAAGCAAACTTAAGAGAAATTCCAGATTTCCCCATTCCGGGAATTCTGTTTTATGATGTGACAACCTTGTTTAAGAATGCCGAGTGCTTGCAGGAAATGCTGGACACTTTATATGAAATGTACAAGGACAAAGGTATCACCAAAGTAGTAGGTATAGAGTCGCGCGGCTTCATTATGGGCGGTGCTCTGGCGGCACGTTTAGGAGCCGGATTCGTAATGGCGCGTAAGCCGGGCAAACTCCCTGCAGAGGTTGTAGAAGAAACGTATGCTAAAGAGTACGGAACCGATACCATTCAAATACATAAGGATGCCATCAATGAAAACGATGTAGTTCTGCTGCACGATGATTTATTGGCTACCGGTGGAACCATGGCGGCCACTCATCGGTTAGTACAAAGATGTGGTGCCAAAAAGATCTTCATCAACTTCATTATCGAGTTGGGAGGTCTGAACGGCAGAAAGGCATTCCCCGAAGACATCACAGTGGATACACTGCTTACTTTATAACGCCGCACAATCTGCCCGTAAAAAAGCGAAGTCCGTCCCGAGTCACTATAGAAAGACAACAATGGATGGACAACGAAAAGATATGGACGATGAAGCCGAAAGATATATATCTTCAAGCTGTAACATTATATATCTTACAGCTTGAAGATTTATAAGATGATTACCCACAATCATACCACGAAATGCTATTTTGAGATGTTTCCACCGTAGGGGCGAACACATGGGGCCACCCCTACGGAAGCGCTCATTTGTCCGGAAAACAATCGTTTGTCATTTAACTCAAAATTCAGCAACGAGGTATTTTTATATCGAGCTTACGTTAACATATAATCAGGTAATACCAATATACACTTATGGAAAAAGAAAAGATTACAACCAATGACTATCTGAAAGGAATCGTACTAAACCTGCCCGACAGCCCGGGCATTTACCAATACCTAAACTCCGAAGGAACCATTATCTACGTTGGAAAAGCAAAAAACTTGAAACGAAGAGTCTCTTCTTACTTCAACAGAGAGCACCCCAACGGCAAGACACGCCTGCTGGTCAGCAAGATTGCAGACATCCGTTATATCGTGGTAAAGACAGAGGAAGACGCCCTTTTGTTAGAGAATAATCTGATAAAGAAATACAAACCGCGCTACAACGTATTGCTGAAAGATGATAAGACCTACCCTTCCATTTGTGTAAGCAATGAGTATTTTCCACGCATCTTCAAGACCCGGAAAATCATCCGTAACGGCTCCTCCTACTATGGTCCGTACAGCCACATGCCCTCCATGCTTGCCGTCATGGACCTGATAAAAAAGCTCA
>OLFZ01000433.1_pt1 | contig 46347 bp, 48 predicted proteins | sample 1604861 | NCBI WGS metagenome assembly OLFZ01 (sample SAMEA3888895, study PRJEB22519) | human gut metagenome | biome: human gut; feature: human-associated habitat; material: faeces | place: Denmark | collected 2011 | reverse complement strand
TGTATGAGAAGATTATCAGCAATATGCAGGAAGTAAAATCCCGCAACGGACGCATCCTGGCTATTGTTACCGAAGGCGACAAACAAGTCAAGGCGATAGCCGATTCCGTGATAGAAGTACCACGTACCCTCAATGCTTTAGTCCCTCTTCTCAGCGTCGTTCCCCTGCAGATACTGGCCTATTATGTGGCAGTAGATAAGGGATTGAATGTAGATATGCCAAGAAATCTGGCAAAGAGTGTAACGGTAGAATAAAGGCAGAATAAATCCAAATTCTGAAGGACATAGTTAAACATAATCATAGAATCTATGAATAATTTCAACGATATAAAAATAGCCGTAGCCGGAACAGGCTACGTCGGTTTGAGCATAGCCACGCTATTGTCTCAGCACCATCACGTTACAGCAGTAGATGTAATCCCCGAAAAGGTGGAGAAACTCAACAATAGAGTTTCACCCATACAGGACGATTACATTGAGAAGTATCTGGCAGAGAAGAAACTGAATCTGACAGCAACCCTTGATGGCAAATCAGCTTATCAGGATGCAGACTTCGTGGTGATTGCAGCACCAACCAACTATGACCCAGTAAAGAACTACTTCGATACAACCCATGTCGAAGAAGTGATTGACCTGGTGTTGGAGGTGAATCCAGATGCTGTGATGGTTATAAAGAGTACTATTCCAGTAGGTTATACCCGTAGCCTCTACTTGAAGTATGCAAAAAAGGGAGTAAAGAAGTTCAACCTCCTATTCTCACCGGAGTTCCTTCGTGAAAGCAAGGCGCTCTACGACAATCTCTATCCCAGTCGAATCATCGTAGGCTATCCCAAGATTATCGACCGCCCTGAGTTTGCAGAGGAAAACGAGGCAATCATGCAGGTAACAGATGTCGAGGAGATGAAGGAAGCAGCCAAGACATTTGCTGCCCTTTTGCAGGAAGGTGCCATTAAGGAAGATATCGATACACTCTTCATGGGCATGAAGGAAGCAGAGGCAGTGAAACTCTTTGCCAATACCTATCTTGCCCTTCGTGTAAGCTATTTCAACGAACTCGATACCTATGCAGAAGTAAAAGGTCTCGATACCAAGGCCATCATTGATGGAGTAGGACTCGATCCACGTATCGGTACCCACTATAACAACCCAAGCTTCGGTTATGGCGGCTATTGCTTGCCAAAGGATACCAAGCAGCTCTTGGCGAACTATGCCGATGTCCCTGAGAATCTGATAGAGGCGATTGTGGAAAGCAACCGTACTCGTAAGGACTATATCGCAGATGCCGTATTGCAGAAAGCAGGCTGGTATAGCTATTCCGAGAACAACCAGTTTGGTGCAGAGGTAAATTCATGCGTCATTGGAGTTTATCGCCTGACGATGAAATCCAATTCCGATAACTTCCGCCAGTCTGCCATTCAGGGCATCATGAAGCGTATCAAGGCAAAGGGTGCAGAGGTCATCATCTATGAGCCTACACTCGAAGATGGCAGCACCTTCTTTGGCAGCAAAGTAGTCAATGACTTGGCTGCTTTCAAGGCACAGAGCCATGCCATCATCGCCAATCGCTATGATGCCTGTCTGGATGATATCAAGGATAAGGTATATACCAGAGATATATTTAGAAGAGATTAGAGATAAAAAGGTTGTAAGTTGTCACTTTAGCTGTAAAGTGTATGTTATAAAAATATATACCTCTTCCCCGAATCCCAAATTTACGACCTCCTCGATGATATTGCCTTCTATTATATATAATAAGGTGCTCAACTTTCGCAAATGTCGCAATTATAGAAGTTAAAGCCATAAGCCTAAAGTGGGAATGTCTTATGTTTATTTTCAAGCCCACAAAGGCTGTTGGCTATAACTTCTGAACTAACTAAAGTTCATTTTTGGGGAATCGTAAGCAGAAAATGCTAAGATTTGATACGAAATCCAAAAAATATTTGTACTTTTGCAATAATTTCGCCCTTTTCTAAGAAGAAAGGGTGATGAATGTAAAATAAAGACACATGTGCAGAGGCTGCGTGCCAAATAAAAACTCATATATACGATTCAGATGATGCACATTATAAAAAAAGCGACAAAGCTACGACAACCATCGGGTATGGTTGCAGCAAAAGACATAAAGTAGAAAGCGAATATGACGCAGGATTGCTTGGATTCTCCTTCTACAGCCGACGTAAGCAAACACTTACCAAAGGGCATCCACGTTACTGGGGCTGATGACAAATCGGATCCAGGTATAGATAGAAGGAATGCCCTGGGGCTACTTGTTTTTTCACAACAAGACAGCCCAGGCTTTTGAGAAGGAGATGAAAGACCGTAACGACCAAAATAATTCTACTATTCCTTGTTTCATTATTCATGATTACAGCTCTTCGATCCAGCCGAACAGAGCGTGAGCATCCAAGCAAGGACATTCCTTAGGCGTGGTGCCGGGCAAATCACGATGCCCCACGATTTTCGCCTTCGGAAACAGCCGGTGAAGGCGAGACAGCACATCAACGATTCTTTCCGTTTGTTCAGGCGTGCGAGTATCACAAGGCTGCGCATGCTCATTCTGTCCACCCTCGTAGCAGATACCGATAGAACAACGGTTGAAAGGTCTCGCATGCGCCCCCACTTCGAGCAGGAAGCGATGTTGCGTCATGCTACCATCCTTGCGGATGTAGAAGTGGTAGCCCACATCATAGAAACCACGGCTCTTATGGTCGCGTCGAAGTTGTTCCACACTATAGTCCTGGTTGCATCGAGTAGCCGAACAGTGCAAGACCAAAAACTTCACGGAGTCGGCATTCATCATCAGTTTGCCGTCCTCCACTCTGGCGAGGAGCGTGCGTTCATTACGCACCAGCTCCTCCCCAATCGATAAAGGAAATCTTTCTTGAATCATTTTTTGATGAATTAAGAGAGTTAAGAAGTTAAGACAACACCTTTGTGGGTGCAAAACATTAAAAGAGAGCACTTGTGCACGAGCTTACGCCCAGTGCAGTCAGCGCAGCGATGATAGCCTGTACAACAGCATTCATGATAGATACCCAAGAAATCTTCTTGGAACCATTGTTGAAATTTTCATTTTGATTATTCATATGCATTTGATTTTAAAATTAAAATAGTGTAGTTTGTGCCTGCGCCCGATCGCACTCGGGCGCAGCGCATTCCTCATTCGGGATTATTCACCATCTCCGGTGCCTTCGGTTCCCTCAGTTCCGCTGTTCTCACCGCCTGCTGGAGTGTTGCCACCTGAAGGGGTGTTGCCGCCTGCTGGAGTGTTGCCGCCTGCTGGAGTGTTGCCACCTGAAGGGGTGTTGCCGCCAGAAGGCTTGTTATCACCAGAAGGCTTGTTGTCGCCATTCGGGTCGTTATCTTCGCTGTACTTCACGAGGCTGATGCGATTAGGAATCAGGTCGTAGGTACGCTTGCCATTGCAATCCACGGAGAACGAAGGACGGAAGCCTGGCATAATACTCTTCACCAAGTTGGCATTCGCCTTCTTAGGTTCAGACACCGCCTTGTTGGTGATGAAGCGGAGATAAAGAGTACCGAAACCAAGAAGCTCGATGTTGTAACCCTTGGCAAGGTTCTCCACCACATAGTAGGCATAGCGGTCGAGTACCGCCTTCACATCAGCCGTGGTTGCAGTAGATTCCGTAGAAATCTGCTTAGCCACCTCTTCGGTAGTCAATGTACCGTAACTTACAGGACGTACAGAATAAACGGTTTGTCCCTTTTTCTCACCCATGTTCATGGTCTTCTTGACCACTTTGTAACTTTTACTCATAGTTTTAAAAATTTAAAATGTAAATACTATAATGATTGCAATTTCTTAATTGCGATTGCAAAGGTACAACATTCGCTAAGCCTCCTGTCCGTTTCTGTCTGGGAGCGTCAGGAAGCTTCCCGAAATGCCCTTTTCACTCCTTTTCTTTATAGATCGATAGCCAATTTCTCGCAGATGAACTTGACTGCGGCAGGAGGAAGAAGTCTCGTGGAAGGATAGACGCCCATACGGGCAAGTTCCTCATCGAAAGGTCTTGTCCATCGTCTAAAAGTCTTAGAAGTGATGCCGGCGTAAACAGCCAGCTCAAATTTGTACATTGCTTTCATTTCTTTATACCTTATTTATATATGTAACACATATCAGATATAGCTTTTGATGCATCAGTTGCTTTCTGAATTCGTTGGCAAAGATAGATGGAAAATAGGGCATACCAAAAGGCGTTCATAAGCGTTTACTTCACGTTCATCTTTGTTCATTGCACATTCATTTTAGAACAGAAAATGAGCAGGAAATCGAGCTGTCAAGATACATCGAAATTCATGTCGTACGACAATGCATCCCCATGTCGTACAACTATATAATCTCATGTCGTACGTTCATAGCAACGATAGTCGTACGACATGACAACCTCATAACAACTGCCTTCAAAAAGGCAAAAAAACACGAAATGATGACAGATAAATCCAACTGCACATTCAACATCAGCGGCGGCAATGTCCAAATATTGCCCAATGCTACCCAAGGCATCCAAAACTTCTATGGCGACCAGTTCGCAGAGGAAGCTTTGAAGGCAAATGTTAACACCAACCCAGGCAATGCAGCTCCCGAACTTAGTGATGAGGAGCAGGCTTTGCAGTTATATATAAATAAGGTAGAAGTATTAAAGCAATACGCTTCTCGCCTGTCTCAATGCACTTCTGCAAGAGACATAGGCAAGATAGTGGTTGATATGCGCAAGGATGAGGAGGTAAGAGTAGATGATTACGAGATGGTGAAGGAACGCTTCATCAATGTGTTGCTAACCTTGGCACCTCATGTGACAAGTGGTAAGACTGTGAGCAATGTTCGCCAGCGCATCAACGACGCCTGGGACAGAAGAAAATAATCAATCTAATCTTTAAAACTAAAACAGATGACTGAAGAATCAAACCAATTTGACATCAGCGGGGGCTCTAACCTGATTGCCCCAAATGCAATGACACAACAGCAGATTTTCTATGGTGATCAGTTTGCCCGGAAAATATTGGGGAGTAAAGAAGAACCGCTCACATTGGTAGTGCTTGGTGCTGGAGTAGATGCTACAATGGGACTTCCGACCTCAGCAGACCTCATACCACGTATAGTCGATTATTTGGCGACCGATGAAGGCATAAAGCTTGATGCCATCTTACGAAAGGTAATAGGCCGAGTACATTTCCACTTCGACAAGTTTGTGAGTACAGCCGTTGATCGATTGGCTAAGGATTTGGACAAGGAAATTGTATCAATTTGTCACAATATCAATGATGAACTTGATAATAATAAGAGTCTTGATGAGACACAACGTAAATTGGGTATGCTTATCGTTCGACTGTTCAAGAAAGTCTTGGATTTCAAGAAAGGAGCAGAAATAGATACCGAGACGATGAACTTGATAGAAGAGGTGTTTGATACGGTCGTAAAAGATGACAGCATCATAGATTTGAGTCATCTCAACTATACCGACACATTCAAGAACATCATTGTTGAGATACTTCAGAAGAGCATCCATGAGTCGAACAATCCCATCTTGCGCCATATCTACAAGAATATGCTCGACATAGAGCAATTGCTCTCGCAATACTTCTATGGCTTTTACACTGGTCAAATCAGTTATATCCGCGACTATCTATACATATCCTGGATTCTATGGGCGTACTTGGTAAGTGAGGAACAGCGAAAGGCGCAAGAGAAAAAGGAGGAAGATGTTTCTTCTTCCATTTATGCACAATTGGCAGGTAAGGATTGTCAACTCATCACATTCAATTATACATCTTATGCATCCCAAGCAAGTCCAACAGCACTCTATTTTCATGGTTCCCTTAAAGAGTATGTGGATGTGGAGAACAAGAACGATTTCCTTCATGAAGATTTGATGAGTATTGATATAGAGGATTTCTTTACAAATCAACTTGCTGCGGAGATAAGTTTTGACTCAGATCACAAGTCTATAACAATCCCTTCATTTCTGCCACCGATGAAGATGCGTCCTGTCATATCCAAGCATTATATAGACACATGGTATCATGCTTCTCAGATGGTGCTACGTGCCAACACAATAATCATTCTTGGCTATTCATTTTCATCAGCCGACAACTATTTCTGTGATATGTTGCGAGAGAACCGTGATGCCCAAATCATCGTCATCGACAAGAATCTGGAGGCGATAAGTCGTAATGTATGTCGTGTACTCCAGTTGGATGCCAATCGTTATTCGAAGCAAATAAAAGATGGAAACGAGATACGCAAATACAACAATCGAGTGACCATTATCGGTGCTGATTTATTGACAGTAGAATTAGCTACCTACCTTTCTTCTCCTTCCATTTCAAAGGAAATGGGTCAGTAAACCACCAATACAGCGTAAGGTGGTTTGAATGAAAAAATATTGGTATGCCTAACTCATTGATAAATAGTTAGGACGCTGTATTGGTGATATACAGAAAGACATACAGAGAGTATTGGAGTGTATCATGAAATAAAAGTTAAAAAACAAAGAAAAGAGGTCGGATTTTATATAATATCAACAAAAAGTAGTATATTTGCAATCTAAAGCAAGAAGTATGCATATATTAAATAACCATACACGAAAGTCTTTGAGTCGAAGACTTGGTAAGTCTTATGATGAGATGTTGCAGATGAGTGCGGAAGATTTGGATGCCCTCATCGAAAAGCGTATTGGCAAAAAGCTAACTCCTGCTTTTTCTTTGAAGAACATGGTAAATCGTGGCTCTGTCTATCTGTTTTTCAAGCGTTTAGTTTCGCAGAACGACATAGATAGGCAGTTGGCTAAAATCTAAAAATATTTGCCATGGAGAATAATGTACGAATAACAGCACTTTATCAAGACTATAACACTGTCATCAAGCCATTAATAGCAGAGGTGGAAGCAAGAACAGAACAATTTCCATTGCCTTTGTTCAATGAGATTCGGGCCTTGCATGACCATATAGCACGTTGTTATTCCGACAATATTTCTTCACAACAGATAGACTCTGAGATTCACAAGGCAGAACGTCATGTCATAAGAATTATGCTTGATTGCTACAAGTGTCTGAACTTGTCGTTGCATGATGCAGTTTTGCTTTTTGAAAGACAAACCAAGCATATCGATTTGACAGTTCTTCAGAATGGAACCTTTTATACAAAGTATAAGTCTCTTCGTACGAAAGCGATTCAAACCGTGCGAAAGGCAAAGTCCTTGGAGGCATTGGATTCCTATGCAGCTCTTGATACTTTTCAAGAAGCTTTCAATGTGTATTGCGATTTGGAAAATATAATAGATGAGGTAACTCCCGATTTACATTGGGCACGTGTCCGCTTCTCTGTGCGCAGAGTGTTGCAAGTGCTGTTGTGGATTTTGAGTGCTGTTGCTTCTGGATTTGTATCGATATTATTGGCTGACTTTTTCTGATTTCTTTGTTTGAAAGAAATTGAAAGTGTAATTATGGACAGAAAATTATTGATGGGGTTTTGCAAGAAGTTGACATGGACTTTACGCCTTATTTGTCTCAAAAGACAGACTTATCCGCTTTTTTGAAGTAAGCGTCCAAAAATGGCTTTGGATTACTACAAGGGAAATGATCTTAGCCAACTGATTCATCATTCTGATCGTGGGGTTCAGTATGCAAGTTATCGATATACAGAGTTACTCAAGAGATACAACATACTAAGAGCAACATAAGGGGATATGCTGATACCGTGCTCTTTGAATATTTGTATGATTTGAGCAACAGAGAGGTCAAGCCATCTTACGGAATCATCCAGTGGAAGACCCGCCATGTGTTTTTGAACAATCTCATCGAATAGAGCCAAGTATTCTGGATGCTCGTCTAAGATGGCTTTGCGACCACCACACCATGTTTGCCTATGTTGATAGCTCTTGTAGCACAATATAGCCGACGCTGGCGCTCGTCTAATTGCTGGATGTATGTCAAGTCGGTCTCTGAAAAGACTTCTGCTAGAATCTTTGTATTCATTATAACTGCCTGGAAATCAGTTGTAAAGATACAAATTTTCTAGCAGATTAAAGAATGTAAATAGCTAATAATCAATAAGTTAAAAAGAAATTATGACAAAGAAAGATTATAGTAAATAAGAAGCAAAGGAATAACTTGGAACTCTATCTTTTACCCATGTGTTACTTCATAAAAAGGACACAAAAATGTACCAAGTTATTTATTAATCATTACTAAGTCAATAAAATTTTACGAAATGTTGGAATTTGAAAACTTTATAAAGGAGTGTCATCGCAGATTTAAGAATTGTGGCAATTGCGCGGATAATTGTCCAATAGATCACTATTGTCTGAAATGCTCAAAGAACGAATGTGATTGTGCAGCTTGTATGGCATATATTCAATTCAACGTTTCGCCGATATTCCCTTATAGTTGTCGAAAGATTACATTTCATTATGTCTTGCAGTTTTTCAATCGATTTGCGTCTGAGATTTCTTATTCGTTGCGACTTTGGAAATCGACAAAATGCAAAACTATATCAATAGCGTCTTTAGGATGCGGACCTGGTTCAGAAGTTTTTGGAATAATTGATGCATTTAGAACTGTAGCACCAAATTGTACGATATCTTATCAAGGGTATGATATGAATAATATTTGGGAAGAAGTTCAAAAATTATGTGTTGGTGCATTTAGCCAATCTCCTCATAACATAGAATTCTATACAATGGATATGTTTGCGGGATGGCAGGGAGGTGAAACGGTTGATGTTTTAATCATGAATTATCTTTTGTCTGATGCAGTGAAATTTCAAGCAAAAGGTCAAAAAGAGCAGTTTTTGCAAGAGATTGCAAATTTTATTATAGACAAAAAAATCAAACTTATTTTATTTAATGACATTAATTATTACGGGCATGACAATCAATTAGACTCTGGGGTTCAGATGATGAGAACGTTGATTAAAAATATTAAAAATAGAATAAGAAAAGGTTCAGGAAAATGTTTGTGTTTTCCAGGAGATCCATACTCTGGAGTTATGAAATGGAAACTACATACATCAAATTCTCTTCTGTTCCCATTATTAAAAGAAAATAAGGATGTAAAGTGTAATCAATATTGTGGGTCAAAGCAAATTTTATTAATATTAGAACATCTATGATATTATCAGTATCTCGTCGAACAGACATTCCTGCATTTTATTCTGATTGGTTTTTCAATAGGATAGAAGCTGGTTATGTTGATGTTCGAAATCCAATGAACATTCATCGGGTTAGTCGTGTCAAAATAACACCTGATGTTGTGGATTGTATTGTGTTTTGGTCAAAAAATCCGAAGCCGATGCTTTCTAGGTTAGATAGATTGTCACAGTATCAGTATTATTTTCAGTTCACACTCAATCCTTATGACCAACATATAGAAAAAGAGGTTCCTCTGAAAAGAAATATATTTGATACATTTCGGGAATTGTCAGAAAAAATCGGAAAAGAGCGAGTGATTTGGAGGTATGACCCAATACTTATTTCTGATAAAATAGACGTAAATTATCATATAAAATATTTTGAGGAAATTGCCAAGCGCATATCAGGCTATTCCGAACGTTGTGTAATAAGTTTTGTAGATTTGTACAAAAAAGTTGTTTCAAATGTTTCGGCTCTTAATATTCGGGAACCTAATTCTGATGAAATTGAAAAATTGGTCAGTGCTTTAGTTCCAATAGCAGCTTCTTATGGATTTACTGTTCAGAGTTGTGCGGAGCATATAGACCTTAGCGGTTTTGGAATAAGTCATGGGGCTTGTATTGATCCTTTGTTGATATCTCATTTGATAGGTCATTCAATTCATGTGCATAAAGATAAAAATCAAAGAAAAGAATGTGGGTGTACCGAAAGCATAGACGTTGGTGAATATAACACCTGTCAGCACTATTGTGCATACTGTTATGCTAATTTTAATTGCGGAATGGTATCACGTAAAATAGAAAAGCATAATCCCAAATCCTCTCTTCTGATTGGAGAACTTCAGGAATCTGATATTGTAAAAGAAAGAAAAGTTACTTCGTTAAAAACTAAAACGTTGTTTTGCAACCGCCAACAACGTTATTGACAAAGAATTTTCACTGCTGTCCCGTTTAGAAATCTTCCGGTCCGAATAGACTCGGCATATAGTAATCAGTTGACTCTTTCTCGGGAATAGTCTTGTTAAATAATTCATTAATTGGGGTTTTATCCGTAAGGAACAACCCGACGTTCTTTGAAATTGTGTGTAAAGATTGATTCATGTGCATCTTCTTTTTGGTTAGAGCCAATAGAAGGTATGTACAAACGGCAATCCAAATCTGGAGATAGATAGCATTCTCAGATGTTCCATAGAAGGATTTGATGTGCAAGTGTTGCTTGATCCATTTGAAGAAAAGCTCCACATTCCATCTTTCCCTATAAAGTTCTGAGATTGTAAGCGCTTCGTACTCCATGTTGTTTGTGAAAAATCGATAGACATTGTTGGTAGCATAATCTTCATAGGTAACCATCCTTATTTCTTCTGGATACCATTGTGATGTACGTAGACCGATGAGTTTTATTTTCTCATCTGCAATGACACCTGTAGACTTGTCAACTTCACAGCAGGCGGTAATATCAAAACGCATATTGTCCTTTGCTCGGGTTACGAAGAATGCATTCTTTTCATGAATGAGGTGGAACAAGCGATAGAAATCAACATATCCCTTGTCCATCAAGTATATAGCAGATGGTTCAATATAAAGATAGTCCAATGCTTTTACATCATGAACTGATGCTTCGGTTAGATAAACTGATACTGGTAGGTTACCTCTCAAATCTAATAATGTATGCATCTTGATACCTCCTTTATGCTTGCGAAACTTAGCCCAAGGGTAAAGCTTAAGACAAAGGCTGATGGTACTGCTGTCAAAAGCATAAACCATGTTATCAAGATCAAGGCGAAAGTCATCCTTTGCATAGAGAGGGCGAACCTTCTTAACAAGAACTTGAGCGAAATCGGCATAGATTCTCCAGTCTCTTTTCTCATTAGCCTTGGCAAGTGTGTTACGAGGAACAGCATAGCTGATACCGCAATGATACAGTCTGCTTGACAATGCCGTTAGACAATTTTCAATATCTCTCAGGCTACCACGATTAGTTAGCTGAGCATAACTCATCACAAGAAACTGATCCTTGCAAGTAAAGTTCCTTGATCTGTAGTTGCCCTTGTATCGGTCAACACAAGCTTTGAATTCTCGTTCTGGGATATTTGACATGATTTGAGAGAATATTGTTTTTCCGTTGTTCATCGCACGCTTCTTTTTAGTTGTGTGCAAAGATACAAAATCAAATCGAATACACGATTTTAAGCGAATAACTAATTGATTATAAATAAATTAAATAAATATCGTCTCGTTTTAACGGGACACTAGTGAACAAAATACTTAAATGACAAGGCGAGAAATTAAGTTGGGCAGTGTATAACATCTCGCCTTATGGGGCAGGTTTCTTAACTGCGTATTGTTTTTACGACTTTTAGATAATATAAAATTAAGCAATGAGAGATAAGAATATCATTAATGTGCCAGTTTATAGGACAAATCCTATTGTTGTAGAAAATAATCTCTTCCCTCCAACGAAGATAGATATGATAACTGAGGTCATTAAAAAGTTTGATGACTTCAACTGTTCCGCCAAAAATAATATTTCAGTAGATAGTTCTGGAAAAAATTATAAGCTAGAGATTATTAAGGCCACTGCACAAAAGGTTGAATACAATAACAGCAATTTAGTATTGGTGCAGATGACTGTTCAAAAGAAAAATTTTGGGGAAGAATATGTTGTGACTACACCCCAAAAAACGGTAATTCCTATGTCGGCATACGTAAAATTAGGAAGCAAAACATATTTCTTTGTACTCTATCCTGTTATTCAACGAATTAAACAAGATACAGAGATTAAGACTTTTTGGAATGTGTTTATTTATGATGATCCGAATAAAGATTCAGAGGATTTTTTGAAAGTGGTTAAGGCTGTTTTGAAAGAAATCTTAGGTGAACCTATACGTAACATTAAATATAAAGAGTTTCTTGAAGAAATTAAAAGTTGCAAGGTCTTGGATAATATTTCTGCAACATTATTAACAGTAGAGGATGTTGACTCAAATTACCGAATTAAGTATGGTGAATGGATTGTCGATGCAAGTCTTCGGAAGCAAAGGTCTATTTCTTTACGGAATTTACCTTCAGAACAATTCCAAGATTTATTTGAGGGTAAAGATATCGATGACGTGCAGATTACCCATAAGTCATTTAAAATTAATCAAGGCTTAAAACAATATACTTTGAAAAGAGTTTTTAAGCAAAATGCTAAAACTCTTCAGGAGAGATTTGTAAATACAGTTGAAAGCTGTTTCAATGAGAATATTGATATTGGAGATGGTGAAAAAAAGAATATCTATGATATTGATTACATCATTAAAAATATAGGTCCAATTGTTCATAGGTATGTATCATGAATATAGAATTTTACTTGCATGAATTTGTGAATTGGATTTTGTCCACTATACAAATTGCTAATATAGAATCGTTTGCAATTACAATATTTGGTATTGGAATTACCGTTTTTACGGTCTTATATTCTTTTATAAGTTCCAAATATGACACGATTGGAAGTTTAAGGGACAAGATAAATAATGGTGGAGCAAGCATTGAAGAACAGGCACAATATAATATAGCTATAAGATACATACAGAGACAAAAACGTAATAATGTGTGTTCAATCATTGTGTGCGGGTTGTCTTTTGGCTTATTTTTGCTATGTAAGATAAAGGAATTATTCTTTAATGGTAGCTCTTTGTTTCAATGTTGTCTGGCTATATTATATATTGTTCTGATTCTTTTGATAGTTTTTCTGACGTTATTTGTTTTGAAAGAATATTTACGTCAGATAGAGCAATGAAAATATCAGACAGCTTGGATGTTATGATTTCAAAGACTCTCTTCGTTATATTTGGTATGTATAATAATAAGGTTCTTGTCTCGCCGAAACACCAACAAGGGCGTAATACGAATATCGAAATCCTGCGCTTTGTATTGATGTGCTTTATTTTCTTTTGGCATATTTTAGTACATGGCTATAATCTGAAAATGCTAGGAGCGGACAGCTATCAATATAATGGTAATTTTGGGCTAACGGGATTACTGCTTACACTTTTTGTGCCAGCTACCTATTGTTTTGTGTTTATTTCTGGCTATTATGGCATAAGGTTTAAAGTGAGCAGATTGATAAATTTGTTACTTTGGTGCATTATAGTCAGTCTATCAGCAAAGTGCTATGACATATATCAAGGTGGAAGCTCCAATGTTGTTGATTTCTTGGAAAGTATGTTGCCAATCACTTCTAACAAGTGGTGGTTTATGACAGATTATGTTATGCTTTATATTCTTTCTCCTATACTAAATGAGGGTTTTGATCATCTCAGTAAAAAGAGTAAGGTGTATTTGCTAGGGTTGCTTTTCATTTTCTCAGTCATAGGTATTGTAGTGCTATATCAAAACCAGGGTAGCAATCTTGTCGGACTTATCATGGTGTATTTGCTTGCAAGATTATTACATGGTGAAATCTGGGGGGGGCAAATTTACAATGCGAAATTCCATCAAAATATACGCAACATCTTTTATCTTGCTTTTCAGTTGCATTTCTGCAATTTATTATGGTGCGGATCTCATCCATCTGACAAGTGCAAAGAAAATGATATTTCCATTGTTGAGTTATGCTAATCCGTTAAATATCCTCATGGCAGTAACCTTGTTTTACATAGTAAAAAATATACCACAATATTCAAATTCATTTCTTAATAAGATACTGTCTGCCAATCTATTTATATATCTTATAACAGAAATTGGAGGATTTGTTTCTTACAAAGATATAGCGAAGCTATTTGATAGAAGTTTTGGATTGGCAATGCTTTATAGCTTTGGAATCATCATTGCCTGTTTAGGAATCGGGTATCTTATTATGATGTTGGTTTCTATGATCGTAAAGAAAGTTTTAAATATCGTAAAAAATAATATTAATGTCGAATATTTCAGATAATAATAAGCGAATAGCAAAGAACACGTTGTATCTGTATATGAGAATGCTCATTACATTGGTAATAGGTCTCTTTACAGCTCGTGTTACGATTAATGCACTTGGTATCCACGACTACGGATTGATGAATGTAGTTGGTGGAGTAATGGGCTTTTTAGCATATTTCAGTTCCCTTCTGAGTCAAGGTACCTCTCGCTTTCTTACCGTAGGCTTAGGTAAGGGCGATATGAAACAGTTAAGAAATATTTTTTCTGCTTGTGGTACGATTCATATTGTTTTGGCCCTTGTAACGTTGATTCTTGGCGAAACTGTAGGTCTTTGGTTTGTCAACTATAAATTGGTCATTGATCCCGACCGAATGTTTGCTGCCAATTACATCTATCAATTAACGCTTTTCTCCAGTTTCCTTGGCATCACACAGACTCCATACATAGCAAGCATCACTTCTCATGAAAAGATGTCCACTTTCGCTTTTATGAGTATTTTGGATGTGGTGTTCAAACTTACGATTGTGGTGATGTTGCTTTATATAGATACAGACAAGTTGATAATGTATTCTACATTCTACTTCTGTACTAATTTGTTTATGTTCTTCATGTATCGCATCTATTGCTTACGCAAATTTGAAGAATGTAATATGCATTTACGTTGGGATCCAAAATTATACAAAGATATATGGAACTATGTGGGTTGGAATTCCATCGGCACATTTGCCTTCATGGCCAACAATCAAGGTATAACAATTCTCTTAAACATGTTCTTCTCTACTGTTGTAAATGCTGCCAGAGGTATTGCAACAACTGTAAGCAGTCAGGTTAGTGGCTTTGTTATGAATTTCCAGGTTGCAGCAGGTCCGCAAATCTATAAACTGTATGCCAAAGGAGAATACCAACAAATGAACCGCTTGGTATGTAATACGGCTAAATACTCTTCGTATCTGTTGATATTAATAGGTTTGCCTGTTCTTATCAAGACTGAAATATTAATAAAGCTATGGCTCGGCAACATACCTGAATATGTTATTCCTTTTATCAGAATAACTTTGATAGAGTTGTTCTTCAAGGCGATAGACTTCCCTATAGGCAATGGTATACATGCGTTTGGCAAGATGAAGCTGCCGAATATAACTTCATCTATAGCCTACATTTCGGTTTTGCCTCTCACTTATATCTGCCTTCGCCTGGGAGCAACACCAGTTGTGGCATATATCATTGCATGTGTTTCATATCCGTTAGCTATGGCATGCGACTTGTGGATTCTCAACAAATTCTCAGGATTTGACATTAAGTTCTATTTGTTACATGTCCCGTTTAAGAGCATACTTATCATTTTGCTTTCTGCAATATTACCGGTTTTTGTATCTAACTCATTTGAAGATGGTTGGCTAAACCTTATATTGACGTCTGCTGTTTGTGCAATGGTTTCAGCTGTTCTTGTCTTCTACATTGGCTTGGATGCAGAAATGCGTGAGAAAGTTCTTAGAAAAGTAAAAAACAAGTTGGCTTTTGTGTTCAATTAAAAAAGAAACACATACAACTGGTTGAAACTATAATTTTTTAATTATGACAAAATATACATTTCTTCTCCCTGCCTACAAGCCAAATTTCTTGGCTGAGTCGTTGGAGAGTATAAAAGAACAGACATATACAGATTTCAAGGTTATTGTAAGTGACGACTGCTCACCGCATGATCTGAAGTCAATATTTGATAAGACTTGCGGCGACGATCCACGCTTCGTCTTTCGCCGTAACGAGAAGAACATGGGTGGCAAGAGTCTTGTCTCTCATTGGAATCTCTTGGTTGATATTTGCGATACGGAGTATTTCATCATGGCAAGCGACGATGATGTGTACGAACCAGAATTCCTTGTCGAAGCAGATAAATTGCTTGTAAAGTATCCTAAAGCAAATTTATTGCGTGCTCGTTCCCGTGTGATAGACGGAGAAGGAAAGGTGAAAGCCGAAGAGAATGTCACGGACGAATGGCTTGACAACCTCCATTTCATCAATCGTATCTATCAGAAGGACTGGGTCGGAGGAATCGCAAGCTTTGTTTATCGTACAAAACATTTGAAGGATAAGGGTAATTTTGTTGACTTTCCTTTAGCATGGTTCTCTGATGATGTTACCAACTTTATAATGGCAGACGAAGGATGCTGCATGACCCAGCATACAACCTTCAATGTGCGTAATTCTGATGTTAATATATCTGGTCAATGGGGTAATCCTATAGATTGTAGAAAGAAAATGATTGCTACATACATGAACTACGATTGGATGAAAACTTATATGCACAGATTTGATTGTGGAGTTGATAAAGAATTCCTTTCAACAATCGAAAGGGAGTATAAATATAAAATATATACAAATGTACAAAGTTATATTTATAGCTGTTATGTAAAAGATTTCCTACGCTTTCTTGTTAAATGTCCGAATGATCTTGGCTTATTTAAACCACGTATGTTGGCTCATTATTTACGAAATAAGATAAAAATATAATTTACACATGAACATCTCCTTATGCACTGACAATAATTTTGTCAAGCCGGCACTGGTATGCATCACCTCCATATTTGAAACCAACAAAGGAGAGAATATATCTGTCTATATTCTTACCGATGGCATTTCAGAAAAGGCAAAAGCAATGTTTTCTCTGCTTGCTAAACAATATGGCCAGCGGATAATCATAAAAGAGATAGATAAGAGTTGCTTTAATGGATTGACGGTCAACGAGCGATTTCCGATATCTATGTACTATCGCTTTTTGCTGCCAGACATGCTCCAAAATGAAGACAAGGTGCTTTATCTTGATTGCGATATTATTGTTCGTCATTCTTTGAAGCCTCTTTATGACATAGATCTTTCTGGCAAAGCTCTTGCTGCGGTTGTTGCTGAAAGTTGTGACGATATTGTTTTTGAAAACACACTTTTACTCAAAGGAAAGTATTTCAATTCTGGTGTATTGCTATTAAATCTTGACTATTGGCGCCAAAATAATACAGCAAAAAGACTTATCGAATGGGTGGCAGAAAATCCAGACAAATGTTCTCTTCCCGATCAGAATGCTCTGAACAAAGTGCTTGATAGGTGTGTTGTCTATGCTGATTATACATACAATTATCAAGAATGGTGGTTCAGAGACTCTCTTGTACATTATATGCATTATAGCAAGTGGAATGAAATCAGAGAATGTGGTAAGGATCCAGTTGTAGTCCATTTCTGTGAAGCTGAAAAACCATGGTTTGCGGAATGTAAGAACCCTTACCAGAATGAGTTCCTGCATTATGCCAATTTGCATGACTTTATTGGTTTCAAACTTCAAAAACGTTATGGCTTTGAATACCAATGTGCTAATTTCGTAGACCGCATCGGTCTGAAATTCAGATATTGGGCAGAGCGATGGCAGAAACATATCATTAAGAATATAAAGATTAACTAATATGATTCTGCTGATTAGTATTTTATTTCTTTGGGCAATTTGGGGATGTATTCGCCCTTCTGTTTCATTAACGCCATTTACAATGGAAGCTACGTTGCCTCTACGTGGAGTGTTGGCAATGGGAATTGTTATTCATCATATATCTCTAAGAATAGTAGATGCAACACCTGATGATATGTGGATTTTCTCCCAATTTCAGTTTTGGGGAGCACCGATAGTGGCAGTATTCTTCTTCCTTTCTGGATATGGACTAATGGTAAGTCTTATTACGAAAGGACAGAAATATTTAGATGGTTTTCTTAAGAAGCGACTTTTAAAGATAGTATTGCCTCTTGTTTTGTGTTCTATAGTTTTTGAAGCAACATCAATAACGTTGTGGGGGGGGCAAATTGCTGATTTCCGAAAGGACTGGCCTTTTCTGCCCAACTGTTGGTTTTGTGTTACAATCATAATCTATTATATAGCATTCTATATTACGGGCTTGCTTCTTAAGGCCTCTACTGTAAAAGTTACATATGCTATGTGGGTTTTCTCGTTTATATATGTGTTCCTTTTTAAGGTTCTGGACTTTTGCAACTGGTGGTACCAAATGGTTTTATCTATCAATATAGGTATGACATTGGCATGTTATGAAACAGCAATAAGAAATGTTCTATATAAGTATAAAAGGACAGTCGTGTTACTGCTGTTTTTGCTTACTTTTATGTCTGCTTGTTGGGCAAGTTTGTATAAAGTGGATATATTTCCGTTAGGTATGATGGCTTTAAGTCTGTTTATAGGTTTGTTGACATATACTTCATTGTGTCTCCGACCTATAAAAAGCAATAGATTATTGACATTCTTTGGAAAATATTCTTTTGAAATTTATTTGATACATGGAGCTGTCATCAGTGTATTGTTTGGTATGGCATATACGTACATACCTCACTGGTGGCATGTCTTTACAATATTAACTTTTGTAGCGACCTTCTTATTTGCATGGATGTTAAAAATGGTAACGAAGGTCATTAATCAAAGATTTATTTAAAAAATGTGTGGAATTTTCGGAACGACGCGACGTTATGAGCGTAGCGTTGTAGAACATAAGCTGGAACTGATGAACTTCCGTGGTCCCGATCATACGGGTGTGGAAGAAATTCAGACTCCTGATGGCGAGAAGTTGACATTCGGACATGTGCGTCTTTCAATCATCGACCTCGACCCTCGCAGCAACCAACCGTTCGTATATAACGACGATATCAGCATCGTCTTCAACGGTGAGGTATACAACTACCTTGAACTGAAGAAACAGTATCTGGGCGATGTCATATTGAGAACAGAGAGCGACACAGAGGTGGTCTGTGCCATGTACGAGAAGTTGGGTGTCGATTCGGTGAAGCTCTTCAACGGCATGTTCGCCTACGTTATCTATGACCGTCGTAAAAATATAATGGTAGGTGCTCGCGACCGTTTGGGCAAAAAGCCGTTCTATTTTTGGCATGAAGGCAAAGATTTAGAGTTTGCTTCTCAGCCTAAAGTCATTAAATACGGCAACAATCTTCATGTTGATGCGACGGCGCGCCAGTTCTATCTGCTGCAAGGCATCATCCCCGACCCGTACAGTCCGTTTGCGGAAGTGAAGAAGTTGAGAGCAGGCGAATGTTTCACCTTCAACCTTTCTTCCGGTAAACTCGATATACAGACATATTGGGATGTTGACACAAACTCTTGTGGTTTTACGGCACCGAAAAGCTATGACGAAGCGAAGCAGATGGTCAAAGACTTGCTCTTCGATGCCGTTCGTCTACGCCTCAATGCGAACGTGCCGGTAGGTACATTCCTTTCCGGTGGCATCGACTCTTCTTTGATTTGCGCCATTGTTTCAAAGTTCAACAAAGACCTGTGTGCATATACTGCAGGCTTCGACAACCAGCAGTTTGACGAGAGCCATTTTGCTGTTGACGTAGCCCGCTCCCTGGGTGTACCGATTAAGGTATGTCCGTGCACCGGCGACGACCTCATGAAGGTCTTCAACGATTACATCACCTATTTTGATGAGCCGTTTGCCGATGACAGTCTGATACCGAGCAGCCTTGTCGCAGAAAAGGCACGTCAGGACGTTACGGTGATTCTTGGTGGCGATGGTGGCGACGAGCTGTTCTATGGCTATCCTAAATACGAATGGACAAAGGCACGTCTGCACCAATACAAAAAACCATATTGGCTTCGTAAGCTATTCACGTCATACTTCAAGCATAAGGGCGGTGAGGAAGAGGTGATGCAGTCTACCCAGCATGATTATGCCGATGTATATCGCAGTCTTGGCATGTTCTGTTACGATATGGGAGGGGCGGAGATGTTCGACCGTATCACTCTTGGCAAGCAACAGCCCGACATGAAATACCTGCAGAACAAACAGCGTGGAATCCTTGCATATAGCGATTACGACATGAAGACATTCATGAATGCCGTAAACCAGAAGGTTGACCGTGCCACAATGCGTTGTAGCATGGAGCTTCGCAGTCCTATCATGGACTATCGTGTTGCTGAATACTCTCGTCTCCTGCCTTATGAGTATATGATAAATGGCAATCTCGGTCTGAAGAGAATCTTGAAGGATATTCTGTACGAAATGGTACCTCGTCAACTTCTTGACCGTCCAAAACGAGGCTTCGTCCCTCCTACCAAGGATTGGTTCCGTGGAGAAGTGAAGGAAGACCTGTTGGCAACGGTATCTTATGAAAATGTGAGAGACTTATTGCCAGAACTGGATGCGGCGAAGTTTATCCAACTGAGAGACCAATTTGTGAATGGGCAGGAGTTTAACTCCCGTATGTTCTTCACGGCATATACATATATTAAGTGGTATGAGAAATACATGTAAAAATGAAAACGAAAATAGTATATTCCCTTATTGCATCTGAAAATGACTTGTTCTTAGAGGAGTGTTGGATATCCATCTATTCCTTGAGAATATTCCATCCTGAGGCATGTGTTGTGTTGTTGGTTGATGAGCCAACAAAGCAATATATAGATAAATTTCGAGATTTTTGCGCTATGGTGACAGACATTATGGTTGTCCCAGTTCCGAATGAATACAATGCTAAGCAGAAATCTCGTGAATTGAAGACAAAAACTCGTCTGTATGTCGATGGCTCGATGCTGTTTTTAGATAATGATACGGTCATTTGTAAGTCATTAGACAAGTTGGATGACTTATCTTGTGATATTGCAGCGGTTCCAGAAACCCATTTGCCATTGAATGAAATGCCATTCTCGCCTTTGTCCTCTGTAAAAACAGTTTTTGGAATTGATGCTTCTGATAGCAAATATTACTTTAATTCTGGTGCTATATATGCATCAGATAATAGCAAAACACGAGCCTTCTTTAAACAGTGGAATGAAAATTGGAAATACTCTTGCTTTGAAAAAGGAAACTCACAAGACGAGCCTTCATTTTTGATGGCAAATCGTGAGTTTGGCAATATAATAGAAGTGCTGCCAGGCATTTATAATGCCCAAGTACAGATGAGCTTGAAATATTTTGCTGACGCTGCTATAATTCATTGGTGGCACATGAATTTTATTGAAGATCAAAGTTATTCACCTTATTTCTCCCAAGAAATATATAAGATACTAAAGCTGGAAGGACGTATAACTCCAGAAATAGGTGAAATGATTAGAAATTGCAAGCAAACATTTGCTTCTCCAAGTATGCCTGTTGGTATTGACCAGATGTATTTCCTGTTTTCGCCTATTGGCAAAATCTTTAGTAAGATTTATAAAGAGGGCGGTATTGCATCAGCTATGATGCTCAGAGCAGCAAGTTTGCTTGGAAAAGTTCATAAACTAGCAAGACATAACAAATGATAACTGTTATTATTCCAGCTTACAATGCGGCTAAAACTATTGTGTGTTGCGTTGAGAGCCTACTATCCCAAACTTATCAAGATTGGGAGTTAATCATCATAGATGATGGAAGTACTGACAATACTCTAGATGTCTGTCAAACTTTCCAAGATAAACGCATCCAAGTTTATCATAAGCCAAATGGGGGCGTTAGTTCTGCTAGAAATTATGGATTAACCTATGCTAAAGGTGAATTTATAGCCTTCGTGGATGCTGATGATTGTTTGGAACCCATTTATTTGGAACATTTGTGTCAAGGATGTGACTATGATTTGTCAATCACAGGTTTTTGCTATGATAAAGAGCCAGAATCTTCAAGCTTTAATATTGAATTGTCCGATAAGTATAGTATTGCCAAGGTCCTTTCTGATTTAATAAATGCAGATCAGTTGTGTTATCCATGGGGACGATTGTTCAAGCGTTCAATAATTGAGCAATATCAAATCCGTTTCGATGAGAGTATGCGTTTTGCTGAAGACAATGTTTTCAATTGGAAATATCTTTGTCATATCAATTCGCTCCGAATAGATACTACCAATAAGGATTATCATAAGTCTTCCGATGAGGGTGGTTCTGGTTATAATTTGTCTTTTGAGGAGATGGACTATGTTGATGGGCAATTGTTTGAATTGTCACAAAAACTAGAAAGTTATTACGAGATAAAACTTCAATTACAGACGAAGCAATTAATGCATGTTCTGTTTTTGAAGGATATGCTTTCATCGACAGCTAGACAATGGTATGACTATTATAAAAAGTATCATCCATGTGGATGCAAAAGTGAAGGGTTGAATTTTATCATGGAGACAATTTATTATATGTCTTTGGTCGGAATTGCAAAAAGGGAATCTTTTGGAGACAAAAAGATGATAATGGAAAAGCTGGATGCTTTCTTGGATTGTCCTTTCAGCCTAATTCTTCATTCTAATATCAAAACCCGTTTCTTGATTCCGTTTATAAAATTACATTTGTTTAGCTTAAGTTTATTTGCTATTGCTAAACTGATAAAATAAAGAAAATGATTTCCGTAGTAATACCTTTATATAATAAGGAGGCATCCATCAAGCAGTCGCTGATGAGTGTCTTATCTCAGTCTTATGAAGATTTTGAGGTGGTTATAGTGGATGATGGCTCGACAGATAACTCTGTGGCTAAAGTCGACGAAATCCAAGATTCACGTATTCGTTTGATTCTTCAGGAGAATGGTGGACCAAGCAAGGCTCGAAATACTGGTGTAGAGAATGCTAAGGGAGAGTGGATTCTCTTTATTGATGCTGATGATGAATTATTACCTGATGCTTTGCAGAATTTCGAGAGAGCAATACATCAAAATCCATCAATTAGCTTTATTTGTGCTCCTTTCTATCGCCGAATTCAAGGAATAACATCTTTGGCTTATAGTTATACAGAAAAGATTATTGATAATCCGTTTAAAGAGTATTGCTTGGGGCGTTTTTTCCCAAGAACAGGTGCTTTTATTTGCAAAAGTGAACAATGTAAACAGGTCTTGTTTGATGAGAGAATACGAAGATTTGAAGACTTGGAATGGCTGTCTCGTATTTACAAGCACGTTTCAGTTATAACAATTAAAGAACCAGTTCTGGTAAATAACCTTTCATATTCCGCTGCCTCCTATGCTCGCAATGATATTAAGGAGGACTTCTTGGGCTATCTCGATTTCAAGGGTAAGACGTTTTGGGAGAAAATGGCATTGTATTCTTTCTTCCTCGGCGAGAGAGATTATTATGGAGAACAATGTAAAAAACTCTATCCGTGGCTATATCGTAGATACGATTGGCTGTTGATTTATAAGGTGATAGGGTTGATGATAAAATAATGATAATTCAAACTGTTAGGTCTGAGTTTTAATTTTTATGCTATACATATGATTATTGATTTTTCATTAGATTTTCAAAGCAATATAGAATCGAATGATTTCTTGAGATGCTTGTGGGCAAATATTAGAAAAGAGTTTGGAAAGGCTGCATGGAATTTCTTACCATTAAAGGAAGGTGATAATATCTTTATTGGTCATTGTGATATGGGATTGGACAAAACGTTGGATATTACAGTTAAGGTCAAAAGAAAAAGTTGCCTTAGTAATATTACCTTTTCTATACCAGATGAAATGCACGATAAAGAACAAATAAAGAGCAGGTTAAAAGGTTGTGTTACAAAAAGTCGACATGGATTGGGGCAATATAAAATGTATAGCATTCTTGTCACTATAAATAAGTCTGTTAATTTTAGTAAGGTAGAAGGCGTTTCTTTCTCTATTTTTAGGAATAAATTGACGATAAAAGTAAAGGCCTATGATGAAATAGATGCAAAGACAAACTTTATGTCCTTAATAAAAACGGTATGTGCTTATATCTCTTTAGATGTTATGACCTATATATACGTGGATATAAGTTCTGAAACTTTTGATGACGTTTCTATGGAAGAAAACCAACAGCAAGAGGATGCCATCATTATGTCCAATGAAATAATTCAGTATGTTGATAACTTTATTGCTAAGCCTTTTCTGTATGAGGATAATCTGTCTATATTGGATAAAGGTGTATGCTTGTATGCGCAAGGGTTAAAATATGCTGAAATGACATTTTGCCATTTAAATTCATTTGAAAACTATGGAGAATTGGCTGTTCTTTATTTTATGTCAGCCTTAGAGGTTATAACTTTAAACGACATAAAACCAGAAAAGTGCAATGAGTGTGGTCAACAAAGATACTCTATCGCAAGAAGAGTTGTCGATCTTGTTTATGATATAACAAATAGTGAGGCGTTAAAGAAAAAGATTAAGGACTATTATACATATCGTTCTAAGTTTGTTCACACAGGTGAGATGTTGTCTTCGAGTAATTATGTTGGAACTTCAATTCCTTTGCTGAGTATTCGCGAGAAAAATGGAATTATTATGCAGTTGCCTTTCTGTATAGACGAGTTGAAGGATATAGTCAAGAGATGTATTATGATTCGGTTCCGCAATGGAGTTTCATGATGACATCTAATTTATGTAATATTCCCAAAAAGATAAGTATGGAAAATGATAAATTGAGAGAGCCTTCTGATAGTTTAACGGCAGAGTTTGTACTCATATCTTGTATCTTAGCGATTTTGTTCTGTATATGCTGTTGGGTATATGGGGCATTTATCAAAGTTCCAGTATGCCATCCTATTCGAATAGAAGTCGTGGAATCAGATAAGATGTTAGGCAGTAATTATATTAGTAAAGAAGAAGCTGATAGCCTAATTAGTGTCATAAAAAGACAAGAGCGTATGATGGAAGATAAATATCAATATGTTCTTGATCAAAAGATGAATGAAGACCGATATTTCTCAATTGGTACATTTGTCGTGGGAGTCGTAATTTCTATTTTTGGCTTCTTTGGTTTTAAATCTTTAAAATCAATTGAGGAAAAAGCAAAAGAAGATTCTCAAAGAGTAGCAACACAGACTTCGGAAGACGTTACAAAAGAATATCTAAAACAGAGGTTGCAAGGTTTGATTACCATAGAGTCTGAGAAATTATTGAAATCTTCGGCAGCAGAATCTCTTAAAAAAGAAATTTTAGATTCAGTTTATAAAAAAATTGAAGAGAATATTAATTCTCTACCCGAAGAAGTGAGTGAGACACAACAAACAGAAAATGTTAGTGATTCTGATGATAATGGTTTATTTTAAACGATATGGCAATGAATGTAAATGTTTTGAGTGGTGATGAGAAATCGCAAAAATTGATGTTGCAAGCTTGTGTCCCATTTATGGATTTGAAAGATAATGCCAAATTCTTTTATCGCCAAGATCCAAGTCAAAATCCATATAATATTGGGAATGAAGATAATGAAAAATATTATCAAAGACGAATTGATGAAAAGCGAGTCAATGAAATCAAGCGATATATAAAAAATGCCATATTAACTGACAATGAACAGAGAAAAGTTGCAGTTATATTCCCTACTGCAATGCTTCTTGCTGTAACGATAGATGATACAAGTTTTTCGATAGGTGATATCGCCGAATTGACAATGCCGCAAGACTTTTATATAGTAGATGGTCAACATCGATTGTATAGTATGATCTCTTTGTACCATGACGTGACAAAAGGCTTTTTCCCAACGAAAGAGGATAAAATAGTAAAGGAGTATCTTGAGTGTTATCGTTTTAACTGCACGATTATGTTGAATTTTGACATTTGGGAGCAGGCACAGGTGTTTGCTGAAGTCAATTTCAATCAAAAGCGAGTAAGTAAATCCCTTTATTATGATATTTATGGTATGGAATATACTGCGAATGCTTCCGATAGGGAAAAGAATTTTATCTATATCTCACATAAGTTGGTTAAATTTATGAATACTAATGTGGAGTCACCTTTCTACCATAAGATTAAAATGCTGGGTACTGGTCGTGGATATGTTTCTCAGGCATGTATGGCAGAAGCATTGATGGCACATATGTCTTCTCCTCAAGGTATATGGTATATAGATATGGACAAGGTACAAGGGAAGCCTAGTTATCGTTATATGGCGGTGGAATTGATAGGCTTTTATAAAGTTGTACAGAAAGTTTTCCGTGAATATTGGCCTGAGTATGAAAGGCATAAATCTATACTTACTAAAACTACGGGAGTTGGAGCGATGATAAAGTTGATGGGATTTATTCATACTATGTATATTCCTGAAGACGTAAAGATTGCCATAAAAATGTCTGAAAACTATTTGTGTCAGCCATATATGGATTGTATAAATAGCGTTTTGTCTTGTTTATTGGATGATGCTAAAGATTTATTTTCTTTTGAGGGGCATTTTAGTGGTACTGGCGGAAGAGGATTGGAGATGTCCTTGTATAAAAGAATGTGCAGTATATTAAGTGTGAGAGTGAGATAAGAATTTTAAATTATGATGGTAAATGCAATAAAAAAAATCCCTTTTCTATATAAACTTCTTCTCTATATATGGCAGAAGAAGCATAATGGTGATAAGGTGAAGTTTTGGTATTCTACTCATATTTCGTATCGCTGCAAGTTTGAGGGGATGAATATGGTGGGACCAAGAACATCATTCTTTGGCTCTTTAGGTTATGGCTCTTATGTCGGTGGAAATGGATTAGTAAGTGCAGAGATAGGACGATTTTCTTCAATTGGACCAAATTGTCGTTATATTAATGCTACTCATGCATATAAAACTCCTTTTGCTACAACTTGCCCATTGTTTTTCTCTAAAAGCGACGGGAATAATCCACAAGGCAAGACTTTCGCCAATGAGCAGATGATAGAGGAGTTTAAGTTCTTTGACAAAGACAGAGAAATAGTGAACAAAATCGGTAATGACTGTTGGATCGGTGCAAATGTTACATTAATAGGTGGTGTTGAGATTCACGATGGTGCAGTTGTTCTTGCTAATGCTGTTGTAACTAAGGATGTTCCGTCATATGCTATAGTAGGTGGTGTACCAGCAAAGATTGTTGGTTATCGGTATGATGAGGAAACACTAATATTTTTAAATAAGATAAAATGGTGGAACAATAATCCAGAATGGTTTGAGAAAAATTGGAAATTGCTTTGTGATATTGATAAACTAAAAGGGTATTATGGTGGAGACAAATATAATAGTTAAGTATTGAATAGAATTTTAATCTTATATTTGTTGATTTGTATATATCAAAATTATGTGTCAAATAATGAAAAGAACTTTAGTACATTTCTTAAAAGGAATAAACTGTCTATCTGTATTCTTGTTGTTATTAATATGTTTAATACCTATAGTCTATAAAGAGGTATTATCAGAGGAAGGCTTTTCGCTGAGTCGTATTATTTCCTCTGTTTTGTACACACTTCCAGTGTGCTTTCTTTTGGCATGTATCAAGAAAAAATGGGTGTTTGTAGTTGTGTCAAGCTTCCTAATGGTGGTTTCGTTTTTCGAGACCATTATGGTTGTGCTATATAAGAATTTCTTAATAGCTGGTAATATCATTTCGGCACTGAACACCACAGCAGATGAAGGCTCGGGCTTTGTGATGAGTTCGCTTCATGCGTTGCCATGGGCCTTGCCTGTGTTTTTGGTTTTCGGATTGTTGGTTTGGAAATGTAAGAAGCCCCAAAAGCTTGCTCCCAACTTGCTATGTGCAGCTTCGTTTATTGTCCTGTCAATCGTATTTCTAACTTTTCAGTTACGTGTCAAGTGGGGGGGCAATATTACAACAAGATTTTATGTTGAGCAGAATGTGTTGAGTCGTCCTCCTTATAATTTCTGGTTTCAGTCCTATAATGCCATAGAGCAGCAATTTCAAAAAGGATATATAAAAGAAGCTGAAAAGATGAAGTTTGGTGCGAAACGACCAAAGATAAATGAAAAAGAATCTTATGTTCTTGCGATAGGTGAGTCTTTGCGATATGATAATTTGTCTATAGCAGGGTATGGACGCAAGACAACCCCTCTGTTGGAAACATTAGACAACCTCACGCTTTTTAGCGATTATTATTCTGCTGCTAATCTTACGATGTATTCAGTCCCCCAAATAGTGACAAGAGCCACGGCTGATAATTTTGTATTGAACTATCAGGAAAAGAGTATTATACAACCTTTTAAGGAGTGTGGCTTCAAAACGTTTGCTATCAGTGCTGATAATCTCATTTGTAATCAGGCTTATAGATATTTGGTAAAAGGATGTGACGGGATATTCAACTATAATGCGGGAGAAGATGCAAGACTTGCAGATATCGTAGACTCTTTATCTAATATCTATCCGAAAACGTTCTTTATCGTACAATTCTTTGGCAATCATAGTCCTTATAGGAATTTTAAAAAGGAACAGAATATCTACAGACCTAATCCTGTTTTTGATAATTCTTCTTGGACTGATCATCAAGCGGTAGTAAATGCATACGATAATACGGTATTGTTTACAGACTATAACGTGTATCATATTATCAAGGCGATAGATAAACCAGGTTATCAATCTGCATTCTTGATGGTTTCTGACCATGGTGCGGATTATGATACAGGAGTCAGTGATCATGGAGGAAATTGTAATCCACGAAAGGCAGAATATCATGTACCGCTTATCGTATGGAATAGTAAGGTCTGGGGAGATAAATATCCTCAGAAAAACGCTAACCTGCTTTCAAACAGAAATAAGCCTGTTAATTCTGATAATATTTTTTATTCTGTCTGCGATATGGCTGATATAACGATTGATAAGAAATACTCTAAGCCAGAATGGTCTGTATTTGCCAGGAATCTAAAACCTCATGAGCGCAAACTTCTTGTGCCTGATGGTAAAAATTATATAATCGTAAAATGATATAATGAAAATTGTAAAAGCCATTCCACCTTATATATATAAAGGTGCGAGTAATTTTAAATATTATCCATGTGAAGCATGGGAAAAAATAGGGGGTAAGGTTTCAAGAAACTTCTATCTGCCTCGTTTTCTCCATAGCTTGATATATAGAATAACTTTACCTTCTGTCTTTAAAAACAAGAAGGAGACAAGGTTGAGGTTTGTTTCTGGATATAGTATCCAGTTTGATACATTCCCAGATTATGCATTCTATGAGGTGATTCCTGTTATCTGGGATTGTTGGCCTAAGCAGGTGGAGAGTGTTGCTGCGTTTTTCCGTAAGTATCAGGTAAAAACAGCTATTTTTACTTCTTCTCAAACTGCTGATGTGTTTAGGGATTTATTTCCCCAAATGAATATCCAGACAATAACGGAGGGAATTAAAATAGATTTGTATTCTCCTGGAAATGTATTATCTGATAGAAAAATAGATATTCTTGAGATAGGACGTAAGGATGGTAATTTCTTCAAGAGTCCTCTTCCTGAGGGTGTCAACCATGTTAAGACCGGAAACTTTGCACGGACATTCCAAAGTGACGAGGAGTTTAGAGCTGCGCTTGCTGATACTAAAGTGACAGTTACTGTGCCCAGATGTGATGTAGACAAGAAGACTGCTGGCAACATAGAAACGTTGACTCAAAGGTATTGGGAATGTATGTTGTCTCGTATCGTGATGGTAGGCCGTGCACCGAAAGAACTCATCAATTTGATCGGTTACAATCCTGTTATTGATTGGGATGGGAATGATGCTTCTCCTTTGGTTTCTGATATTTTAGGGAATATCGAGAAATATCAGGATCTGGTCAATCGTAATTACGAAACTGCTAAGAAAATGGCATCTTGGGAGATGAGAATGAAAGATATAATGATATATTTAAAAAATAAAGGATATAGCGTATGATACGTGTATTTCAGAAAGTAGCTCATGTTATTCAGTTGATGTGTTCTACAACATATAACCATTGGATTTGGTTTATTCGTGATATCAAATATGGAATGTTATGCCGTAATCGGGATGATTTTGAAAATCGCTTGTTAGTGGGCGGACATATCATTGAAAAGGGCATTACCATGCCAAACAGAAGATATGGTTTTGGTATAGGTGTTGTGAGGTTGATTCAATCTATGTGCAACAAATATATGGCAAAGTATGGCTCGGATAATGAACAATTGCAATTTGCTATAGATGACCTTCGTGAATATCTGCAAATCCATCAAGATAACGGCTATGAACTGCCTGCTGATATGGTAGCAAAAATAGAGAGAACAATCGATATGGGGGGGCAAAGTTCTCTTGGAGAAGTTGATTGTTTAGAGTTAAACAAAGAAGAATTATTCAAACAAACTTCGGATTTCAAGGAATTTGCACATAGTCGCCATACTTGCCGCTGGTACAGTGGAGAGCCTGTAGATAAGGAACTTATTTCTAAGGCGATAGATTTAGCACGAACATCACCTTCTGCTTGTAACAGGCAAAGTATTAAGGTGTATGCTGTCTCTGGGGAGAAGAAAGATGAGATAATAGGTCTGCAGAATGGTAATAGAGGCTTTGGTGAGGATATCGGCCAAATGCTGGTTGTTACATCCAACCAAATAGATTGGGATGCAGATTTTAGAACCTCTGCTTATTTGGATGGTGGTATCTTTACCATGAATCTCCTTTATGCATTGCATTACTATCATATCTGTGCTTGTACCCTGAATGCCCATCTGTCTATAAAGAAGCAGAAAAAACTAAGGGAAATCACTGGTATGAAAGCTTCTGAGATACCTGTATGCTTTGTCGGTATCGGCATGCCTACAGAGAAAATGAGAATTGCCAAGAGCAGACGATTATCCATAGAGCAAGTGTTGAACTTTGTAGATTAAAAGTTTATCCCTCTTTTAACCTGATATCTTATTCTTTTGAAATCCAAGTGAAATGGAAAGCTTGGATATGAAATTATATACGAATATCAAGTCTTATTCAGTTACATGGCTGGCAAATACATACGATCAAAGTAGTTCGCAAGGTATCATTGCTAATTACTATCTTCCTGAGACAATGGAAGAAATGACAGAGTTGTGTAGAGACTTATATGACAGGAAAGAAAAGTTTTATGTAGTAGGAAGTACCTCAAACATCTATATCCGTCCGAATACCAACATTGAGCATCTGATTTCTGTGAAATTGCTTCATCAATTTTATGTAGAAGATGATTTCATGTATTGCGAATGTGGTGCAAGTGTGAAACAGATTGTGCGAAAAATGATAAAGGATGGAATGAAAGGGTACTCTTGTATGATTGACTTGCCGGGTACGGTTGGAGGTGCCATCTATGGCAATGCCAGTGTCTCTACAGATAGTATTGTTCAGCAGCTTGTTGACGTGAAAATATTGCTGAGGGATGGTAGCGTGAGAACTTTTTCTCCTGATGAATTAAAATTCTCTTTCCGTTCCTCTTCTTTAAAAAGAAAAGAATGGGATGGTATGGTATTATCCTGTCATGTCGCTTGAAAAGAACTAAGGGAGATCAAAAGAAGATAGAGGATGAGGCACAGATGGCTCATGCATGGAGAAAGGTCAACCAGCCTGGAGCTGCGAAAAATTTAGGAACCACTTCCTTGTTGTCTATAGCTGACAGAACCATGTTAGGAATGGCATTGCGTTGTCTGGCCAGTTTTATAGGGATGTTTGTTCCTTCAAAGAAACGAAATGATGTCAAGATAAAATTGATCATGACATGGTTGGGCAAGCCAGGGTTGGCAAAATATCTTTTCGGTCTTAACCGCTATATGTGGTTGGATTCTGCTGCCCATTTATGTTTTGATGATTATGTAGAAGTCATCAATCAATTATATGTTAAACCAAGATTAGAAATAGAAGTTTGGTAATTATGAAAATAGGAATAGTAACCTATCATCGTGCGTTGAATTATGGAGCTGTATTGCAGTGTATGTCTTTGTATTCGGCTCTGAAAAGATTAGGGCATGATGTCGAAGTTGTCGATTATCGCCCTGAAGCAATAGAGGCATACAGAATGTATTTCAGATGGAAGGATTTTAAGAAATGCAGGGGTGTCATAGCCAAGTTGCGCTATTTGTTTTCCTGCATGACTCTGATAGTTTCGAGATTTAAAACCGTTCGTAAGTTTAATCGCTTTCTAAAGGATAACATCAAATTGTCTTCGGTTGTATCTTCTGTGAATGATGCAACTAAGTATTATGACGTTGTTTTCTTTGGTAGTGACCAGATTTGGAATCCTGCTATTAATGAGGGTGTAGATCAAGTTTATCTTGGTCAGATGCCAAAGGGACATGCTAAGTTTTATACTTATGCGGTGAGTATGGGACGTCTGGATTTATTCCAGGGTAAAGTGGAAGAGGAATATCGTAAGTATATATCTTCTTTTGATGGACTGTCTGTGAGAGAAACGACTATGCAGTCTTTTCTCAAGGAGAAGCTGGGCAGAGATTCTGACGTGGTTTGCGATCCTTCTTTGCTGATTACCAAGGAGGAGTGCGAGGCTATGGCTGTAAAGCCAAAGGATGAGAGGTATGTACTCTTATTTATCCTTGATGGAAATCCTGATGCATTAGGATTTGCCAATAGAATAGCCCAACAGTTGGGTAAGAAGGTAATTCGCATAGGCGCCGTACAGAATCCGTTCCATCGTTATCATAGTGAAGTACGTGCAGAGTTGTCTCCTGCTGAGTTCCTTGGTTATATTCAGTATGCTGATTGTATCGTTACCAATTCTTTCCATGCAACATCTTTCTCTCTCATCATGCAGAAGAACTTCTATACTTTGCTGCGTAAAAACAACAATGATAGGGCAAAGACTATATTGAAAGTGTCAGGCTTAGAAAATAGACTTGTTGATGCTGGGACTGCGCTGTCTTTCTCGCCAATTTCTTATGAAGGAGTGGCTGGGCGTTTAAATGGCTATAAAGAAAAGTCTATTGGATGGATTGAGAAATGTCTCGCCTAAAGAATAGCTGATATTTCCGTTCTAAAGGCAATAGTGAAACCTTAAGAAGTGTGAATTTAGTAGCTGCAGACGTTAAATATCGTCGGAAAGTTATTAAAAACCTTGCAAGAACGTATATTTATTTTTATATTTGCATTATTTAATAAGGAAGTCGATAAGAATATGATTTAAACTTGTCGGATGTTGAAACTCTCTCGATAATAACCAAATGAGTAAATATAGATTTAAAATACAGAATTACCATGCAATAAAAGAAGCAGATATTGCTATTGATGGTATAACTGTAATTGCTGGTCCTAATGGAAGTGGAAAAAGTACACTTTCACGATGGCTATATTATGTGATTGATACAATTACAGATTTTGATGGTTATCTTTTGACAGATTTTCGTGAAAATATCAAAGAACTTTTGATTACTCTATATCGGATTCGTATGGAAGTCTCTTTGGGAAGACGCACTTCGTCAGATGTCTTGCCACTTCCGCAAATAGATATGGATGCTATTTCTTCTGTTAATGATATAGATCAGATTCCATTAATCGTAGAACGACTCCATGTCTTAGTTTCTGATTATTCTAAAGTTATCTTGGATTATTTTCAGTCTGATCGAATATCTGATGCAAAGAAAAATCGCATATTGCGTTTCTTAAGCAAGGATGATTCTCAAAGTGACATATATACTGCAGTAGAAGGCTTTTCCGTTTCTCTCAATCAGAAGCTAGATTTATTACAGAAACATGTTGTGGCTCGTAGTTATTTGCGCAATAGAGAAGATGCTGTCAGCTTTATTCATGATATTCTAAACGAAGAGGACAACGTTCCTGCAAATGTGGAATTAAGTGAGGACAATGTAAATGTTTGGGATAAACGGCTAGGTACTTTATTGGGTATTGCTCAAGTTATTTATATAGATACGCCTATGCCATTTGAATTAAGTGACATCAAGAATAATATTTTCTTGAAAAGGTTGTATGATAGAATGACAGTTCCATCAAAGGCATTGGCGCCAGCTCAAAAGAAACTTCTGCAACGAATCTCTTTGATTTTGAGTGGTCAAATAGCTTTGAGGAAAAATCTTTTTGAAGATGACAAGTTGTACTATGAGCGTAAGGATGGAAAATTGTCCTTGCCTTTGGACAAGTTGGCTACAGGTATGAAGACTTTTGCTTATTTGTTTCAACTATTGAAAAATGGTTGTCTCAACGACAAAACCGTATTAATGGTAGATGAGCCAGAAGTACATTTGCACCCTCAATGGGTGGTGCAATATGCCCATATAGTTGTCCTTCTACACAAGATGTTAGGGGTGAAGATTGTTTTGGCTAGTCATAATCCTGATTTCGTTGCTGCGATTCATGCGATTTCTAAGAAAGAAAAAGTTGCAGACAAGACAAACTTTTATCTGTCTAAAAAGATAGATGGCTCGTCTTATGAATATGACTTTGAACCTTTAGGTAACAATATCAATCCTATTTTTGAGTCTTTTAATTTGGCTTTGACTAGAATACAGCAATATGGTGACACAGATTTTTGACAATGAAATAGTTCAGGTTCATCCAATCTATCAAACAGCTAAATCTTATTTGGCTCAATTAGCTGATAGAGATTATGGAAAGCCTTGTTTTGATTCTCGCATAGAATGCTTGGATATGGACTCTTATGAGACATCTTTGCCTCAAAATGAAAGTGATAGCACGATGGATGGTGTCATTGGCATAGCAGAGCATAATAATAACAGGAAACAAAATCGAAAGTTATTGATGATAGAACTAAGGATGAATTACCAAACGCCACATCATCTGAAAACTTCTAGCCTAAATAAAAAAGTTTCCCATACTATTCAATTGCTGAGCTGTAGCTCTTGTACTCTTGCGGATTATGTTCTTTTTATTTTCGATAATAGGATATTGCAGCAAGCTATAAGATGGATGCGTGACAATAAATGTTCCAATAATAGTGGAAAGGAATGGTTGGCCATGAGTCCAGAAAGGTTTGCGAAGATATATCTTTGTGAGTCTGATCTTCCCTATGTTCCAGAACATGATTTTGATTCAGAAAAAGTTAAATTTTTGAGGTTGTTGGATAACCAATCATTTGAGGATTTATACGACCAATTGGATAGGTGGGGACAAGAATATTATAAATGGTATTCCTCACCTCAAGAATCTTTGTTGATTATTAATTTTTTAAAGAGTATTTGGGACGAGATAATTCAACGTAAAGATACTATGGAGGAGGAAACTATAGATTGTTTAAATTTATTTGCAGAAGAATATCCAAATTTTGATCTAAAACAAATTTCTTTGTAGAAAAATAACTGATTTATTATACGTTAGGCAAATAGGGTGATGAGCCTTGTCTGCACCTTATGTTATTGCCTTTTCGTAAGATAGGCTGAGAACAAATATAAGCGGAAACGAGAAATAGGCGAAAACGACAAGATTTTGTTAATTCTAAGATTTATTTTACGAACAATGAAAATAGCGCATATTCACTGGTCGTTAGGGACCGGAGGTATAGAAACGATGCTTCCAGATATTGTCAGCGAGCAAGCTAAGACGAATGAGGTGGCGTTGATTATTGTCAATGATTGGGTGGAGAAGTCCATCCTCGCCAAAGTGGATAAAAGAGTGAAGGTTGTGCTGATTAATAGGCATGAAGGGAGTAAGAATCCTTGGCCTATTATCAAACTGAATCTGTTCTTGATGAAGTTTAGACCTAATGTCATCCATACTCATGCTTATCGGGAGATTAATCTTGTGTTCTATCCTTTTGGTAAGCGAGTAAGGACTATACATAATACTTATAATGTAAGCGATGAATATCCGAAGTATGATCAACTGATTTCTATATCTAAGGCTGTTTATGAGTTTACACAGAAGCAAGGTTTTGACTCTGTTGTTGCTGATAATGGTATTCCTGTGAGCCGAATAGCTCATTCCAAAGCTGCTCCTTTTACTGATGGCAAGCTTCATTTTGTTCAAGTGAGCCGTTTGTATATAGAACAAAAAGGGCAGGATATCCTTCTTAACGCATTAGGTGTCTTGAAAAACAATGATGGCTTTACGAATTTCAAGATGCATTTTGTTGGGAATGGTGAAAGTGAGGATATGCTAAAATGTATGGTACAAAATTTACATCTTGAAAATGAAGTTGTTTTTGAGGGTTTAAAAGATCAAGCGTGGGTATATCAAAACTTGTGTAATTATGACCTCTTCATTCAACCCTCCAGATATGAAGGATTTGGGTTAACTGTGGCGGAAGCAATTGCTGCAAAGGTTCCTGTTTTAGTTAGCAATATTGAGGGACCTCTTGAGATTATTGATGGAGGGAGATTAGGAATGTCGTTTGAGAATAAAATGGTGAAAGATTGCGCAGAAAAGATAAAGCAGTTCATTCTAAATGGAAGAAATGACAAACAGGTGGAAGATGCCTATCAATATGTGAAATCGCATTATGATGTTTCTGTCACTGCACGAAAATACATAGAAGTTTATAAGTCTATTTTAAAATAATGAAAAGATATATTGTATTAATAGTTTGCTTGGTAGCGTGGATGCCAAGTTTGTTTGCCAATGACAGTACGAAGGTGGCATCGCCTTTCTCGGTATCTTTGGAACTATCTACAAAGTATATGTGGCGAGGTATTGAATATGGTACAGCACCTGTGGCATTTCCTATGCTGGGCTATGGCTATAAGGGCTTTAATGCCTTTGCCATGGGTGCCTATGCGGTGAATGGAAGCCATCAGGAGGTGGATTTAGGTGTGTCTTATACCGTGAGTGAGTTTACTGTGGGGGTATCTGATTACTATTATCCTTCTGCTGTAGGTGAGAAGGATGGATATTTTAAGTTGAGCAATCGCAGCACAGGACATTGGGTGGAAGCTTATGCCACATGGACAGGAGAGAAGATTCCTTTGTGGGTAACACTTTCTACTTATGTCTTTGGTGCTGACAAGAATGAGGACGGAAAGCAAATGTATTCCTCTTACGCTGAGGTGGGATATACCTATTCTTTTAACGACAACAACAGTCTGGCTCTATGTGTGGGAGCCAATCTGAACAAGGGATTCTATACTGACTGTCAGAGTGGATTTAATGTGGTAAACATTAATGCCAAATACAGCACGGCATTCAAGTTTGGAAGTTTCCGACTTCCGGTAAGTGCCAGCTATATTCTGAATCCTTATAAGAACAAGTCTTTCTTTACCCTTTCACTTTATTTCGGAATATAATGAAAACAGCCGTTATCTTATCTGCAAGACAGGATAAGGATACTCAAATACCTTATCCACTGAAACCATATCATAAAGATATGTGCCTAATGGACAGAACCATCGAGGCGCTGACTGCCCTTGATTATACTGACATTTATCTTATAGTAGGGGGGCAAGCTCAGATGTACCATAAGTATGCTTCGGATCATGTTCATCTCGTTTTGAATCCCGATTATAAGTTTACTTCCTCCATGGGCTCCTTAGCATGCGCTGCTCCATATATCAAGGAGGACTTCCTGCTGGTAGAGGGCGATACATTCTATGAGTACAAGGTGCTGAAAGCTTTATCAGATACAAAGAATGAGAACTGTTTTGCCATCACAGAGGAGTCGGGTAGCGGAGATGAAGCCTTTGTTGAAACCAAGAACGGATATATCACCAAGGTGAGCAAAGACCGCCATCAGATATGCAACTTTGAGGGTGAGCTGTTGGGCATCGTCAAGATATCGAAGTTGACATTTGACAGAATGATGCTGAAATGGAAGAGCAGCAATAATCCTTATCTCAACTATGAATATCTGTTGCTGGATTCGGCTGATGTGCTCGACCGACCTTATATCCGTTTTACCAATCTGATATGGGGAGATGTGGATTGTGAGGATGATTTCAATAAGCTTTGCAATTACATCTATCCAAAGTTAAGAAGAAAGGAAAATCCTTTTGACTATGATAATCTTGTGGCCTATCTCAGTGAAATTTTCCCTCATGACCAGATCAGAAATGAGGTGAAGATTACACAGATAGGAGGTATGTCGAACAAGAACTTTAAGGTGAGCAAAGGACAGATGGAGTATGTCTTGCGTGTGCCAGGAAATGGTTCGGAAGGTATGGTGGTAAGAAGCAACGAGGAACAGAACTCCATGCAAGCATGTAAGATGGGCATCAATCCTCCAGTGAGATACTTTAATGCTGAGAATGGTATCAAGTTGGCTGATTATGTGAAGAACGCAGAAACGCTTAACGGGGCTACTATCCAGCGCCCTGCTAACATGAAAAAGATAGCTGCGATATTCCATACTTTGCATCATTCGCATATACGCTTTGGTAACGAGTTTAATGTGTTCAAGGAGATTCTCAATTATGAGGTTCTTCTTAAGCAAGCTGGTGGAAAAATGTATGATGGTTTTGAACCCATAAGAGAAAAGGTATTCAAACTTGAAGATTACCTTAACCAGCTCGGCGTGTCGGTTAAGCCTTGTCATAACGACTTAGTGGCAGAGAACTTCCTGAAGGCTGAAGATGGCACTATCTATCTTATAGATTGGGAATATTCCGGTATGAATGATCCGATGTGGGATATTGCAGCCTTGTTCTTAGAGAATAACTTTACGGATGAGAATCAAGATTATTTCCTCAACCATTACTTTGAAGGTAAAGAACCTAAAAATGCCAGAAGAAAGATTTTGGTTTACCAGATATTGATGGACTATCTTTGGGCAGTGTGGACGGTAATCAAGGAAGCTCAAGGTGACGACTTTGGTACATACGGAAAAGACAGATACAATCGTGCAATAGAAAACTTAAAGAAAATAGATTTATAATGAAAGCAAACACATCTGCGCTGATGCGCAAGGGTTATACTACGGGAGTTTTCTCTGGTATGACATGGGGCTTGGACACCGTACTGATAGGTGTGGCTATGGCAATGGCTCCTTTTGTAGAGAATCCTGTACTCCTCGTTGGCGGAACTTTTATCTGCAGTATGCTTCATGATGTATTTGCTGCATTATGGATGCTGATCATCATGGGCTATAAGGGAAGACTGAAGGAACTGTGGCCGGCATTTAAATCGAAAGACGGATTGTACTGTGCTTTGGGCGCTTTATTTGGTGGTCCGCTTGCCATGACTTTCTATATGTTGGCTATAGCTAAGGGCGGTGCTGCATTGACAGCAACAGTGACTGCCTGCTATCCGCTTTTAGGATCTGCCATGGCAATGGTGATACTGAAAGAAAAGGTGCGTCTTCGTGGCTGGCTCGGATTGCTGATCTGTATTATGGGTATTATCTATATCGGTTATACACCAGCTGGTGATACCGATGTCAACATTGTCGGTGGTATTATGCTGGCAGCAGTCGCTGCTATCGGTTGGGCTACTGAAGGTGTGGTCTGCGGCTATGGAATGAAGGCTGGTAATGTGGACCCACAGATGGCTTTGCTTATCCGAGAGTTGACTTCTGGTATTGTCTATATCTTATTGGTTGCACCTATCATGGTGGGTGGATATAATAATTTGGTGACTGGCACATGTGCAGTTTTTTCTGATACTGCTTGCTGGATGACACTATTCTTTACAGCGCTGATTGGTATGATTTCCTTCTTCTGCTGGTACACTGCCATTGACCTGATAGGTGCAGCCAAGGCGCTTTGTCTGAATGTTACCTATTCTTTCTGGGCAGTGGTATTTACCTTCATCATCGTTGGCAGCACGTTATCTGTGAATATTATCGTTGGTTCCATCTTAGTGGTTGCAGGTGTAGCTGTGGCTACTTTGGTATCTCGAAAGAAAAAATAATCTGAATATGAATGCTATTATATTGGCTGCAGGCATGGGAACACGCCTGCGCCCTTTGACAAACGACCGCCCGAAATGTTTGGTTGCGGTGAATGGTGTTCCGATGGTGGAACGACAGGTCCAGTTCTTGAAAGAAAAGGGCATTGACGACATCACTTTGATTTCCGGATATAAGGCAGAATCTTTAGCATATCTGAAAGATAGATATGGGGTGGATATCGTATTTAATGACAGATATGATACCTGCAACAATATCAATTCTCTCTATATTGTGAAAGAGCGTTTCCATGATACATACGTCTTGGAAGGCGATGTGTATATGGATAAGAATGTTCTTTTGCCTGATGTATCTCAATCTACCTATTTTGCTCGTAAAAAGAAATATGAGAATGAATGGGGATTGGAAGTCGATGAAAACAACCGCCTTATGAAAATCAACATCGGTGCGGGTGACGGGTATCTTATGAGCGGCATCTCTTATTGGAAAAAAGAGGATTGCCAGAAGATTATTTCTCACATGGAAGAAGTGTATGCGACTAAGGATTATACCAATCTTTATTGGGATAACATGGTACTTGATATTTATCCAGAACTGGATATTCATGTGAGAGAAATAGAGGGTATCTATGAGATTGATACACCTGAAGAATTAAAGGAAGTAGAAAACAAATTAAGTCAAAATCATGAAAGAAATTAAAAATGATGAATTGCGAACTATTCAACTGGATATTTTGCAAAACGTGCATGATTTCTGTATGAAACATGACATAAAATATACTTTAGCATACGGAACATTGTTGGGAGCAGTACGTCATGGCGGATATATACCATGGGATGATGATATTGACATCGCTATGCTTCGCCCAGATTATGAAAGATTCATGCAAGAGTATAAAAATGATATTTATAAGTTTACAGAATGCCGATTGGATAAGGATGTTCATATAGGATTTGGTAAAGTGGAGGATACCAGAACTATTGTCGTGGAGGGTGGCAATACGAAAAACTTGGGTGTGAGTATTGATGTCTTTCCTATTGATGACTTGTGCGATACTTATGAGGACAGCGTAGCGTATTTTAAAAGCTTTAAGTGGAACTGGTCATTTAGAAAGGTGAAATACAGAGAACTTTCTATTGTCAAGACCTGGACAAAGAAGATGGCAGTTTCTTTGCTCAAGATTGTTTGTCTGCCTTTTTCAGCTCATTCTCTCACACTTAAAAATATAGAAAAAGCCATCCATCATTCAAATCCGCAATCTAAATATGTAGGATTGTTATGTGATGTGAATGTCACAGTTGGAGAAATTATGGAACGTTCTATATGGGATAGCTTTCAACTAATCACATTTGAAGGTCGTGAATTCATGGCTGTCAATGGGATAGATGCATACTTGCGTAGTGAATATGGTGACTATATGAAACTGCCGCCTAAAGAGCAACAAGTGCCTAAACATGATTTTAATGTGATTTATTGGAGATAAGAAGATTATAATGCAATTATAAAAAATATGAGAGCTATTTCTAAATTTTATACTTGGTTCTGGATTATATATTTTCCTGTGTGTATAGCATTCACGAATGTTGTTAATTTTGACTGGAGTGATGAAATCCTGACTGTGGCACTTTTGGGTTATGCTTTTATGAAGCAGCGGTTTCTGGTTAAAGACAAAGGAAGAACGACGGAAATCAATATTTATATAGGGTTGATGATATTCTATCTGATTTATTCACTCTTAATACAAGTGACTACGTTCCGAGGGGTATATCTTGATCTTTTACAGCAGTTGCGACCTTATGCTGTGTTTTATCTGACATGGATGATGGCGCCAGAGTTTACGCCCAAGCAAAAGAAACGTATTAAATGGGTCATGCTGTTTTCGTTCTTCGGCTATTTGATATTATTTAAGATAAAACCTTCTGTTGTGACTCCGTATGGTGGAGAATCTTCTGCTCAGTTGGGACAAATTGCCCTCACTTGTGCTATGATTTATTATTTATTTTCCAAACAGACAAAGCGAAATAGAAATATAACTATACTCATTATGTTATTAGGCTTGGTTTCTGGTAAATCAAAGTACTTTGGTGAGTGCGTGGTGTTTATTGCACTGGTGATGTCTGTGAAAAGTAAAATCAATTTTGCTTCTGTTTCTACTTTGTTGAAAGTGGCAGCATTGGGATGTGTTGTTATATTCTTCACGTGGACGAAGTTTAATGCTTACTATGTCGAGGGATTTCAAACCGATGCTCAAGAAATGGCTCGTCCTCTAACCTATGAAACAGGAATGAAGATTATGTTTAAGGATTATATCCCGTTTGGAAGTGGATTAGGCTCGTTTGGTACGGCTGCTGCTGCGAAGGAATATTCTCCTTTGTATTATGATTATCAATTAAATAATGTTTGGGGATTGACTCCTGAAAATCCAATGTTCTTGGCGGATGCGTTCTATCCTACCTTGGCAGAGTTTGGTATTGTGGGATTGTTCTTCTTCCTATGGTTCTGGAAGCGACGTTTGTGGGAGTGTAATCAGATTCCAAACATCGTATATTATCGAATGGCGCTGATGGCCATTTTGGCATTGGCTTTGGAAAGTACTGCTGATTCTTCTTATCTTTCGGGTAAGGGTATGGGATACTTTATGGTTCTTGCCTTGTGTCTGAATTCTGGAAGGCAACAAATGAATTGCAGCAAGAGATCTCTAAGATAGAAAAATAATGATGAACATAATCATAACTTCTCCTTCGCTTAATCCAAAGGTGAATGTGAGTGGCATTTCTTCTGTAACGCAATTTATTATCAGTAATAATCGGAAGCAAAACTACTTGCATTTTGAACTTGGTAAGAAGGATAAGGAAAAGGGGGGATGGCATCGCATTCCTGCCTTGATAAAGAAATATAGGGAGTGGAAGAATGTGCTTGCTCTGCATCCTGATGCGATTGTGCACTATAACTTCCCGCTGTCAAAAGCTTCTTTGTTGCGTGACCCATGGTTTATGAGATATGCCTGGAAGAATGGCAGAAAGATGGTGGTGCATGTGCATGGAGGTCTGTTTCTGACGGCTCCTCATATACCTGGTATTCTCATGCGTATCATGAAATGGGTTTTCGGACAGGATTTGCCTTTCATCGTATTGAGTGATATGGAAAAGGATATCCTGACTGAGAGATTTGGGGCTAAGAAGGTCGCCGTGTTGCCTAACTGTGTGGATCTGAGTGATGCTGCTGCTTTTGAAAAAGAACAGGTCCTTCATGATGAATCAAAACCGCTACGTATCGGTTATCTGGGGCGTATAGAACCTAATAAGGGAATGACGGAACTCTTGGTGGCTTGCCAAAAACTGAAAAAGGAAAAATATCCTTTTAAACTCGTTATCGCTGGTAAGGAGCAAACGGAAGGGGAGTATCTTCCGCAGTTCGACCAGTGGCTGGGGGACAGCTTTGAATATGCTGGTTTGGTTTCGGGTAAATCAAAGTGTGATTTTCTCAGAAGTCTGGATGCTTTCATCCTTCCTACTTACTTTGAAGGATTGCCGATGTCGCTTTTGGAAACCATGAGCTATGGTGTGACTCCTGTTGTGACTCCTGTAGGCAGTATTCCGCAAGTTGTGAAAGATGGTGTGAATGGTATGTTTATCACTGACCATGACAGCGATTCTATTGTTTCTGCCATCAAACGACTGGATGAGGACAGAAGTATTTTGAGAAAGTTGGGCGTGGCTGCCAGAGAAACTATTTTCAATCAGTTCTGTCCGGAAAAGTATGTTGAGAAATTGAATTCGATTTATCATCTTGCCAATTAGGCTCTTTATTTCATTTTAGAATTCATGAACATTTTTCAGATATTACAAAAGATAAGTCTTGTGCCTTCGTATTTGTGGGACAAGATGTGGGCTCCTGTATGGAAGCGGTGCATGAAGCACTGTGGAAAAGGGGTATATATTCGTCCGATGTCTTCGGATATCAAGGGATTGTGGAACCTGTCGGTAGGGGATGGTACTTCGATTCCTAAAGGGAGTACAATCTATTGTACGGATGCACCATGTTCTATTGGTCAGAAGGTGCTCTTCGGTCCGAATCCTACAATCATCACCGGTGATCATCGTATTGACCTCTTGGGCAAACATATCGCGGATGTTACCGTGGAGGATAAGTTTGTGGATGGGGTGAATGTATATGACCTGCCTGTCGTCATTGAGGATGATGTGTGGTGTGGTGCGAATGTGACTATCCTGAAAGGTGTGACTATCGGTCATGGTTCGGTAGTGGCTGCTGGTGCTGTGGTCACGAAGTCCTTTCCTCCTTATAGTATCATCGGTGGTATTCCTGCCAAACTAATCAAAATGAGATTTACGGAAGAGGAGATCAAGGAGCATGAAAGAATGTTGGTTACACAAATGCGTTAAATATTACGAAACATTTGGAAGTTTCGTCTAAAAGTTTTATATTTGCAAATATTTGAATACATAAAGACATTGTACAATGAATATCCGAATAATAATAGATAAGTTAGGGCCTATTACTGATTCAGAGATAGTATTTAAGCCTTTTATGGTTTTTACGGGTGAATCGGGACTGGGTAAGAGCTATACCGCTTTATTGTGGTATAACTTAATTACTTCATTGACTCCTATGAGACTTCAAGAGTTTATTACAAAGAAGATGAATGGGAGTGTTAAGGAAGAGCTTACTTTTAAATTCAAAGATTTTAGAATGTGGCTCAATCAGAATACAGCTGCATTTCTCGGTTATTTGTTAGGTAACAATAATTTTGATTGTCAAGTGAATTATGTCTTCGAGATAGATGATGACATGCCTGTAGAATTGAAGAGGTTGCATGATGAGGATGCCTCAGGATTTACTCGTTGTAGCATTAATGGTGATATAGATGTTTTCCCCCTTGACTTGGAGGACAATGTCTTGATGATGAGTTTTTCTCTTCATGGCTATTTGTCTGAATTATGTTTTGGTAAAAACTATTTGCGCCCATTGATATTGCCGCCAGCAAGAGCGGCATTTATGGGAGCCAATACTACCTCACCTATTGGTATGTATCGTGATTTCTTGGCGCAATTGGATGATTTAAAAACTCCTTCAAGGATTATTAGTCCGGATAATCAGTTTTTTGTTAACTATATAGCTAAGTTGGCAGATGGCGAGATTGTCTTGGAAAATGGAAGCGTGTTCTTGCAGTTTGAGTCTGGTGAAAAAATTCCTGTATCTGCTGCGGCTTCTTCGGTCAAGGAACTGATGCCCTTTCTGCTGATGTTGCAAAATGGAAAAATTAGACAATATAATAGTCTGCTTTTTGAGGAGCCTGAAGCTCATGTGCATCCTAAGAAGCAATTCTTGGTGATGGATATGTTGACAAGATGTTGCAACAAGGGTATGCTTATTCAAATGACAACACATAGCGATTACCTCTTGGGGCGTATGAACCAGCTGTTGGTATTGGGGAAGATAAGGGAAAAGTCTATGGAAGCCTTTGAAAACTTCTGTAATGAGCATCTATTTAATAAAAATTTGTATCTGCATACAGAACAGGTTGGGGGCTATTATTTTAAGCGTGAAAATGATCGTGTTGTCATTGAAGAGCAAGATTTGTCATTAGGCTTACCTTTTAATTCTTTTGAGAATACTGTAAAAAATCAGATGGAATTGTCGGCTGACATAAACGATTTGGCAGAGAGTTTAGGGATAGTGTCTAATTTATAAATGCAGAAATATGGAGTCGGCTATAGAGGAATTTAATCTCTTGTACCCCAATTACTTGATATCAACAGTTGATGGTAATGTAGAAGTGGTTGAGACTTGTCCAAGATCTAATATGGATTTCAGACGTCTTGTTGTTACAGGGTGTATGGGGTACGTATTTCCGCGTGAGTTTGCTGCAGACTCTGTGGCATTTTATGGAAAGGCGAATTGTCGCCCTCCTATGATGTATAATAGCGACGGCATCTTTTTGGCAGAGATAATGGGAAGAAAATGTCTTTTTATATGTGAGTTAAAAAGTTCTTTTGCCTCAGAACAGATTGCTCATGCCAAGGAACAAATCATAGGAACTTTACTACGGTTGAAAGCTCAGATGAGTATATTGCAGTCTATTCCAGATTGGGAGTATCATGGTATTATTGTCTCCTATGCTCCTACGGAAGCTCAACTGATAGCTGTAAATAAGCTAACGAGTAGAGACGGATGGTTCTCAAGATATTTATGTGTTAGGGGACATAGACTGATAGACTCGGAAAAAGCTGACAAATATTATAGGCCTTTGGCACTGCCAGATATCAACATCCATTATGTTGCTGTACCCAATCGTCAAACAGAATTTCAATTGGATTTGCAGAGTTTGTTAGCACTTTAGAATTCATTTGAGTCATGGTGCCATAGTTTTGTAGATACAAACATATGTGTATCATGGGTATAAAGTGGCTTCGTATAAATGGACAGACCGGTGTCATTTGTATAGCTGCATATCTGCTAAAGGTAATGACCGCAGCTTTTCTTTCGCTGCTATCGAAAGATAAGTTTGCGTTGGAGGTTTAATGAAATATCTGTAATGTATGAAGATACTAATTAATGCATATGCTTGCTCGCCTGGTATGGGGAGTGAGCCGGGAATGGCATGGAACTGGGTGAGTAATCTCGCCAAGTTCTGTGAGTTGTATATAATCACCGAAGGGGAGTTTCGGGATAAGATAGAGGAGGTGGTGGCTCACCCGATATATCTAGGGGGAAAGTTTTTTTATTCTATAGAAAATTTATACCTTTGCACCATGAACAATCAAGGACTATTAGCATTAGCACAGTTGATTCTGCCATCAGAGATACTTTCAAATTTTGAAGTAGTACGTGTAG